>PJEL010005264.1_pt1 | contig 10461 bp, 7 predicted proteins | sample 1853271 | NCBI WGS metagenome assembly PJEL01 (sample SAMN08108733, study PRJNA415343) | Invertebrate metagenome, whole genome shotgun sequencing project. | host: Globobulimina | place: Sweden: Gullmar Fjord | collected 2015-08 | reverse complement strand
CAGATACAGAGCCACCGGCATTGGCAATATTTTCATTTATTCGGTAGACTTTTTTGTCAGCAGACAGGTGCGTCTCAACTCTTTGCGCCTGGTAAGAGACCGAAGGCAGGTCAATCGCACTTGGTTGAATAGTGATTCTTCCAATCCGAAGTGGCTTCCTTTCATCGCTGACTTCTATGCCAGATTGAATATAAATTTCGTACCCAATTACCTGGACTTTCAATTCATATGTTCCAGGATCTATAACAGGAATGGCGAACCTGCCATCATCATCAGATGCAGCTCCAGAAGTCGAAACCTCGCTTGAACCATTCAAGTAAAGAAGGACATTCGCCTGAGCTATCGGTTGCCCGGATTCACCGTCAATAATTTTCCCAACCAATGTCTGTGCTGCATACGAACTTGAACCCCCCATTGTAAGTACGATTGCTGCCAGCAGTGCAATGATAACCTTCACTTTTCTCAAACTCATCTTACTCCCTATATGATAGAAAACAGAAATTCTTCCAGAACTCCAAATCTAAGAGATTCATCTCCATCAATCACCGTGGGAAAAAAAGTGCTGGAGATGATGCTCCCAGTTCTGCTTTGATGTTTAGACACCCGATTTGATGCAGAGTTTAATCACGTGGAGCCAAAATAGAATAATGATTAGTTTTTATCTAAAATGGGATCACATAATAATTGTACAACCAAGCGCCGGCACTGATTAAACCGTGAAAATATGGAAGAAGATGGCTTGAAATTCCTGGAGTCCAAATCACTGCAATATTTCTATATCTGCCTCACAGCATGGAGTGAAGGTGAAATGACTTCAGTACATTACGCCTTGTCACTTTGGACTTTTGGGATTGAGCAAGGTTGAGACGAGAGTTTCTCCTACTTTTTCCTCGCAACCACATGTAGAGAGCTCTTATCTTCGCCAGAACTTTGAGAATATCAGGCCGAATCGGAAAAGAATGCGTCAGCGAAACGATGGTCATAAATCTACTATTGTAGTTCTTTCCAGCACAATTCTGTTGCTGTTTCTCATCGCTCTCTCAGCTTCTGCTGTCACTCCCCATGAGCAAGGCCTTTCATTCATTCAGAATTTCAATCTCGAGCAAACCGGTGGCGCCAGTCAGAATTTTGGTGTCGTTCAGGATGATGATGGCTTGATCTATGTGGCCAATTTAATGAATGTCCTTGAATATGACGGTATCCGCTGGAGGTCAATCCGTCACTCCGCTGGAAAACGTGTAATTTCAATTGACCGCAGTGATGACGGCACGATCTACCTCGGATTTCAGGGCGACCTGGGCCGTTTGGTACGTGATGATAAAGGCCGTGCACATATTATGTCCCTGAGATCATTCCTCCCGGATTCACTGAGGGAAGTTGGATTCATCTGGACAACTCTGGTCACACCCGAGGGTGTTTATTTCCGTTCACCAAACAGGCTTTACCGTTGGAAGCCAGACAAAGTCGGTCTCGGCGGTCAGATGGATCTTATCGCACTTCCAGGAGATGGTATCCTGCTGGGTCTATCGCGAGCCCATGGAACAACCTATATCTGGCAGGATGGCGAGGGTCTCCTCGCAATTGCTGGTAATAAAGCGCTCATGGTACCTGGTGGTGACTTTGTTGCTGGAACCCGTATAAGAATGGTAAGTCCATACAAGGATAACACCCTGCTTCTCGCGTGCGAGGACAACGGTGTTTGCATTTATAACGGGCAGAATATCGTTCCATTCAAGAGTGAGATATCGGTTTTGGGAAGCGAACTATTTGCATTGACCATCTCAGCACTTCCGAACGATCTTTTTGCTTTGACCACTCGTTATGGTGGCCTCCTTCTTTTTGATGTTAAGGGAGATGTTCAGCGGATAATTGACCAGTCAATGGGACTCCAGGATAATAATATTCTCGGTCTGCCATCCATTGATGTACAGGGCGGGCTCTGGCTGCCGCTTAATTATGGGCTGGCAAGGGTCGAAGCGCTTTCACCATTGGATGTTTATTCGCATCAGCTTGGACTTGAAGGGTCTATCCCCACAATTATCAGACATAAAGGCACTCTTTATGCTGGTGGTTCCCAGGGAGTTTTTGCGCTTAAACCCTCTGAAGAACCTGGCGAGACAGCTACACTTGAACGAATACAAGGTGTCGATGCACAATGCTGGCAACTGAGTACTGTGGGTGAGCAATTGCTCGCAATTACTTCAGCAGGATTGTATGAGGTTCTGAACTCAAAGTCTGCCAGGCTAATTGAGAGAATACGGCTTGGGTATTGTTTAAGCCTGTCTGCTGATTCAACACGTCTTTATGTCGGAACATATGACAGCGGACTCTACCTCTTCGAGAAGAGAGCAGGTACATGGCGGTCCAGTGGAAAAGTTGAGGGAACTGCACGGCAGATACTGAAGATTCAGCCTCGACAAAATGGTGATCTCTGGCTAATGACAAACTATAAGTCTATCCAGCGTGTGCATGCCATTTCTGATTCAAATATGGATCTGCTGAACCCTGTTGTCACTACATATGACACTTCTGATGGATTGCCCAGTTTACGCTATTTCTCTCCCTTTATTATAGATGATGAGTTTTATGTTGGTTCACCAGAAGGATTGTTCACATACAATTCAGAACTGGATGGATTTGAGGTTAGTTCCCTTCTAGGTGAATCTTTTACTACTGGTCAGAGGGGACTTTGGAACATTGCTGTTGACAAAATGGGTTCACTCTGGTTCAATTCTCAGTTTGCCAAAGGTGCTCGAGTTTCACAATTAGAAGATGGCAGCTATGATCTTACTTATCCCTTGTTAAGAACTTCAGAGTCCAACTATCTCACTTTCTATCCAGAAGATGATGGAAATGTTGTCTGGGCCGGGACCGAAGATAGCAAGATGATCCGTTATGATGAAGCAATGTCGCTGGAGGACACATCATCATTCACAACCCTGATAAGACGTGTAATTGTAAACGGTGATTCGGTGCTACTTGATGGCGGAGCTGTTTCAAGGTCCGGTGAAGTGAAGCTGGATCATTCATTGAACACACTTCGTTTCGAATACACCCTCCCTCGTTACGATGCTCCAGAAGCGAAGAAATTCCAGTACCGACTAATTGGCCTTTCCGAAGAATGGTCTTCCTGGACAAATGAGGTCTATCACGACTTTACCAACCTTTCAAAGGGGCGTTACCGTTTTGAAGTGAAGGGTTATGATATATACTATATCGAAAGCGAAGTCGGGGTTTTTGATTTCCAGATTATGCCTTCATGGTATGAATCTGTCTGGGCATTCCTCTTCTACATTCTCGCATTCATCGCTATTATGCAGACGATTATCAAATGGCGACTTCATCAGGTAGAAATTAAGAATCATCAACTTGAAGAGCTCGTCAGGCAACGAACCTTGGAACTTGCGAGTGCAAATTCACAGATCAGCGAGTACAATGAAAAACTGGAGGAAACTCTCCAGCGAAGGACTCGTGAACTTGTACTCAGTGAAAGACAGGCAGCCTTTGGACAGTTCGTACAGGGAATTGTCCACAACCTGCGTAATCCGCTTGTTTCAAGCACTTTGAGTGCCGAGATGCTCGAAATGGCCTTTGATAGATCAAGCAAGCAAGAACATGAGTCTAAAGATGTGGAATTAGAATTCCTGCGTGGCCTGTCTGACACAGTGGCTTCTTCAGTCGGCAGGATCAAGAAGGCCAATCAGAAGCTTAGTGATATGATCACCTCTCTATTGACTAAAAGCCGCTCTGACAAAATTGAAAAGACTCAAGCTATAGATCTTAATAATGTTGTCAAGATGGAACTTGACTTCCTTGAAGCCGATGTAGTCTTCAAGCATAAAGTTGAGAAGGTAATCGAATTTTCAAACCAAGCATTACCTGTCTATGTTGTTCCGGGTGAGCTGGCTCAGGTGATCCAAAATCTGACAAGAAATTCTCTTGATGCTCTTTATAACGTGGAGAAACCAAAGATAATCATCAGAGTGGAGAAAATTGGTGATCGTGCTGTTTTGACAGTCAAGGATAATGGCCCGGGAATCTCGGATGAGATTATCGATAGAATCTTCGATCCATTCTTCACAACAAAGCCTTCTCAGGGTGATCACAATATTAAATCCAGCGAACCTCGTGGTACCGGTCTTGGTCTCTGGATGTGCCGCGAAACAGTTCAAAGCTTTGATGGAACAATCGAAGTGGATTCCAAACCTGGACATGGTACTTCATTTATCGTAATCCTTCCCCAGACAACTCGTGCTATTCAAGCGACAAGTGATCATTTTAACGATTAACATATATGCAGATTCTTCCTTGGCCCGGCAATAATCTCCTCCGTATCGGCATTCTTTTCCGACTAAGTCTCCAAATACTGCTTTCGTGAATATGCCTGTAAGTCTGAGCTATCTCCGACTTAACTACCATCTTCTAAAGCAATCGTTTAAGCTACAACTCCTCGACTCTCAAGTATTTACGTCTCATGTCGTAAAATATAGTAGATGGGGGCGCCTCCTCTTCTTTCCAAAATTACCTCTAAAATCAGATTGGGCATGTGCTTTGCAAAAGGAGCACAAAACGGAGCCCAAACGAGCAACAAGAAAACATCGAGGAAAAACATGAAGACCAAAGCTCTCGTATTGCTAGTGTTATTCGCCATCCCGCTCATGCTGTCAGCGGATGTCATTTACGTTCCAATGGATTACCCTAGTGTCGAAGCTGCAATTGACGCTTCAGATTCAGGTGACACCCTGGTAATTGACCCCATGGTTATGGGTGTCAAATATGATGCTGGTGATATCCTCATCATCGCTGCTCTTGAACCAAAAGATGCACCTCGTGATTCCGGTACATATGGCCCAGGTGACTGGTATCCACCAACCCCAGTGGAATAGGTTTTCCATTGGCGAATGATCATCATCCTCCTTGTGGGGAGATCAGGAGCGAATCATGGCAGTCAAAAAAGTTAGAAATGGATTGTTTGCTGTATTAGTTGCCACTGCGATTGTCGTTCTCGGATTGGGAACCATGGGCGCAACAGCAACAACCGAGATCAATAGCGATCTTGGTCAATCTATCAGCGAAGTCGGTCACTACCCAGCATCACCGGTAGAATAGATATACAGACTGACTACTTAACTTAGTAGACATGAGTGAGTTAATCTTCCGATTATTTGGAAGATATGTATGAGCTCGTCCTCGAATATAAATATTCACAGGGCGTACCCTATGCGGGTGCGCCCTGTTTTTTGTCCCATGGTTCGCTCCGGAGTGGCTCCGCTTTCTCTGTTCGAGCTACTGTTCGCATGATGATCGCTTTCTTTGTACCTTCAGCTCGATATGGGAATCCCAGAAGAGACAATCCGGCAAGTTCGCGAAAACACTGAAATAGTGGAAATTGTCAGCGAATACGTAGCCCTGAAGAAACGTGGTGGACAGAACTATTTTGGTCTCTGTCCATTTCATACAGAGAAATCTCCCTCTTTTTCAGTACATCCAGGACGTCAGACATTTCATTGCTTCGGATGTGGAAAGGGTGGAAATGTCTTCACCTTCCTTATGGACATCGAACGGGTTGAATTCCCGGATGCTGTCCGCAGACTGGCAGAACGCGCTAACATCACAATTGATGAGAAACAACGTAAAACAACCAGCCAAAACGAGATCCTCTATCAGGCAAATGAACTCGCATTGAAGTACTTCAAATACCGGTTGCGTGAGATGGATGGTGAAGATTCCACTTCAACAATGGAATATTTAAGCAATCGTGGAATTCCAGAAGAGATAATCGAGAAATTTGAGCTTGGTCTTGCACCACCTGGCTGGGATACGCTACTGACTCTTGCGGACAAACGTGGATTTGATGGCAAGGTGATGGAACGGGCAGGTCTCGCTGTTCGGAGCGAAAAAGGATCGGTTTATGACAGGTTCCGTGAACGGTTGATGTTTCCCATTCGGAATGCTGGCGGACGAGTTGTCGCTTTTGGTGGCAGAATTCTCAAAGAAGATCCTGAAAAACCAGCTCCAAAGTACTTGAACAGCCCGGAAACACCTATCTACCACAAGGGTTCGTTGGTTTACGGTATTACCCAGGCAGTAAATGAAATGATAGCAGAGAATTCTACAATTCTAGTTGAGGGATACACAGAGCTTATTGCACTTCATCAGGTTGGAATTGAGAACTCCGTTGCTACCCTTGGGACTGCTTTGACAGATGACCAAGCATCCTTGGTAAAGAGATTTGCTGCAAGCGCAACCCTGCTCTATGATGCTGATGATGCTGGGATAAATGCCGCCTTCCGGGGATCTGATGTACTGGTGGCTGGTGGACTCGATGTAAATGTTGCCCTGTTGCCTGATGGCGAAGATCCAGACAGCCTTGCCAGATCGGGTGGCAGAGAGTCGCTTGATCTCGTCCTTAAAAACGCTCAACCAATTATCGATTTCAAAATCTCCTATTTTGAACGCCAGGGAGATCTTGGCACCACCGCTGGTAAAAGCGAAGCTGCGCGTTCCTTGATTGCTACATTAACCAAGATTCCCAATGAGATAACCAGGCAGATAGCATTACATGAAGCCGCAGAGAAACTTCGTATTGATGAAAAGGTTTTGGGGACTGAGCTATCTCGTCAGATGAATCACGGGCGAGCGCGGCAGAAACGCAGCGAGGAACCACGTCAGGAACGTGTTGATGCGTTGGATATGCTGTTACAGAATCTCCTCAAAGTAATGCTCAACCATCCAGAGATTGTTCCAAAAATCTTCAACCAGATCAATGCGGCCGATCTGCAAGATCATCCACTCCGCCCGGCATTTGACTTACTCGAGGCTGCCTGGGTGGATGGCAAAAGTATCGGGGAAGCTGACATTTTTGATTCCCTCAATGACAGGCCAAATGTTCTAAAACTGGTAAATTCTGTACTGGCACGTCCAGACATGGATGATCCAGATTTCCTCCGTGACATTGTTGAGAAGACACCTAGAAATATTCGTCTTCGTTCAATTGAAAAAGAGATTGAGTTACTATCTTCCCAGATGAAATCGGGTGCAGATCTTTCTGCCACCAAGCGATATGCTGATTTGAAAAAGGAAAAGCAAACTCTGCAGGGAGAACTTCGTAAAAATGGCGATACTGAACCTTCATGATTCAATAAATGATGATCCTCCAACACTTCCATTGAAAACCGGGAACCCCGAGGTTCCCGCACAGACTCAATTACTCCTTAGCACAGCACTCAAGCATGTCCGTCTCGCTGCATCGATTCCTGATGAAATTGAATCGGTAAAGCAACTGGGAAAAATCAGGAAAGCGCTCTTAAGGTCAATTAAAAGTCTTAGAAGACGGTTGCAAAATGAAGCCGTGAACGAAATTAGAAAAGGTAGAAGAACTGCTTCCATCATAGGTGGTGTGGTTGGATTACTGGCAATAACCCGGATAATCCTGCAAATCACTCTGCCAGCTTTCCAGAGTGGGAGTTTAATGCTCGCGCTTGCCCTATTTGTCGCAGGAACAGCTTTAGCCTTCATGCCATATCTTCTTGGTAAACGGAAAGCAAAAAATATACTTCGTACTGAACTTGTGATGAACCATTCTCGTGTTAAGGAAAAGACAGTTGATGCCTTCGACCTTGCGGTTGTCCGACTTCTGCTGGGATCTGAAGAAAGCAATCTCTAAGTCGACAGAAACCCACTAGTTCATCATGACTCTACCTCTATTAATATCCTCCAGTAAATAATATATTTTCTCTTGAATGAGTTGATGTTGTGCAGCACGGATATTAGTTTATCCTAACAATGTTGTATAACTAGTCGAAATTTCATTTTTTCAGGAGATTATCATGAGACGGTTCGCGAAGGTTTTAATAACAATTTGCATCGCAGTATCTATGGCGATGGCATATTCTTCTGGTCCACCAAATGGATATGCTGGCAACCCACCCAACAACAATAATTGCACTGCCTGTCATAACAGCTTTGATGTGAATGAAGACGGCACAGATTTCTTCTTTACACAGGCACCACCAGAATCCTATGAACCTGGAACTACATATAATATTGAGCTCTATATTGGTCGAGAAGGACAGGAACGCTGGGGTTTCCAGTTAACTGCTCTCGATAATGATGGTGATATGGGCGGCACGATCGAAGGGATGGATGATGGCTTCACCCAGGAATCAACTCTGGGCGATATAACTTACCTCAAACATACTTCGGACGGTACATTTGATGGAAATCCAGATGGCGGTACATGGGGCTTTGATTGGACCGCACCTGATGCAGGAACAGGTGACATTACTTTCTATGCCGCTGGAAATGCTGCCAATGGAAATGGCAATAATCAGGGCGACTACATTATGACAATGGCGATGATGGTCCCTGAGGTCGCTGGAGCAGGCGAACCTGATATCTCTCTTCCTTGGGCAGATTGGGACTTTGGACCTGTTCAAGTTGGAAGCGACTCAACTTGGGATATGAGAATTGTTAACGAAGGTGATGCGGATATGGTCATCTTTAGCATTCAATCAGATAATGGAGCTTTCGCCTTTGAAGTAACCACTCCAATCGAGCTGGCAGATGGCGAAGAGATCGACATAGCTGTCACATTCAGTCCTGATGAAGTCGCTGATTATGAAGGGATCATTTTTATTACCAGCACTGATCCTGATGAAGGAACATTCGAAGTTCCTGTCTCTGGAACTGGGTGGTCACCATCGCCACCTGCACCGTTCAGCCTGGCTACCCCTGAAGATGGATCTGATGTTTCAGGAACAGTTACTTTCGGATGGGAAGAGACCTTTGATCCTGATCCAGGCGATCAAGTTGTAAACTATCGGCTCGAAATATCTGCCAGCGCAAATTTCACCGATATTACCTCATTTGATAATGGTCTTGAGAGCTTCATCCAGATTAATTTCGCAGACTATCCAGCAGGCTCAACATGGCATTGGCGAGTTCGGGCAGAAGACGGTAATACCCTGGGGCGTCTCTCCACAGAGGCATGGACTTTCACTATTGATGCACTCGGCACCAGTGAACAGGGTGTGGGTCTTCCACTCAATTTTGCAATTGACAATATCTACCCGAATCCTTTCAATCCGACAGTAACAATTCGTTTGGCAGTACCTTCAAACGAGATTGTATCTGTACTTGTATTTGATGTTCTAGGTCGTCAGGTTGCAGATCTTTCAAGAGGTTCTTTGGCAGCTGGTTATCATAATTTTGTCTGGTCGTCTGATGGCTCTGCTGGAATATACTTCCTCAATGTCCAGGCACCGGGATTTGAAGAAACCAGAAAAATGATTTACCTGAAATAGCACACGGGAGTGTGTGTGTTTGGCCGTTTGGAGTTCAGCTTCGCTCCACTCGCACGACAATTACTTCTCTTTGGCCAGGAATTTGGATCTTCGTTAATCATCTAGTGTTTCAAAGGGCTACCATTTGGTAGCCCTATTTTCAACAATCAAACTTATGGGAGTTTCTCTTTATAAGCTCCAGAATCAATGTATGATCTTAGACCCTCATGCAGAAAGTGATTCCAAACGCCATCAATAATTGTCGCAGTTTTATAATCAATTTCACCTGATATATGGACTTCCAACTTAACCAAACTTCCAGTTTCAGTCGCTTCATAGCTCCAGGTATGTACCATATTTAAAGCTTGTCCTGACAATCCCAGTGGACCCGTGAAACGAAGCACCTTTCCTCGAATCGCCACATTCACAGTCGCATGAAGAACGCCATCATTCTCATTTTCAACAAAAACCTCCTTGAACCCTCCACCTGCCCAAGGTTCAATGACAAACAATGCCGGGTTCTCGCTGAAAGAGTGATCCCACCACCCAGAAATGTCTCCAGTCATCACATCGAAAGCTGTTTCTGGATCAAGTGGTAGCTCGATCTGATTGGTGAGAGTATAGATAAATGCAGGCTGCTGAGCCTGCCCCTCTTTCACATCAGCATGCGCAAGAGCGGGAATGATCAAACATGTTGACCCGATAATAGTTGCCAAAACAACCATTCTTGAAGATGAGGCCAGATTCATAGATTCTTTCTCCATTGTTGATGCCGTAATCTTAAACAAGGCATTGCTATTGGGCAAGAGAATAGAACACAGAAGCAGAGATTTTCACGAGTCAGGAATTTATATTTGAGTCGGATTGATATTGCCATCTGGATTATATTATCAGTCAGCTTATAAGGAAGAATCATGTCACGAGTTTTAATTATAGGTTATGGGAATTCATTACGTCAGGATGACGCTGTAGGTTGGCTTGCTGCTGACCAGTTGCATGATCGTCTTGCGGCACATCAGGACAAGATTGATGCGGTTTCACGTCACGAACTGACCCCGGAATTAGCTGCTGAAATGGCAACATTCGAGCTGGTAATCTTCATTGATGCAACTGTTGAAGGCGAACATGGTGAGATAGCTCACCAGGTACTGAAGCCGACCGGATCGAGCGAACTTGT
>PJEL010005263.1_pt1 | contig 10463 bp, 5 predicted proteins | sample 1853271 | NCBI WGS metagenome assembly PJEL01 (sample SAMN08108733, study PRJNA415343) | Invertebrate metagenome, whole genome shotgun sequencing project. | host: Globobulimina | place: Sweden: Gullmar Fjord | collected 2015-08 | reverse complement strand
TAGCTTATTGGATAAAGCATTAGATTCCGATTCTAAAGATCAAGGGTTCAAATCCCTTTCTGCTCAACCTTATTTTTTTCCGATCATCGAAAATCTCTGTTTTAATACTTTATATTTTAAGTCTTATTATGTATCATAGTATTTAATAAATCCATTATATTTTGGTATTCGTGTGAGAGTAAAAATCTAATAAAATATATTATATTAATTTAATCTTTCACAAAAGTTATCACTTATTTATTGGCTCAATTGAAAAATTTGGGGCTGAATTGGTATCGACGGTTAAAAAAAATTATAGACCAAGTCGGGTTCGGCGTCCCGTTAATTCGCTACAAAAGAATAATTGCTATTCAAAAATTATTTACTTCTCAAAAAACATTAGCATTCGCTTAAATTTTTGATTTTTTAGACATATTTTCTTGTTCTATACTAAAACCGAAATGCTCTTTAAATAAAGTTAAGAAAATTTATTTTTATATTTCTGCTATTTTTAGCTAAGCTTGTAAAAAGATTTATAACCTTTTTTAATTGGACGTGGGTTCAATTCCCACCAGTTCCATTCGCATCTGTGGCCGAGTGGTTAGGCACCGGACTCATAATCCGTTTTACACTGGTTCAAACCCAGTCAGATGCAATTTTCCATGATTTTTAATTTGTCTTTTTTGGTAAAAATATATTGAAAAGATGTTTCTTGTATATAAAATTAATAATAATTGAATCAATATAATGCAAAAAGTTTTAGGTATAGATTTAGGTACTACAAATTCTGTAGTAGCTGTAATTGAAGGAAGTAGTCCAGTTGTTATCCCAAACCAAGATGGTGCACGTACAACTCCATCTCTTGTTGCGTATACAAAAAAAGGTGATTTACTTGTAGGTCGAATTGCTAAACGTCAAGCGGTTTTGAACCCGGAAAATACATTTTATTCTGTAAAACGTTTCATTGGTACAAATCCGAATGAGTTGACTCCAGATTTAAAAGAAGTTGCTTATCCACTAATTGAAGAAAATAATCAATTTAAAATTAAGTGTTCAAACTTAGATACAGTCTTTAGTCCTGAAGAAATTTCGGCTCATATTTTAAGAAAGTTATCAAGTGATGCAGAAAGTTTTTTAGGTAATCCAGTTCAACAGGCAGTAGTTACAGTTCCGGCTTATTTTAATGATACACAACGACAAGCAACTAAAGACGCAGGTAAAATTGCAGGTTTAGAAGTTTTACGTATTATTAACGAACCGACAGCTGCTTCGTTAGCTTACGGTTTAGAAAAAAAAGATAATGAACGTATTTTAGTTTTTGATTTAGGTGGGGGTACATTTGATGTTTCCATCTTAGAAGTTGGTGATGGAATCTTTGAGGTATTAGCAACGGCCGGTGATACACGTTTAGGTGGTGACAATTTTGATAAGAAAATTGTTGATTTCTTAGTTAAAGAATTTGAAGAAAAAGAAGGAATCTCGTTAGTTAAAGACAGTCAAGCTTTACAAAGATTAACAGAAGCAGCAGAAAAAGCTAAAATTGAATTATCTACATTAGACGAAACAGTTATTCGTATCCCATTTATTGCACCAGGTGATGCAACAGGACCTAAACATATTGAATCAAAATTAACTCGCGATGGTTTTGAAACTCTGTGTAAAGATATTATAGATAAATGCGCTTTACCGGTTGAACAAGCATTAGAAGATGCTCGTTTATCAAAAGATAAATTAGATGAAATTGTTTTAGTTGGTGGTTCGACACGTATTCCTGGTATTCAGAATTTAGTTAAATCATTAACAGGTAAAACTCCTAACCAAAAAGTTAACCCTGATGAAGTAGTAGCTATTGGTGCGGCAGTTCAAGGTGGTGTTCTATCAGGTGAGGTTAAAGACATCTTATTACTAGATGTTACACCTCTTTCTCTTGGTGTTGAAACTTTAGGTGGTGTGATGACAAAAATTATTGCTCGTAATACAACTGTTCCAACGAAAAAGTTTGAGTATTTCTCAACTGCACAAGATGGTCAAACGAGTGTTCAGATTCATGTTCTTCAAGGTGAACGTGAATTCGCGGCTGACAATAAAAGTTTAGGGGAATTCAAATTAGATGGTATTGCTTCAGCACCAAGAAATGTTCCTAAGATTCAAGTAAGTTTTGATATTGATGTAAACGGTATTTTAATGGTACAAGCACGTGATAATGCTACCGGTTCAGAACAAACTATCACAATCGAAGGTTCATCACGTTTATCAGATTCTGATATTGATCGTATGATTGAAGATGCTGCAAAATTTGCTGCTAGTGATAAAGCTCGTCGTCAAAATGTTCAATTAAAAAATGCTGCGACACAATTAGTTGATGAGGCACGTAAAGAAGTCGAACAAGCAACAGCTGCGGATCCAGCACTTCTTACTGAAATAAATGAATTAATTGAGGAAGTTAATACCTATTCGCAAAAAGATGAAGTAGAGGTAGAACCTCTTAAAGAAAAAATTCAGTTATTAGAATCAAAAGTATCAATCTTGAAATCTTCTAATTCTCAACCTGAAACTGAAGTTTTATAAATTTACCAAAAATTAAAAAAGTTTAAAATGACGTAACTTTTACTTTCTAATCTTTAGTATTTATTAAATACTAAAGATTGAAACATAGTATTCAACTTCGGTTACTAGTATAGCAAAATTATAATTATAATTTGAGTTTTAAGTTTTTACTTCATAGAAGTAAGATAGTTTATATTCAGTTCGTGAAAGATTTTAACGTCGAACATTTGAGCTTACAGGTTACCTTTTTTTAAAGCTAGTAACAAAATTACAATAGGTCCTGATAATAAAATTAGTGCTGATGAAAGTAATTGCCCAACAACTTGTAAATTCATTATATTTTAATTTATTTCCTTAAAAATATTCTTTGTTCTGTAAACTAGTTAATACGTAAAAATATCGTTTACTGTATTAAATATATATCATATTTTCGGGAAAGTAAATAAAATTTTATCTCTTTATAAAAACTCAAATTATGGTAATATAAATTATGTAGATAAGGGTTGCTAACTCAATGGTAGAGTACTCGGCTTTTAACCGATAAGTTCTGGGTTCGAGTCCCAGGCAACCCACTTTAAAGAAAAACTTTATATATACGTATATATATATATATCTTAAATATTTGCGTGTATATTAGATATTTGGGCCCTAAATATGTTATCTTTGTTGTCATATATTACTTTTAAATTCAACAAAGTTTGTTTTTCTATTTCTAACTAATAAAGGAAGTTTTATGCTTATAAATGAAGATCTAGACCGTCTAATTGAAATTTTGCCTAAATCAATTCAACAAGTTCTTCAGAATCATCCTGAAAAACACGCGTTAGTCGAAATAGTAATGGATTTAGGACGACGTCCAGAAGCCCGTTTTCCGAATACGCATGAATATTTATCACCAAAACTTATCACCTGGCAAGATTTAGATTATTCCGTGAAACGCTTAAGTCAATTTACTGATGATAATCGTGCAGGTATTGAAAGAACTTTACACCGAATTAGCTGCATCCGTAACCGTCAAGGTCTTATTATTGGTTTAACATGTAGAGTTGGTCGTGCAATCTATGGAACAATTAATATTATTCGTGATCTTCTTGAATCAAAAAAGTCTACGCTAATTTTAGGTCAACCAGGTGTAGGTAAAACTACTATGGTTCGTGAAATTGCACGTGTTATTGCAAACGAAATGTCAAAACGTGTGGTTATAATAGATACGTCAAATGAAATTGCAGGGGATAGTGATGTCCCCCATATTGGTATTGGGCGTGCTCGTCGTATGCAAGTTGAAAAAACTGAGCTACAACATAAAATTATGATTGAAGCTGTAGAAAACCATATGCCAGAAGTTATAATTATTGATGAGATTGGTACAGAATTAGAGGCTCTTGCAGCACAAACTATAGCTGAGCGTGGTGTTCAATTAATTGGAACAGCGCATGGTAATTGTTTGGGTAGTCTTATTAAAAACCCAACTCTTTCTGACTTAGTGGGGGGTATTCAATATGTCACATTAAGTGATGAAGAAGCACGTAGACGTGGTACACAAAAAAGTATTCTAGAGCGAAAAGGTTTACCCGCATTTCAAATTGCAATTGAATTAAATGATCGTAATTTTTGGACTATTCATGAAAATGTTGAAAACTCTATTGATAAATTGTTGCAAGGTTTAGAACCTAAATTACAAGTCCGCAGTTTAGATCAGCAAAATAAAGCAAAAATTGCTTTGACCAATCTAAATAATCAAAATTTAATTATTTCGAACGTTAACTCGTCTGTTTTATCTAAACATTGGCGTAAAAATCCAAAAGCTAAAAATCCGTCAAGCTTAATTTCAACGAAAGTTTCAGTAATAAACACTAGTCCCAATATGATAGGGGAAAAAATAAAGAAACCAACTTTATCTATATTCCTTTTCTCAGTCTCATCTACTTTAATTCAAAAATATCTTTCATTGGTCAATTTTGATTTTATTTTAGTTAATGAAGTTGAAAATGCGGATGTTATAATTGCTTTAGAAAAACATTTTAAAATGAATGTCGATATTTCTGAATACGTAAAAATATTTTCAACCCCATTTTTCTTAATTAAACAAAACACACCGAATGAAATTATCCCTATTCTTGAAAATATTTCTCAAATAAAATAATTTATTATGAAATTACGACTATTTAATTTATAAACTAGATAAATGTAAATTATCTTTCTGAGTTAACTCGAAAATATTAATCTAATAATCTAAATCTAGACAAATTCTATTTTTTTGTTATAATGTATCAGTAATCGGGATATAGCGCAGTTTGGTAGCGCGTCTGCTTTGGGAGCAGAATGTCACAGGTTCAAATCCTGTTATCCCGATTAATTTTTTAATTAATCGATTGACAAAAAAATAATTTTTTCGCTATAATAGGTTCAGTTAGAAACAAATCTTGGAGAAAAATATTTCCAATCACTCAGCCCCCATCGTCTAGAGGCCTAGGACACCTCCCTTTCACGGAGGCGACAGGGATTCGAATTCCCTTGGGGGTATTTATACCAAATTATTAATTTATATATTTTAAAATAAAATTTAATATTACTATTTCTGCTTTTTGAGTCATAATATATCTTATGAAAACCGTTATTAAAATATAATCATTGTTTTAGCATAAATTATATTTAGAGATATAGGAGTTTCTTATTTTTTATCTCCAAAAGGAGAGACAATATGACTATTAGCTCACAGGAGCGTGACGCTAAAAAAGTTAAAGTTCTAGTAGATCGTGATGTTATCGATACTACGTTTGAAAAATGGGCTAAACCGGGCCATTTCTCAAGAACTTTAGCTAAAGGTCCAAAAACCACAACGTGGATTTGGAACCTACACGCAGATGCTCACGATTTTGATAGCCAAACGAATTCATTAGAAGACGTATCTAGAAAAATTTTCAGTGCTCATTTTGGCCAATTATCACTTATTTTCTTATGGGTGAGTGGTATGCATTTCCATGGTGCTTATTTCTCTAACTATTCAGCTTGGTTAGCAAATCCAACTCTTATAAAGCCAAGTGCTCAAGTTGTTTGGCCTATTGTTGGTCAAGAAATTTTAAATGGTGATGTTGGAGGTAACTTCCAAGGGGTCCAAATTACTTCTGGATTCTTCCAACTTTGGCGTGCCGAAGGAATTACGAGTGAAGTTGAACTTTACTGGACTGCTTTAGGTGGTTTAGTGATGTCAGGTGTTATGATGTTTGCTGGTTGGTTCCATTACCATAAAGCAGCTCCTAAATTAGAGTGGTTCCAAAATGCGGAATCTATGATGAACCATCATTTAGCTGGTTTATTAGGTTTAGGTTGTTTATCATGGTCGGGTCACCAAATTCATATTGCGGTACCTATCAATAAACTATTAGACGCAGGTATTGCACCTCAAGAAATTCCTTTACCACATGAATTCTTAATTAATCGAGAATTAATGGCTCAACTATACCCTAGTTTTGCTAAAGGTTTAGCTCCTTTCTTTGGTGGTAATTGGAATGAATATTCTGATTTCCTAACATTTAAAGGTGGTTTAAATCCAGTTACCGGTGGTTTATGGTTAAGTGACACAGCTCACCATCATTTAGCTTTATCGGTTTTATTCTTATTTGCTGGTCATATGTACCGTACTAATTGGGGTATTGGTCACAGCATGAAAGAAATTTTAGAAGCTCATAAAGGTCCATTTACAGGCGAAGGTCATAAAGGTCTTTATGAAATTTTAACTACTTCGTGGCACGCTCAACTTGCAATTAACCTTGCTATGATGGGTTCACTTAGTATCATCGTTGCACACCATATGTATGCAATGCCTCCGTACCCGTATATTGCAACTGATTACCCAACTCAACTTTCACTATTTACTCATCACATGTGGATTGGTGGTTTCTGTGTTGTTGGTGGTGCAGCTCATGGTGCAATCTTTATGGTTCGTGATTATAACCCATCGACAAGTTATAATAACCTTTTAGATCGAGTTATTCGTCATCGTGACGCGATCATCTCTCATTTAAATTGGGTATGTATTTTCTTAGGTTGTCATAGTTTTGGTTTATACATTCATAACGATACTATGCGTGCCTTAGGTCGTTCACAAGATATGTTCTCTGATAAAGCAATCCAGTTACAACCTGTGTTTGCTCAATGGATTCAAAATACTCATCTTGCAGCACCTGGTAACACAGCTCCAAATGCTTTAACAACTGCTAGTTATGCTTTTGGTGGTGACGTAGTTGCTGTAGGTGGTAAAATTGCTATGATGCCAATTAATCTTGGAACTGCTGATTTTATGGTTCACCATATTCATGCATTTACGATTCATGTAACCGTTTTAATTCTATTAAAAGGTGTTTTATATGCACGTAGTTCAAAATTAATTCCGGATAAAGCAAACCTAGGTTTCCGCTTCCCATGTGATGGTCCGGGTCGTGGTGGTACATGTCAGTCTTCGTCTTGGGATCATGTTTTCCTAGGATTATTCTGGATGTATAATTCGATTTCTGTTGTTATTTTCCACTTCAGTTGGAAAATGCAATCAGATGTTTGGGGTACAGTTAGCCCAACAGGTGCTGTGTCACACATCACAGGCGGTAATTTTGCTCAAAGTTCTATTACGATTAATGGTTGGCTTCGTGATTTCTTATGGTCAGAAGCATCTCAAGTTATTCAATCGTATGGTTCTGCAGTTTCTGCTTATGGTTTAATTTTCTTAGGTGCTCACTTTATTTGGGCATTTAGTTTAATGTTCCTATTCAGTGGACGTGGTTATTGGCAAGAATTAATTGAGTCTATCGTTTGGGCTCATAATAAGATTAAAGTTGCGCCTGCTATTCAGCCTCGCGCCTTAAGTATTACTCAAGGTCGTGCCGTAGGTTTAGCTCATTACCTTTTAGGGGGTATTGGTACAACATGGTCATTCTTCTTAGCACGTATTATTTCGGTGGGTTAATTTTTTAAAAGGTAATAAAAATATTATGGCAACTAAATTTCCAAAATTTAGTCAGGCTCTTGCTCAAGATCCAGCCACACGACGTATCTGGTATGGTATTGCAACAGCCCATGATCTAGAGAGTCATGATGGAATGACAGAGGAAAGTTTATACCAAAAAATCTTTGCATCTCACTTCGGTCATTTAGCAATTATTTTCTTATGGACATCAGGTAATCTTTTCCACGTAGCATGGCAAGGGAACTTTGAACAGTGGATTTTAAATCCCTTAAAAGTTAAACCTATCGCACATGCAATTTGGGATCCTCATTTCGGTGAACCAGCTATTAAAGCATTCACACGAGGTGGTGTTACTTATCCAGTAAATATTGCTTATTCTGGAGTGTATCATTGGTGGTATACTATTGGTATGAGAACTAACAATGACTTATATGTTGGTTCAATGGGTCTATTAGTTCTTGCGAGTGTTCTTTTATTTGCAGGTTGGTTACATTTACAACCAAAATTTAAACCAAGTTTATCATGGTTTAAGAATAATGAATCACGTTTAAATCACCATTTATCTGGATTATTTGGAGTTAGTTCATTAGCGTGGACTGGTCATTTAGTTCACGTTGCGATTCCAGAATCGCGTGGTATTCATGTTGGTTGGGATAATTTCCTGGTAACTCCACCACATCCAGAAGGTTTAAAACCTTTCTTCAGTGGTGACTGGTTAGCATATGCTAATAATCCAGACACAACACAACATGTTTTTGGTACAAGTGAAGGAGCAGGAACTGCAATCTTAACGTTTGTTGGTGGTTTTAATCCACAAACACAATCATTATGGTTAACAGATATTGCACATCATCAATTAGCAATTGCGGTTGTTTTTATTGTTGCTGGTCACATGTACCGTACGAATTTCGGTATTGGTCATGATCTAAAAGAAATTTTAGATGCTCACCGTCCACCTGGTGGACGTTTAGGTGCAGGTCACCGTGGTTTATTTGACACTATTACTAATTCTTTACACATGCAATTAGGTCTAGCCTTAGCATGTTTAGGTGTTGCAACATCTTTAACAGCTCAACATATGTATGCTTTACCATCATATGTCTATATTGCAAAAGATTTTACAACTCAAGCTGCTTTATATACTCATCACCAGTATATTGCCGGATTCTTAATGGTTGGAGCATTTGCCCATGGAGCTATCTTCTTTGTTCGAGATTATGATCCTGAATTAAATAAAGATAATGTTCTTGCACGAATGTTACAGCATAAAGAAGCTATTATTTCTCATTTAAGTTGGGTCTCTTTATTCTTAGGTTTCCATACTTTAGGTTTATATGTTCACAATGATACTGTTGTTGCATTTGGTCAACCTGAGAAACAAATCTTAGTTGAACCTATCTTTGCTCAATGGATTCAAGCAGCATCTGGTAAAGCACTTTATGGTTTTAATGTTTTACTATCATCTACAGATAGCCCAGCAACTTTAGCAGGTACTAAAGTTTGGTTACCAGGTTGGTCAGAAGCTATTAATAATAATAGTAACTCTCTATTCCTAACAATTGGGCCTGGTGATTTCTTAGTTCACCATGCAATTGCATTAGGTTTACACACAACTACTTTAATTTTAGTTAAAGGTGCTTTAGACGCACGTGGATCGAAATTAATGCCAGATAAAAAAGATTTTGGTTATAGTTTCCCATGTGATGGTCCGGGTCGTGGTGGTACATGTGATATCTCAGCATGGGATGCATTCTACTTAGCTATGTTCTGGATGTTAAATACTATTGGATGGGTAACATTCTACTGGCATTGGAAGCATGTTACACTTTGGGGTGGAAATCCAGCTCAATTTAATGAGTCGTCAAATTATATCATGGGTTGGCTACGTGACTACTTATGGTTAAATTCATCGCCGTTAATTAATGGTTACAATCCATTTGGTATGAATAGTCAAGCTGTATGGTCTTGGATGTTCTTATTTGGTCATTTAATTTGGGCAACTGGTTTTATGTTCCTAATTTCATGGCGTGGTTACTGGCAAGAATTAATTGAAACATTAGTTTGGGCTCATGAGCGTACACCATTAGCCAATTTAGTTCGTTGGCGTGATAAGCCGGTAGCTTTATCTATTGTCCAAGCTCGTCTTGTTGGTTTAGCACATTTCGCTGTCGGGTTTGTCCTAACTTATGCAGCATTCTTAATTGCCTCAACTTCAGGTAAATTCGGTTAATTCCGTAATAATTGTGTTGAAACAATAGATTTTTTCATTGTTTCTACCAGTGCAAACTGGTAAGCAACCTATTTTTACTAAATATAGATTTCCAAAATCTATATTTAGTAAAATTCTTTTTTTTTAACTTACGAAAAATATGAATTCTTTTTTATTCTGGGAAAATATTACCCGTTATCCTCGATTCTTTATCACCAGTTTTACCGGTTTATGCGTGATTCTTTTACAACCTTTTCTAAAGTTAGCAAAAAAAAATATTATTAGTCGTATTTTTTTAGTTGTTTTATTACTTTTCTCGTTTGGTACTTTATTTTTCGTATTCCAAAGTATGCTTGATATTTAATTTTACACCTTATTTTGTACATTTAATTTTTTCAGAAATAATCTTTCAACCCCACCCACCCTTTTATCACATCGCCAATAATTTTTTATTTATTTATTATCAATTTGTTAGCAAATTTATTAATTAATTAGTTATTAATTAGGTAAAATACCTCTTGAACTTAAGTTAAATTTTTTTTTTGAAAATAAAAAAAATTAAACTTGACATTTTCATATACCTTCCATTAGAATCTAGCTTGTAGGAATAATTGATTGCATACAAGCAATTAAAAATGTATTACAAAAAATTTAGGATATGTAGAGAGTTTGATCCTGGCTCAGGATGAACGCTGGCGGTATGCCTAACACATGCAAGTCGAACGGAAACTTTTTAAGTTTTAGTGGCGGACGGGTGAGTAACGCGTG
>PJEL010005262.1_pt1 | contig 10463 bp, 9 predicted proteins | sample 1853271 | NCBI WGS metagenome assembly PJEL01 (sample SAMN08108733, study PRJNA415343) | Invertebrate metagenome, whole genome shotgun sequencing project. | host: Globobulimina | place: Sweden: Gullmar Fjord | collected 2015-08 | reverse complement strand
TTAAGAAATGGAGAATAAAATCTCTGTAAGGTTTTAACATATTCGCGTTTACCACTTGCAATTTCATCAAGCTTATCTTCCATCTCTGCTGTAAATGTATCGCTAATATATTTATTAAAATGCTCCTCAAGAAAGCTACTCACAACATCTCCTGTATCTGTTGGCATCAATGTTTTACCTTGTTTTTCTACATAACCTCTGTCTGCTATTGTGCGCATTATGCTTGCATATGTACTCGGGCGACCTATCCCGCGTTTTTCCAGTTCTTTTATAAGCCCTGCCTCTGTGTATCTTGCTGGAGGTTGTGTTTGCTTTGCTAGGGCTTCAATATCTATTAGGCTCAAAGAGTCGCCTCGGGCAACAGCTGGTACTTCTGTATCTTCTCCACGCGCTGCTTTGTCTACACTAAGCCACCCATCAAAAATAACTCTAGAACCTCGCACTGCAAAATCTGGTATGGTTTTTGATTCTACATTTGCAAGTACTTTCATTCGTTTGATTTTAGCATCAGCCATTTGACTAGCTATTGTGCGTGTCCAGATAAGTTTATATAGTCTTTTTTGATCGTCAGTCTTACCAGCACTATATTTAGATAAATCACTTGGTCTTATAGCCTCATGAGCTTCTTGTGCGCTCTTAGATTTAGATTTAAAGTTGCGTGGCTTTAAAAACTCTTTACCGTATTCGCTATTTATTATGCTGAAGACTTGAGCTTGTGCTTGCTTACTTAGTGCCGGGCTATCTGTACGCATATATGTTATGAGTCCAGCTTCATATAGTCTCTGAGCAATACGCATTGTATTGCTCGGTGAGTAACCAAGCCTTGTGCTAGCAGTTTGTTGTAATGTACTTGTTGTAAAGGGCGCTCGCGGGCTGCGTTTAGCTTCACTCTCTTTAACATCTGATATATTCCAAGATTCTTTTTTAGCAACTTTTAAGATTTTCTGTACCTCAGCTTTTTCTCTAGGTTCTTCAGTGCATGTCATTTCAAATTCTCCTGAGTTAGTATCTACTGCCTTGTACATGCCTGTTATAGTCCAAAAGTCCTCTGGATTGAATGCGCGTATCTCTCGCTCGCGCTCTATTATTATGCGAAGTGCAGGAGATTGTACGCGCCCTGCAGAGAGGCCATATCGTACTTTCTTCCATATCAATCCACTTAAATCGTACCCTACAAGCCTGTCTAGTACACGCCGTGCTTCTTGAGCTTTACGCATCTTTTGGTCTATTTTGCGCGGGTGTTTAAATGCCTCTTGTACGGCATCTTTGGTAATCTCTTGATATACAACACGCGCTGGGTCTTTAAGTTTTAATAACTCTGCTAAGTGCCAAGCTATTGCCTCTCCCTCGCGATCTGGGTCTGTTGCCAATATCACCTCATCTGCCTTTTTAGAGAGTTTTTGTAGTTCTGATATTACATTTTTTTTATCCGGACTTTCCGTGTAGTTGGGTACAAAACCAGCATCAATATCTATTGCCTGCTTATTACTCTTAGGCAAGTCTCGTACATGACCAACACTTGCGCGTACCACAAAATCCTCTCCGAGATACTTCTCAATAGTTTTTGCTTTTGCTGGGCTTTCTACAATTACTAACTTCATATAACTGCGTAGCATTACATAAAATCTCCATAAGTGCAAAATGTGGATAATTATTACTCTATCATAAAATCCCATTTGGGAAATATGGATTTTAAATATGTATTTAATTCCGTATTTAATTACGGAATTAAATCAGTAATTTGTTTGATTATTTAAAGGAAGACTACTAATCAAAAGGATACATTTACACACAGTAATGATTTGGAATTAACGAGTACGCATAGTATAATTACAAGCATGTGCGGAGTATTTGGTATACTTAAACAAGATAAAGATGTAGCATTAGATATTTACGAGGCTCTTACTATGTTACAACACAGAGGTCAAGATGCGGCAGGTATTGTTACTCTTGGCGATGACCACTTTTTCTATCGTAAGAAGGGTGACGGCTTGGTTAAAGATGTATTTACACAAGCAGATATACAAGTACTCAAAGGGAGCTCTGGGCTTGGACATGTGCGTTACCCAACCAATGGCTCTCTCTCCTCCATGAACTCGCAACCATTTTATGTTAACTCACCGTTTGGTATGCAAATGGTACATAATGGTAATTTAACCAATACTGAGAAATTAAAAAAGAAGATACAAACAAAATATAAAAGACACCTATCTACAGATTCAGATACGGAGATACTTTTAAATATATTTGCCAACGCATTATATAAGAAGGTTAAAGTAGACGGTGAAGTAAACGAAATTGATAAAATCTTTGAGGCAGTAGAGATGACAATGCAAAGAGTAGAGGGCGCATACTCTGTCCTTACTCTTATAGATGGCGTTGGTTTATTAGCGTTCCGTGATCCCTGCGGTATACGCCCACTTGCGCTTGGCAAGGGCAAGGGTACAAAAAATGCTTACGCATTTGCCTCTGAAGATATTGCATTTGCTCCAATAGATTTTGAAATTGTGCGTGATGTAAACCCAGGCGAGGCAATACTTATAGACTTCAGTGGTAAAGTACATACGAGGCAATGCGTGCAAGGTAAGCTTACGCCATGTATATTTGAATTTATTTACCTCGCTCGCCCAGACTCTATGATAGATGGAATTTCTGTATATAAGACACAATTACGCTTTGGTGTTGCTCTTGCAAAGCAGATCAAAGATTCAGGCATAGAGATAGATTCTGTAATTCCTGTACCAGACTCCTCAAGACCAGCTGCTCTTGAAATTGCTTATAATCTAGGTGTTAAATACAGAGAGGGTTTGGTTAAAAATCGTTATGTTGGTCGTACATTTATAATGCCAGATCAAAACACCAGAGATGACTCTATACGCCGTAAGCTCAATGCAATACCACTTGAGTTCAAAGATAAGAATGTACTGCTTGTAGATGACTCAATAGTGCGTGGTACAACTAGTAAACGCATAGTTAAGATGTGCCGTGATGTTGGTGCTAAGAATGTATATTTTGCTAGCGCTGCGCCTCCTGTCCGTTATCCTAATGTGTATGGTGTAGATATACCGACTCGCAAAGAGCTCATAGCATATAATCGTACTGTGGATGAGGTACGAGAGGAGCTAGGTTGCGACGCAATATTTTACCAAAGTATAGAGGATACTTTAAACGCTGCACACGCTGGTAATCCAGACATCAAAGACTTTGAAGCGAGTTGTTTTACAGGAGAGTATATTGTAGGTGATATTACAGAAAAATATTTAAAGGATTTAGAAGATAGTAGAAGCAAAAATTAGTAGTTCAGTTAGAAATATCAATATAAATAAATGTACCAAGTATAATTAAAAGTTTATCAGTATAATTTCTAACGAGATGAATAAGAGAATTTTAATCGTAGGCAGTGGTGGTAGAGAACATGCCCTAGCATGGAAGTGTGCAAAGTCTCTTAGTGTTGGCAAAATTTTTGTAGCACCTGGCAATGCTGGTACTGCGAGTGAGGACAAGTGCGAGAATGTAGACATCGCTGCTGAAGATATTGATGCTCTGCTTAAATTTGCAAAGGAGCATGCCACGGACCTTACAATTGTTGGCCCAGAGGTTCCACTTGTCCGTGGCGTAGTAGATGAATTTCAAAAAGAGAATTTAAGAATATTCGGACCGAGTAAAAGCGCTGCGCAACTTGAGGGTTCCAAATCTTTTACAAAAGAATTTCTTAAAAAACACAATATACCAACGGCTAAATATGAAGTTTTTGAGAATGTAGATGAAGCTGCAAAATATATAAAAGAGCAAGGAGCGCCAATAGTTATAAAGGCAGACGGACTTGCGGCTGGTAAGGGCGTACTTGTGGCTGTGGGTACAAAAGAGGCAGTAATCTTTACCAAAGAGTGCCTTTCTGGTAATAAATTTGGTGAGGCTGGCGCGCGTGTAGTTATTGAAGAGTTTATGGAAGGCGAAGAGGCAAGTTACACTTGCATCGTCTCTGGCACTCAAGTCTTACCACTTGCCACGGCTCAAGACCATAAACGCGCACTGGATGGAGACAAGGGTGCGAATACTGGTGGTATGGGTGCGTATAGTCCTGCGCCAGTAGTTACGCCAAAGATTGAAGCGAAAATAATGAGAGATATTATAAGGCCAACTGTTGACGGCTTAGCAGGTGATGGAGCACCTTTTGTAGGATTTTTATATGCTGGGCTTATGATAGATAAGGCAGGTAACCCAAGAGTAGTTGAGTATAATGTGCGTTTTGGTGATCCGGAAACACAACCAATACTTATGCGTCTGGAGAGTGATATTGTAGAACTTATAGAAGATGCGATAGATAATAAACTTGATACCTCAAAAACCAAGTGGAGCGAAAAACTCGCACTAGGTGTAGTAATGGCTACAGGAGGTTATCCAGAGAGTTATGGTAAGGGTTTTGAAATTAGCGGGTTAGAGGAAGTTGATTCAAATACAGTAAAAGTTTTTCATGCAGGTACAAAGTTAGATGGTGATAAAGTGATAACAAATGGCGGACGCGTACTTTGCGTAACTGCACTCGGCAGTACAATCAAAGATGCTAAGCAAAATGCCTATAGTGCAGTTGAGAAAATTCATTGGCAAAACGAACGCCACCGCACAGACATAGGCTGGCGCGCTATGTGTTAAACAGCGTATTCTAAATAGTATATTATTACAGCCTCTTAAGACAAACGCACAGTACCGAGCTCTTCCTTTATTATGCCTTTTATCTCCATTGCTGATAAGAGAATATTTGTTTGTGTTACAGATTGATCCAACTTTTCTTTCAGCTCATCACGAGTAAGATTGTCGCGAGATAAAATATCAAATATCTTCTGCTCTTGTTTTGACAGTTCAAGTTTCTGTTTTGGTTGTTCAGAGCTTTCATTGTTAGTGGCAATTTCAAAACCAAGCACTTTTAATATATCTTCACTCTCTGTAACAGGAGTTGCTCCAAGTTTTAGAAATTGATGCACACCTTTACTCGTAACGCGAGTGATGTCATGTGGCACCACAAGTACCTCACGATCGTATTCAGTGGCAAGGCGCGCAGTTATGAGTGTGCCACTCCGCTCTGCCGCTTCAATAACTAAGGTGGCGCTACACATACCAGCCATTATGCGGTTACGACTAGGGAATGTGTGAAGTCCAGCAGGCACTGACGGCTCACATTCACTCAGTAGTACTCCACCGCTTTCTACTATCCTATCTGCTAGTTTATGATTTGCGCGTGGGTGCAAGACCTTTTTATCAAGTCCTGAGCCTGGTACGGAGATTGTCTTTAACCCAACGTCTAGTGCGGCAGTGTGCGCGACACTATCTATGCCAAGTGCTAATCCACTTACTATAATAATCCTGTAGCCAAAGAGACCTTTTATAAGATTTTCGCATACTTGCTTGCCGTATCGTGAGTACTTACGAGAGCCCACAACAGCAAGAAATTTATACTCATCCCAGTTAGGGATTTCACCACGATACCAAAGCTGTTTTGGCGCGTCATTTATCTCATCTAAAAGAGTTGGGAATTGTTCAGGTTTTAATTGTTGAATTTTAAAAGTCATAGTGGTATTCTAACATGCAATGCTAGACATAAAATTTATAAGAGAGAATAAAGATGCGGTTATCGCTGGCGCTAAGAAAAAGCACATCAATGTAGATATTGAGAAACTGATTAAGTTAGATGATAAACGCAAGGAGCTACTTAAGTCTGTAGAAGACAAGCGTGCAGAGCAAAATACAATTACACAAAAAATTGCACAAGAAGAGAACCAAGAGCTTCGCGCTACTATGATAACCGGTATAAAGCAGTTCAAAGGCGCATTGCAGGTTGAAGAACAGCAACTAAAAAAGATAACTGATGAGTGGCAACTATTGATGTTAGAAGTCCCTAATGTGCCAGACATCTCTGTACCAGACGGAAAGAGTGATGAGGAAAATGTAGAGCATCACACATGGGGAGAAAAACCAGATTTTGATTTTGAACCAAAAGACCATATTGAAATTATGAAAAGTTTAGATATGGCTGATTTTGAACGAGGGAGCAAAGTGCACGGGTTTCGCGGATATTTTTTGAAGAATGACGGGGCGCTTCTTTCTTGGGCGATTTGGAATTATGGTCGAGACTTCTTTTTAAAAAAAGGGTTTTCTCCAATGATTGTGCCATCAATTGTTAGAAAGGCGCATTTATATGGTACTGGACATCTCCCAAATGAAGCTGAGGATTTATATGAGACACAAGACGGGGATTACCTCTCAGGCACTGCTGAAGTTTCAACAATGGGATATCATTCGGACGAAATAATTGATTTTAAAAATGGTGATAAGAAGTACTTATCTTTTTCTCCTTGTTACCGTCGTGAGGCAGGCTCATATGGCAAAGATACAAAAGGACTTATTCGTGTCCACGAATTTTATAAATTAGAACAAGTCATTCTATGTGAGGCAAATCATCAAAAATCTGTACAGTATCACGAGTGGCTTAACAGAAATACAGAAGAATTTATTGAATCTTTAAATATTCCGTATCGCACAGTAGTTAATTGTGGTGGCGACCTCGGGCTTGGACAGGTTAAGAAATATGATATAGAGCTTTGGGTGCCGATGGAAGGAAAATATAGAGAAATTTCTTCGGCTTCTTATTTTCACGACTTTCAGACACGCCGTTTTGGTATAAAGTATAAAGATAAAGACGGTATTGCGAAGTTTACACATTCCCTAAATTGTACTGCAATACCAACACCAAGAATTTTAGTCTCTTTAGTAGAAAACTTCCAACAAGCGGATGGCTCAGTGACAGTACCTGAAGTATTAAGACAGTACATAGGCAAAGACAAAATTATAAAAAATGCAACATAGTAGAAATCGTGTAAGACTTGTAAAAAGGCGCAGAAAGATACGCTTGATTTTGTTCGGTACTTTGTCTTTGGTATTTATTGTTATATTTCTTTTTGTTGTGTGGCTCTCGTATCATCCTAGACTTAATATCAAGAGTATAAAAATCACTGGGGAGGATAAGTTAAGAGTAGAAACAATCAAATTTTTTATAGAATCTTGGTTAAATGACGGAAGTATGCACATATTTTCTCCTAAGAATGAACTTCTGCTAGATAGAAATGAAATAGCAAAAGCTCTTTTAGGAGAATTCCCACGCATTAAAACTGTATTGATACCTTTCACAAAATTCAAGCAAGAGCTAGTTGTACATGTTACTGAGAGAGTAGATGAGTTTCTTTGGTGCGACTCTAAACCAGAAGAGAGATGCTACTTTGTAGATCAAGAAGGTTATATATTTGCTACTGCACCAGCTGATGCAAATTTGCAGATAATACGAAACGAACTCACTAACTATATATCTACGCGACATTTTGTTACAAGTAAGGAGCTATTCTCAAATTTAAAATTCATATTTATGTTACTTGAGCAAGACATGTCTTTACTAGCAGTATCAGCAACAATTTCTAATTCTGATGCGTTAATTAAGCTCCATGGCGACTTACTAATAAAGGTTGCGTTAGATACAGATATCCAAAGTCAGATAGATAATTTAGAAACGGTATTAGATTCGCAAGACCTTAATGATGAAATTACAAATATAGATTATATAGATTTGCGTTTCGGTAATCGTGTGTATTATAAGCTATATAAATAGTTATACACTCAGTTTTCCTTGCTCAAAATAGATATAATGGTAATATTTTAGTTGAAAGTGTAATAATGAAAACGAAAAAAGGAAATAAAAAATATACTGCAAAAAAGCTTTTTTCCAAGAAGCATGAAGGGAACTGGGTCGCAATATCTGAGGACTATAGTGGTGTAGTTGGGTACTCAGCAACACTTTCACGCTTAAGACAATCAGTAGGGAACAAAAAAGTTATATACACAAAAGTATTACGATCAGACATATATTACGCTTTTAATAGTTGAGTCCATGACTTGGGAAACGCATTCTTACTCCGCACAATCTCCTTTGGCTAATGGTCTTTTTTCAGATTTAATGCCGTATATTGAGGTTGAGTTTTCATATGATCAATCTTTTTTTAGACTTCTAGGATTAATGGATTCTGGAGCAAGTGTTAGTATGATTGATATGGAACTTGCTAAAGAGCTTGGTATTAATCTCAACACATGTGAAAAAGTTAAGGTCGGTGGAGTGGGAGGAGAAAAGACTGGATATAAAACAGAAGTCTTGGCAAGAATAGAAAAGCCAGAGACTCAATTTTTGACCGAAGTCGTTATAGTTGAGGACTTGCCGTTTTCTGTTTTGTTGGGACAAAATAATTTTTTTAAACAATTCCGAATTAAATTTGAAGGAAAAAACAACATATTCGCCTTGCAAAAAATGAAGTAAGTATTGTATATTACATGAGTAATTTTTGGCAAAAATTAAATAAGCCATTTTTTTGTATGGCTCCAATGGAGGATGTAACAGACATTGCCTTTAGGCAGATGTTTGCTAAATACAGCAAAGCAAACCCATCAAACTTTTTGGAAAAACAATCTTTTGTAACTTTCACTGAGTTTGTATCTGCTGACGGGCTTGCGCTTGCTCCAAAAGATGGAAAAAAACAACTTTTAAGCAACTTTAAATATGAAGAAAATGAAAGACCGATAGTAGCTCAAATATTTGGTAGGAATCCAAAACATATTAAAGATGCTAGTGAAATAATTTTTAGCCTTGGCTTTGATGGTGTTGATATAAATATGGGTTGCCCAGTTGAAAATATAATAAAACAAGGAGCTGGCTCTGCACTAATTAAAACGCCAGATCTTGCTTGCGAAATAATACGCGCTGCTAAAGTAGGTGCTAATAATGGATCTGGACATTCAATCCCAGTCTCTGTAAAAACAAGAATTGGATATAACGATATATCGTTAGAGTGGATTGCGATGGTGCTGTCAGAGATGCCATCTGCCTTGACTGTCCATTTGCGAACACGAAAAGAGATGTCTAACCATCCTCCACATTGGGAGTTAAGCAGCCAGATTATAAAATTACGCGATGAAATATCTCCAGAAACTTTAATAATAGGTAATGGTAATGTAAAAAGCTTGAGAGATGGAAAAGATAAAGCGAAAAAATACGGATGCGATGGAGTTATGATAGGTCGTGCGCTATTTGGTAAGCCATATTTTTTTAGTAATAGGGCGTGTCAACACACTTCAGAAAAAGATAAACTAAAGATGCTACTGGAGCATATTAAACTTTTTGATAAATATTTATTACGACAAAATTTTAAAAGTTACCATGTTATGAAGAAACACTTCAAGGCATATGTCCAAGGTTTCAGCGGAGCTAAGGAGTTGCGCACTGAACTTATGGGTACAAATACCAAAGAGGAAGCACAAAAGATTATTAAAGATTATCTGTTATAATACTGCCAATGACTAAAGAAAAAAATACAGCCCTATATCGCAAATATCGTCCTCAAAAGTTTACAGATGTACTTGGTCAAGATACGACTACAGACGCACTTACATCGGCTGTTGCTGTAGCAGGCAAGTTGAGCCATGCGTACTTATTTTCTGGTGGGCGTGGAGTTGGCAAAACAACAATAGCACGCATACTGGCAAATGAGCTTGGGGTAAACGATAAAGATCTATATGAGATTGACGCAGCAAGCCACACAGGAGTAGACGACATACGCGAAATACGCGAAAGTGTCTATACACTACCTTTCAACTCACCATATAAGGTATATATATTAGATGAAGCACATATGCTCTCTAAGTCTGCGTTTAATGCGTTACTTAAGACATTAGAGGAGCCACCTGCGCATGTTATATTTATGCTTGCAACAACAGAGCCAGAGAAGTTACCAGATACAATAATCTCTCGCTGTGAATCTTACACACTTAAACAACCAGCGCGCAGTATTTTAAGAGAGTTAATACAAAAGACTACTAAAAAGGAAGGAAGGAAAATTGGTGCATCAGCTACAGATTTGATAGCGATACTTGCAGATGGCTCCTTTAGAGATGCTCTGGGAATATTACAGAAAGTGCTTTCATCATCTAAATCTAAGGAATTAGGAGTAGATCAAGTTGAAGCCGTAACAGGAGCTCCGCGTGGCGAATTGCTTAATACTTTACTGGAGGCAATTGCAAATAAAGATGTGAGTAAGGCACTGCAAGTAATAGCCACAGCAGTGGGGGAGAATTTAGACATGCTTGTATTGCAACAGCTCTTGCTAGAGAAGGCTCGTGCACTGCTACTTATACGCGTAGCTCCAGAGCTTAAGAGTAAAATACAAGAGCAATTTAATGAAGATGACTTTGCTTTTTTAGAGACATTAGCTAAAACTAAGGAGACAGAAATAACATCTAAGACTATACTAGCCCTACTAGATGCATATAGCGGTACTAAAAGTGCTCATATTAAGCATTTACCTCTTGAGATAGTTATGGTAAAGTTATCTTCAGAATGAAAATTTTAAGATTACTTATACTGGCAGCATTCC
>PJEL010005261.1_pt1 | contig 10465 bp, 6 predicted proteins | sample 1853271 | NCBI WGS metagenome assembly PJEL01 (sample SAMN08108733, study PRJNA415343) | Invertebrate metagenome, whole genome shotgun sequencing project. | host: Globobulimina | place: Sweden: Gullmar Fjord | collected 2015-08 | reverse complement strand
GTCGAAAGCAACAACGCCAAAAAGGAGTCATCGGCCAGATAGAAGCAAAGATGCGGCTAAGAAAGCTGGTGATAAGGTCAGTACCAATGAGCCTGGTAGTAATGGTGAGATACCTTCCGCTGATATGGGAGGAGGTATGCAAGATTGTACTGATAGATCAGAGGAGTATGCCTCTCGTTATACGGCCTTTAACATGATGGTGCAAATGCTAGAGGAAAAATACGCCTGCACAATCATCGAGTCTTACACTCATGAACTTGATCAGGTCGGGCGTAGTATATGCCACTTGATTGACTCTGGTGCAAAAAGAACGATCCGTTGCGTTGTCGTGGAGCGAAATGGGCATGTGAATTACTTGCTTGAAATAGATGTAACAGGCCTGAATAAATGGATTTCATCCAAATGCGTGCGACAGATTGATACTCGCAACTGGAAAGAACAGTTTTCTCGAATCAAAAAAGGCGTAGTGACAAAGTCTCTTGGATGGCCAACACAAGAAATGGACGCAATGTTTGGCTTCAAAAAGCATATTGGCATTTCTCACCCTAAATCAGTAGAGGGACACCCGACTGGGATTCCGACGGAATCAATCTTAGATTGGGCAGGGAGGGTAGCTGAGAAGCTTTAGTGTTTTTAGCTATGTCGTTAAGATACCCGGGGCACTTTCTAACTCGAAAATGCCCCGAAACGTGTTAGCAACAGGTAAGAAACCCTTACCTGTTGACTCCTCCTTGCCGCATTCCTTAGAGTGAATCCTCATATCCATTCTGTTAATGCTAGCTACCCATAAGGGTGCTTACCCGAGATAAGATCGTCGAACTGTATCGAGATTATGGTTTTCCTACTAGTTGCAACATATTGAGGTTAAAGATAAACGATGATTACTCCAAAACTGCATCAGGTTTAGCTAAGTTGAAATGGCCGCTGTTCTTCACTTTAACTATCCTTTATTCACCCCATAACCTCTGAAATATGTTGATAGTTGCTAGAACTCTCAAAACAGATTTTCACCGCCATTGTTAATGGAACGGAAAGAATCAACCCCACCGGTCCTAATAGCCAGCCCCAGAATAGCAATGATAAGAACACGATAAGTGGCGATAACCCTAGCTTACTTCCCAGCAATTTCGGTTCGGCAAAGTTACCAACAACAAAGTTGATACCAAAATAGAGTGATAAGATCACTAGGGTTTCGTTAATCCCCGTTTGCAGTAACGCACATACCGTAAGAGGTGCTGCGGCCAATAGTGGACCAATGTTTGGGATGAAATTAAATAAGAACACCAGTACAGCAATAAGGACATAATACTCAACCTCAAAGCCCCATAAGATCCCACCGATTAGTACCGCTTTACCCAAGCTAATAGCGGATTTAGCAATCAAGTAGCGGTTCATTGAGTACACAAACTTATCAATACTGACTAACATTTTTTCTGAGTGCATATGACGGTGCAGTTTGCGGTGAAAAACCGGCGCCTCTACCACAATAAATCCTGTCGTGACCAAGATAATCATCAAGTTACTCATGGTATTGCCAGCTTTGGAGGCCACATTGAGCATAGACTGTTCCGTTGTGGCAAATAGCGACTCAATGTTCACCAAGTTTAGGTCGATAGGTAAACCCGCACGGTTGGCGTAAAGGTTTATGCTGCTCAAGGTTTCTTGCAAGCTTGCTTGGTAATGGTCGATATTCATCAAAATGTCACTGATTGAACTCCCTAACACCCCTCCTAATGTGCCAAGACTAGCCAAGAACAGCAGTATAACAAGCAGAGATGCTGCAATATGTGGCACTTTTGCACGCTTAACCAAAGTAATCACAGGGTAGATTGCGAACGCGATAAAAACCGACACAAGCAACGGAGCCAGTACCCCATCAAAGAACTTCACCGCCGTTAATACGATGGTTATTGCTGCAATATTGATCCATGCTAGGGGCTGTGGGTTCATATTGATGCTGTGTGATTGGCTAGGCTGACTCAAAGGCATAGGGTTACTCAGTGATTAAAATGAGCCAATATCGTGGCATAAATTTGAGTAAAAAACCGGCTTTGATACAAACCTCGACAATTTAGCGAAATTGATACAATTTGCGACAAACTGGTGATTGCTTGGCAAAAAATATCAGCACTTGAGCCGTATAGTAGCGGCACTGTTTATCAATGAGCCCCCCACCTATGCAGCGTTCATCCTTTTTAATTGCGAGCTTAAGTACGATATTGGCAGGCTGTGCCTCTACATCGATGCCTACTGACTCAACGGCTGTTTTGCCTCAGTCACTTCCTCAGCAATTTACCGCGACGACAACTCTACTTCGCCACAATGAAGCGAAATACAATGAAATGGCGGCAAAGTGGTGGCGATCATTCAATGACCCTCAGTTAGACAGTTTAATTTCCCACGCTTTAAGCAATAACTTTAGTTTTCAAGCGGCGAACAACCGCTTACAACAGTCGGCTGCCAAAGCGACGCAAGCAGGGGCGAGTTCATCACCCACACTTGATGTGACCTTTGATGCTGAACGCACGATGCAATCTTCTGACTCTACCAGCGCATTCCAATTTGGTGTGATGGCGAGCTATGAGATTGATTTATGGTCGCGCTTATCGGCAACCCAACAAGCGGCAGAATTTGACTACCTTGCAAGCCAACAAGAACTGGATGTAGCCGCCATTACATTAAGCTCAGAGATTGCACTTAGCTGGTATCAAGCCGTTACTCTTAACGCGCTGATCGAGTTGTACTCACAACAATTATCTGTACTTGATAAACAGCTAGAGATGCTAACGCTCCATCATCAATATGGACAAAGCAATATTGAAGACATTTGGCAACAGCAGCAGCTACAGCAAGCGCAAAAAGCGAAGTTACTGGCGGCCAACCGTGAATTAAAAGTGATTGAGCAGCAGCTCAAGGTACTGACTGGCGATCTCTCATTCGCACTAGCGGGTTTACCACCTTTATCAACCTTGCCGGTGATGCCAAATGTGGGTGTACCTGCGCAGTTACTCAAACAAAGGCCCGATCTAAAACAGGCGTGGTACGCAGTGCAAAGTCAGCAACAAAGTGTTGTGGTGGCAGAGGCTGATCGTTACCCACAAATCCAAATTACCGCTTCACTGCTTTCAAACTCAACCAACGTTTCTGATTTGATGAGGAATTGGGTGAGCAAGCTAGCTGGCTCGATTTTAGTGCCGATTCTTGATGGCGGCGCACGAGATGCGGCGATTGAAGAACAACAAGCCATGTTGAATGAGAGCTTGAATACTTACACCCAGAAAGTCATTGAATCTATCAGTGAAGTAGAAAGTGCGTTAACCCAAGAGCAGGGCGAGCACGACCAGTTAAATAACATTGAACAGCGCTTAGAGCTGGCTTCTAAAACGGCACAAATTAAACAGCTTCGTTACCAAAACGGTAGCGTGGACTTTTTGCAAGTGCTTACCGCGCAGCAATCCGAGCTCGATTTACAACAAAGTAAAGTTGAAAGCCAAGGAAGCTTATTTGCTTTGCGTATTGCTCTTCACCGTTCAATAGCGGGCAATCTCAATACATTTGAGTCAAACAAAACAGACAACCAAACCATCCAATCAATAGAACAGGATATGGACTAATGAAAATCACCACCCTCACTCTTAAAAAAGTCGTTGCACCTATTCTTGTTCTTTCATTTGCTGGTGGCAGTGCATGGCACTTGATGGCATCGATGCCAAAAAATCAGCGCGCAAAACCGGTGAAAGTTGAGCGATTGGTCGACACCTACCTTGTTGAAAAAAACAGAGTCAATATTGAGCTAAATGCATTAGCAACCGTGAGTGCCGATAAGATGATTTCGATATACCCAGAGGTTAGTGGTCAAGTCGTTGCAATCAAACCTAACCTTGTCGCAGGAAGTCAAATTACGCATAACGAAAGCTTTATTGAATTAGATAACTCAGAGTACTTGATCACGCTCCAAGAGATGAAAGCTGCTGTGGTTGAAGCTGAATCGGAGCTAAAACTCGAACTTGGCCGTCAGAGTATTGCCAAGAAAGAATACCAACTAACGGGTCACAAACTGACAGAGAGTGAACGCGCTTTAGTGATGCGTTTACCGCAACTTGAGGCAGCCAAAGCTAACTTAAATCGAGCGAAAGCCAACCTTGCTAAAGCGGAGTTAGATCTGTCTCGCACCCAAATTCGAGCACCATTTTCTGGGCAAGTGATGAAAAGCAATGTTCACATCGGCAGCCGAGTGTCGACTAGCAGTGACTTACTTCAATTAGTTTCTACCGACCGTTTTCTGCTCACCGTTGAATTGCCAGAAACTGGCGCACAGTGGCTTGAATATGCCAATCAAAATGGCAAAGGCAGTTTAGTTTCAATCACAAGCTCACACTGGAATGGTAAAACGCGCCATGGAGAAGTGCTCTCGATTGCACCAAACATGGATAGCCAGTCTCGCATGATTTCTGTGGTGGTTGCGATTGCCGATCCATTGGCACTGTTAGCTGAAAACCAAGGCAAACCACGTGTAATGATCAATGATTTGCTTGATATCTCCCTAAAGGGAAAGGCACTAGATAACGTGAGTGTGTTGCCAGATGAACTGATGCGAAGTGATAACCAAGTTTGGATCATGAATCAAGACAACAAACTTGAAATACGTAGCGTAAGCCCAGTGTTTAGAAATGCCACCTTTGCCTATATTGGTGACGAACTAAAAGTCGGTGAGCAAGTAGTGAGCTCTTATCTCGGCTCTCCTGTTTCGGGTATGCCACTGAGAACGGCGATTAAAACTATCCAAAATCCCCAACAAGAGAACTAAGCCTGATGAGAAGCCCTATTGCATGGATGGCCAAAGATAAGGTCACGCCAAACCTACTGATGTTAATGCTTATCCTCGGCGGTTTGTTGGTGAGCTGGAACATCAAAAAAGAGATCACTCCGGCATTTGACCTAGATGAAGTGATTGTTGATGTAGAATATTCAGGTGCAGCGCCTAATGAAATTGATTTGAGCGTTGTGCTACCTATCGAGAATGCGATCCGCAGTTTAGAAGGGATTGATGAGCTGACGTCAACATCAAAGTCAGGCAAAGCGTCTGTCTCAATGACGGTGATCGATGGCTTTGATGTCAATTACTTACTGCAAGAGGTAGAACAAGCGATTAACCGCTTATCGACTCTGCCTCAAGAAGCGGAAAAACCACGTGTCTACATTAAGAGTCGAAAAAAAGATGTGATGGAGATTGTCGTGCATGGCAATGTCGATAAAAAAGCGCTTCACACATTGACGGAAGATGTACGCCAACGCTTATTGCAAGAGTCGGGTATTACTCAAATCGATCTCGAGCAAGACTTAGATCATGAGATTCAAGTCAACGTCGATCATCAACAACTGCAAAAGCTTAACCTCACGTTGAATGACATCTCAAACGCCATCAAAACCCACGCGTTTGATCTTGGTGCTGGTGAGATTGAAACTGTGTCAGGCGATATTAGCGTACGAGTGCATGGACGTTTAGAGACCGCGCAAGACTTTGCTGCAATTCCGGTTAAAACCACCCAAAACGGCAGCACAGTACGCTTAGGCTCGGTAGCAAAAATTGAAGATGGGTTGAATGATGATGGTCACCAGATGCGTTATAACGGTGAGCCTGCGTCAGGGTTAACGGTATATCGAGTGGGTCAGCAAACGCCGGTAGGGGTTTCTCAAGCAGTACGTGATGTGCTGCCTGAAATCGAGACAAATCTGCCTCCGGGTGTCAGCATCGTGATTGCCGATGATGACTCGGTTAACTACTACAATCAGATGAGCATCCTACTCAAGAACGCATTCTTAGGATTGGTGCTTGTGTTGGTGATGCTGAGTATTTTCTTGGAGTATCGCCTCGCATTTTGGGTAACGATGGGCATCCCGACCTCGTTCCTTGGCGCAATGTTACTGTTGCCGGGTATGGATGTATCAATCAACACCGTATCCATGTTCGCCTTTATTATTGCCTTGGGCATTGTGGTCGATGACTCAATCATTGCGGGTGAAAATATCTATCATCGCCGCCAGCAAGGGATGAGCTTTATGAAAGCGGCGATCCTTGGTGCGAAAGATGTTGCTGTGCCTCTGACCTTTAGTATCTTAACCAACATGGTCGCGTTTCTACCGATCCTGACGCTGCCGGGTCAAATTGGAAAACTTCAAGCGGCAACCCCTTTAGTTGTGATCAGTGTGTTTGCTATCTCGTGGATTGAAGCACTGTTTATTCTGCCTGCTCACTTGGGGCGAATGAAAGACAAGCCAAAAGGAAAAATCGGTCAAAAACTCGATAGCTGGCAGGGCTCGGTGGATAGACGACTGCAACATTTCATCCACCACATGTACAAGCCAGCATTGCAATCGGTGATTAATCGTAAGTATCTATCACTTTCTGTGGCAATCGCGGTGATGGTATTAGTCGGTGCATGGCTTGCGAGTGGGCGTTTAGGTTTTTACCTTATGCCACGCTTTGAAGTGAATGGTGTACGTGTGGTAGCAACCATGCCTTACGGAACCGCAGAGTCACGTATTGAAGAGGTCGCGAAGCTATTGGAACAAAGCGCTGAACGCATCGTGGAACAAAATGGTGGTGACGAGTTTGCTACAGGGTTAACCACGTCGATAAAAGGTACAACACTGAGAGTATCGCTTTACTTGGGTGACCCGAGCCTGCGAACATTGAGCACGAGAGACATCGCAAAATTATGGCGCGCAGAGAACAGTGACATCACGGGTGTAGAGAGTATGCGCTATACCACATCTGGTGGCGGACCCGGTGGCGGCCCTGTATTAACGGTACAAATGAATCACTCAAATAGCCAAATCTTGCGTGAAGCGAGTGAGCTATTAACCTCGGAATTACACGCTTTTTCAGGTGTAAGTGAAATTTCAAGCAGCTTTTCGAGTGGTAACAGCCAGTTAGACGTCAGCATTAATTCGGTTGGTTTAGCTATGGGGCTCACTGCTGATGCGATTTCACAGCAATTAAGACACGCCTTTTTTGGTGTTACAGCACTGAAACAGCAGCAAGGCATTCATGAGGTTGCAGTGAAAGTTCAGCTTGATGAGACGTATCGTCGGAGTGAGTTGGATTTATACAATTTGATGATTCAAATACCGAATGGTCAGTATGTTCCGCTTTCTCGCGTGGCGAATGTCGCGCACAGTGTCGCACCGTCTGAAGTGACTCGCCGTGATGGTCGACGCTCTGTTGAAGTGACCGCCGATGTTGCAGACAGAAGTAAAACTCCACAGCTGGTGGCATCATTACAACAAGGGGTTTTTACTGAACTTGAGCATCGCTACCCAAGCCTAAAAATCAGTTTAGGGGGGCAGCAGAAAAATGCTGCCAATAGTATGAGTGCTCTAAGTAAATCCAGCTTGCTTGCGTTGATTGTGATTTATGCGCTGTTAGCCATCCCGTTCCAGAGCTACACCCAGCCACTGCTTGTAATGGCGGCGATTCCATTTAGTTTAGTGGGTGCGATTCTAGGGCATATGATCCTTGGTCATCCGCTGAGCATCATCAGTATTCTTGGGGTGATTGCGTTATGTGGTGTGGTTGTGAATGACAGTTTGATGCTGATCACTACTTATAACCGTAACCGAGTTGACGGAGAAACATGGCGAGAGGCGATCGTCAATGCAGCAACAAGGCGCTTCAGACCGATTTTTCTCACCACCGCGACTACGTTTTGTGGATTGGCACCGATGATTTTTGAAACATCTAAAGAGGGACAGCTGATGATTCCAATGGCTATTTCACTGGGCTTTGGCATTTTGTTTGCGACAGTGATTACCCTTGTCATCATTCCTTGTATGCTAGGGGTTGGACAAGACATAAAGCAGTGGTTATCGTCATCTTCAACGAACGCGATAACAAACCAAAGAGTATGCAATGAATAAACAGATACTGGTGGTCGATGATCACGACGATATTCGAACCTTATTGGGGCGTTACCTCTCTCAGCATGGCTACACTGTTGTTGAAGCCAATGGCGATGATGAAATGCGAGCGGCGATTGCCAAGCAAAAGTTTGACTTGGTGATCCTCGATATCATGATGCCCGGCGATGATGGCTTAACCTTGTGTAAAGAGCTGCAAGAGAAGCAGAGTACGCCTTTTATCTTCTTAACGGCGATGAGTGAAGATGCAGATACCGTGGTTGGTTTGGAATTGGGGGCAGATGATTACCTGACTAAACCGTTTAGCCCTCGGGTGCTATTGGCTCGTGTTAAAGCCGTACTGAGACGGGTAGAAAAAAATGCCGATGTTGAACCACCAAAGCAGCAAAGCTCCATGATTAAGTTCTCCGGCTGGCAGCTTGATATTCATCAACACCAATTAACCCGTGATGATGGCTTGCTGGTGGCGTTAAGTGCGGCAGAGTTTCGTTTGTTAAAGGCGTTCTTAGCTCATGAAAGACAAGTGCTCAGCCGCGATCAGCTCATGGACTTAACCAAAGGTGCGGAAGCAAATCCGTTTGATCGCAGCATTGATAACCAAATCAGTCGATTACGTAAGAAAATTGAATCAGATCCAAAGAACCCGACGTTAATTAAAACCGTTTGGGGTGGCGGATACATGTTTACCGAGAAGGTCGAGCCTTAATGTTAAATCCTGCTAAAAATCTTGTCCTAGATTTAATCAGTCGCTTTACCCAGAAGGTGGGGCGCAGTCTGTTTTCTCAAATGCTGCTTGCAGTACTTAGTGTGCTGTTGCTTGCTCAAATCGTCACTTTTGGCATTTTGAGTGTGATTTACAGTGGCGCGATTTCCGAGGTGAATGAGAGCCAGCAGATCCAAAAGTTTGTCGCGGTGGTAGAAACAGTTGAGCAGGCCGAAGGTGAACAAGACTATGGCTCAATTCTCAATCCGCTCAATAATGATTATGTCCGTTACAGCACTCAGAAACGCATGGATCTAACCAGCGTGACTATGAACAAGTCTGAACAGGCCGTTGTAAACAAGATTACCGCTGCACTTGGTCAAAGCTATCAAGGTCGAGTGTGGGTCAAGCAACAGCGACAGCCGATGTTAATGTCTAGCGCACCCCAAAGTGCTGTTGAGCGCAATGATAAGGCATTAACAGAATTAAGAGTTGTCGTGCATCTACAAAATGAACGCTGGCTACAACTTAATGCCACCTCTTCGACGTTGAGTGCAATTGCCATAAAGCAGGGGATGACCTTTTTTGCCCTTGCGACACTACTGACATTGGTTTGTATGGCGGTGATGATAAAAAAAATCACCAAGCCTTTGCAGCTCTTGTCTCAGGCATCTCAGCAGTTAGGACGAGGAGAAGTGGTTGAGCCTATCACAGGGCACGGCGCAGAGGACATCACCGAGACAATTCGCACCTTTAACCAAATGAACCAACGAGTGCAACGCTTTGGTGAAGACAGATCGAGATTACTTGCTGCACTATCTCACGATTTACGTACACCCATCACCAGTATGCTTCTGCGTGTTGAGATGATGCCAGAGAGTGACGATCGTGATGCATTGCTAAGAACACTCGAAGAAATGCAGTTGATGTCGGAGTCGACACTTTCGTTTATGAAGCAGTCCTCAGACACAGAAACGACACAGCCTGTTGAGGTGAATGCCTTTTTAGGCAGCTTGTGCGAAGACCTCGTTGAAGTCGGTTACTCGGTTGAGTTTAAGGAGTCGCTTTCTAAGACGTTACCATGTCGCCCGGTGAGCCTTAAACGTGCGTTAAGAAATCTAATTGAAAACGGCGCTAAGTATGGTGCACACGCCGAGGTATCATTCTCTACGCAGGATCAAAATTCATTGATTATCGAGATTCAAGACAGTGGCGACGGCATACCAGAAGAGAAGTTTGAGCAAGTATTTGAGCCGTTTTATCGTCTAGAAACCTCACGTAACCGTGAAACAGGCGGTACCGGTTTAGGAATGGCGATTGCTCGAAACATCATCCGCAGTCATGGGGGCAATGTTGAGTTAAGTAATCAACAAGCGGGGTTATTGGTAAGGGTTGAGTTGCCGACATAAGCCTATCTCGGTAGGGGTCATAGCTATAGGCTTAAGCTAAGGTTGCGAACGTAGTTGATGTGTTAATTTAGGAAAGGCGATGACACGTTGTCCAAAAGTTTGCTAAGCGAGACTGTGGTTGACCAACAATAAGTATCTAGAGAGGTAGGGGGGTACCACTTTTTAAAAGTTTTAAACTTTATTGTGATAATTTTGTTGCTAATAAGGTGTTGCATTAATTTAGTTTTAAACTTTATTGTCATTTTCTTCTAGCTAGTGCTAGTAGTATTAATTCCTGCACGAGAGGAAAGTTTCAAACTTTATTATCCACCGACAGTTGGTTGAGGTTCAGGCTTATTTGTTTCTTGAACTGTTTGCAGTTCAGGCTTATTTGTTTCTGGCGAAGGTGTGTTGCTATTCGCTTGTTGTTCCGTTGCATCAGGCGCGTTTACAG
>PJEL010005260.1_pt1 | contig 10469 bp, 1 predicted proteins | sample 1853271 | NCBI WGS metagenome assembly PJEL01 (sample SAMN08108733, study PRJNA415343) | Invertebrate metagenome, whole genome shotgun sequencing project. | host: Globobulimina | place: Sweden: Gullmar Fjord | collected 2015-08 | reverse complement strand
CCTTTTGTAGACAACTCATTTGTTAAAAAGTTAATCTCTCCTTCAAGCTTTTTAGAGTACTTAACCGTATAATCTTTACTAAATACTCTACCTGAATCGGTATTCATCATAGTAGATTTGCCATCAATTTTTCCCTGAGCATTTCTAGGTACTTTTAAAGCTAAATCTTTTGTGCCTTTATCCGTTCTATCAAACCATTGTTGCCTTTGTCCACCTAAATTTTTAAGAGCTAGCAATTTACCGTCCTTAAATGCTATTTCAAAACCTCCATCATTAAACTCCACAGCTCCAGTATCTTCATTAACCATTTCGGTATTGATAGGCTTACCGTAGTTTTCCCACATTTGAAAAGACTGAGGAGTTAATTCAATTGGTCCAGTAGCATATATTTCCGGGTTTTTAACAGTCCCTCCTTTAGCGGGTCCGTTATCAAACTCCTTTTGAGTCATGTTTGGGTCTTTAGTTTTGTAGTAAGAAACGTATTTTTGAACCCTGTTTACTTCAGGATCATTGTTGCGCTCCATTTGTACATAAAAATTATCCTGGCTAGTATCATAGCTTCCCTCTCTTATAGTGTATCCTTCGGCTTTGGCTTGATCTAATTCTTCGTTAAAGTCTTGTTCATTTTCCCTGTCTATTACCCATTGATCGTTAGGATCTGTACTGTCGTATTCTGCTTTTCCTTCAACCCATCCTGGCTTTAAATTGCCAATAAAATCAAACATAACGTCCTCCACAACGTAGTTACTTATTTGGTTGCCTAGGTTATCAAATGTTATATAGTCTTCCACAACCCCAGCATTTATTATAGCTTCGTACGCAACCGCGCTTTTAGTTCCAATAGGAATACCTGGGGGGTTTTCTTTTCGCTCTTTTTTTTCTGCCGGTGTGTAGTCGTTTTTTTGTACCGTTACGCACCAAGGGTTGGTTTTTTTACCCCAATGAGTATCTAACATTCTTCTAACAGCCTGCTGCCCTCTACGAGTAGGCATTATTTGAAATGTTTCTACCCCCTCAGGTAAAGATTTTTTATTAAAAAATTGCTTTTCCTTGTTAGGATCTAAACGCCTTTCTTTAACACCATCTGCAAAGTCTTCTATAATGTCACGAGGATTTGTGAAACTCATTGCGTCTAGCTTTTTTGCTTCAACAATTCGCATAGCTTGATCTACTATTTCAATATCCATAGGAAAATTAGTGTCACTTTTAGCTATAAAGTTTAAAGCAGCCCTTTTGTATTTAGCTATATTTTTTTCTGGTATATCTAAAGTTTTAGCCCAATCGAATACTGCATCTATTTGTCCTTCCGGGGAAGATAATACATTACCTACAACTAAATCTCCTCTGGTTTTTAAAAGTATTGCGGAATATTCTCTACGTATTTTCTTAGAGTACTTAACTGCTTTAGCAAGTTCAACCTTACTTCGTACATCGTCTAACCTAGAAAGTGCATCTCCTACCGCGGCTACGTTACCTACGTGATCGTCTGCAAAGTAAAAGTCGTTGTAGCCTTCTGCAAATTTGCTTACAACCCAGTTAGCTTTTGCCTGTGGGTCTGAGCTTGCAAGTCCGGTAATATTAGATAGAGGAATGTCAAGGCCGATTCCCTTGAGGAATTCGTGTATAGCATTGGCACTATTAGCCGGGCGAGCGGTTAATATGTAAACATCTTGGTTACCAAATTTCTTGTTTCTATCTACAGCCTTATTAAAGAATGGGCCTTTAGCACCGCTCATCACTTTGCTAAATTCACTAAAATCAAATTCAGCACCGTTAGCTAAAAATGTATTGCCTTCTTTTGCGAATCTTGATGCATCTAATTTGCCTTTAGTTCCATCAGGCATTGTGTATAACACGCTGCTTTTAGTTGTTGCTAATGTATCGTCAAAATCCCAAACGCTAATGCCTCTGGTCGGCCTGTCAAGGCTATTACCTAGGTTTATAGCTTTATCAAATGCCTCCGCTTGCTTTAAAGACTGCTCTAAAGTTTGCCCCTCTACTCGCAGGTTTTTAGGCAAGTTCTCGCCATTAAGCTTAGCGGACTGCTTATTTTTTGCGCCGTAGTTTACATTAATCGCTACTTTTCCTTTATAATTATCTATTAAATTATATCTATCTTCCTCTAGGCTTCCTTCTTTCTTTAGCTGTTCGTCAATAGCTTTAGATATATTATTTATAGTAGTTTTATCTAAATATGCATTTAAAGTAGCTTTGTCAATTTTTCCTTCTATGTACTGTCCTATCTTCGAGTTAACATCACTCATGCTTGGATTGTGGTCCAATACAGTTTGATCTCCAATATTAATTACAAAATTGCGTCCAAATTTTGCTAGCTTTCTAGTGATACCATTTTGACTAAGTCCCATTAGAGCTAAAAGTGATTTAGCTAAACCTATATCTCCTTTTTCAATAGCAGGGTCAAGTACATCATACATAGCCTGCCTAACTCTGCCAGCGTCTTTATTTATTGTAACTACTGCCGCATTGTTTTTAGCTTTGCTTTTTACGTTGAGATCTCTCTTAATAAAGTCTGCTGCGGTACTTAATTTTAACGGCTTTTTGTTAAAATTTATGGTTGCAATGCCTCCTGTCTTTGCTAGCGTAAATCCAAGAGTACCAAGCTGCTTTTCGTTCATTCCAGTGGCTTCACTTAAAGCCTTGAATACGGCTGTATTATTTGTTGCTCCTAAGAAATTAAAGTTTTTGCTGTAGTCTATATCCCTACCCGCTCTATTCCAGCGGGTTACATAATTTTTAATAGTTTCAACTTTAGTTTCTTTTGAAACACCCTTTTCTTTAAGAGCTTCTATTTTGTTCCATTCTGTATTTAGAGCCTTGTCTTGAGTAGCGTACTTAAACGCTTCGCCAAAAGAATATTGTAGATCCTTTACTAACTTTATTTGCGCTTCTATCTGGCTGTAACCACTAGGGTCAAACTCTTCGTAAAGCTCTCTAAACTGCATTCTATATATAGCCCCAGGCTGTCTTCCGTAATTGGTCGCAGTATGTTCTAATACAATGTTAACTGCGTCTAGCCCATCCATCTTACCTTTTGTACGTATAAATTCGTTATTTAAAATATCGTATATTTCTTGGAGCTCATCGGTTGATAATGCTTTGGTTGTGAAATTTTTGGGCTTGAATATCGCAGGGTTGAAAGGAGCTAACATAAACTTAATCTTAGAGGAGTACATGTTAGGATTTTTACCTGCAGCCAAATCCTCCTTAGTCATCGGGTCCAAAGTCGTTTCAGTCCTGCTAAGTTCGTTGGTGGTCATTCTACCGAACAACTTAATAATTCCCAGCATAGTCTGGCCTTCTCTATCTCTACCAGTAACCGACATTTTTTTAGTTATGTTACCTTCTGGATCTACACCTGCTCCAATCGCCTCAAGAACGTCTTCTATTGTAAGATTTTCTTTTTGCGAGCGGGCTTCGTTGCCAACACCTTTGGTTTCTCTTCCTTCTCTTTGATAAGCTAATGCCATCAAGTTTTTAGGCAATCCAGTTGATTTTCCAGAATACCTACCTTTTCTACCGCTTTCGTACTTATATTGCGGCGCACTGGATAATGGTAAGAACTTAAGAAATCCTTCCGCCATAGTTTCGTTTAATTCTCTTTTGAAACTAAACGACTTGTCTTCAGCTCTTTTTTCACTTAGCTTGCTTTGGAACTCAGACACGTCCTCTAAAGCAACGCGCTCCTCTCTTATGATCCCGTTTTCTTTTATAGTATAAACAGCTTGCTCTTTAGTAAAAGCCTCTATAGCGTTCCTAAAATCAGTATCGTTAAGGTTACCCGATCTAGCTGTTAAAGTCCCTTCTCTAACGCCAAACATTTCTGCTAAAATATCATTTATAAGGTTAGGCACTCCTTTAAAGCTTTCAAACTTGGTTACCCCCTCGTTTTCATCCCAAAACTCCTGTACTTTTTCTTTGGTAAGGTTATATCTTTCGCTACTTGTTAAAAGCGAAGATACTTTTCTTTTTTCACGGAATGCAACGTAATCATTACTATTTTCATCAAAGTTGTCGGAAGACGTACCTTCTGCGGCTATATTAGTTAAAGCGTCAGCTCCTTTTGAAATACCTGAAGCCTTACTTACAACCCCCTCGCGTTCCGCCTTATCTCTCATACGGAAATAACCTCTTTGGAATATGATATCCTCGATATCATTAAAAACTGTTTCCCCTTCTCTATTAACGGTTACGGGCTTAAATTCATTAAGAGTGTAGTTTGTTATTTCTGCTCTTACCGAAGCTTTAAAATCATCTTTACTTACTGCTTTCTTCGCGTTTTCAGATATTCTATCGTAAAATACTCTAGTAAGTAAGTTTGTTGCTTTGCTTATAGGCACAGCTAGTTCTTTAACCAACTCTGCTTCAAGTTTAGTTATTTCATCTTCTTTTCGTATGGTTAACGGTTTAGCCCTAAGCGCTATTATTCTTTTTTCTCTATCAGATCTGCTTTCAACTTTGTCGTCGATTGCATTGATAGCCGCTATTGCTTCTTCGTTTAATTTTCTTTCCGCCGCTCTTTGCGCTCTATTAGCTTCTCTTACCTTAGCAATCTTAGGCTCAAGCTCTTTTTTTACCTCCTTATCTAAAGAGTACTTTCTTTTGCTCTTGTCTGCTTTAGGCCGTACTATCTTTTCTTTTTTTACTGGTTCAGCAGCTGGGCTTGCGGGAGTGCTTTCTGCAGCAGGCACTACTCCAGCGTCTAAAGCAGCCTCTGCTAAATCATATTCTTTTTGGGCTTCTTCTACGGCTTTCTTTAATGAAGGATCATACTGATCTAGGTTGTACAGGTCTTCAGCATCGTCTAAAGCCTCTTCCGCTTTGTCAAATCTTTCTTGTAATCTTGACGATGATTTATTTGTTTTAGGCGCCTTCGTTCCTTCGTCTTTTATAAGTTTACCTTTTATTCCAGCCGCTCCTTTTTGAATCTTCTTACTAGCTTTACCCTTCTTTATTGATCGGTTGTATTCTTTTACAAAATTAAATACGCTTTTACCATCATCTAAAGTAATATCTTTGTTTACGCTTAAAAGCCTTTTAACTCCGTCTATTAATTTGCCGATGTTCCCCTGATTGGATTTTACTTTCCCGTCAAGCATAGCTTCACTAAGCATAGTGATTAGCTCTTCGTTATAGTTGTTTGAGTTTTCTCCAAAATCTCTGGCAGCTTGTGCTCTCCTGGCTTCAAACTCGCCATTGGAGTCCATCCCTAAGCTTTTATAATACTCGTTTAAAGATTTACCAACAGCAGCAGTGTTTCCAGAGTCGTCCTTTAATGTATTCTTTAAATACCTATGTAATAACTCGTGAGCTGCTGTATTTATTCTGCCATCTTTTATAGCCGCTGCTTTGTTTACCAGTATAACATCACTACCGTCTTTCATTGCAATTATAACCCCGTATGCAGTCTTATCTATATCGGTATCCTCAGCTCCATTAACTTTAAGCTCGTCTATGCGGTTGTCAATTTCTTGTTGAGTATCGTAAGCCTCCAGCTCAGAGCCAAGATCTAAAGCTTTGTTTATTTTTTGAGCTGTTTCAACATCCTTAGTAGCTGCCTCTTCCACAAACTTAGCGGCTTTACCGGTTTTGTTGGCAGCCTTTATTTTCTCGTCTAGGGTTTTTATAGCGGCATCGTTATCTTCTCTAAAGGCTGGGTCTAAATCCTTGTTTTTTTCTACTAGCTCTTGTTTTTCAATCAACAATTGTAGTTCTGCGCCAGATACATTAGCAGGAGAATTTTTTAATGCAGTAGTCATTTTATTAGCAAAACTTATAGCCTCATCTATTTTAGCTATATCTTCTGCTTTTATTCCGCTGCCAGGCTTTTTTTGCTCTTTCAGCATAGCCCTTTTCTGTTCGTGCAAAGTGCCTAAGGCAATATTCATTTGCCACTCAGCTACATTTGTAAAATTGTCATAAGTGTTGATGGCTGTTTTAGTTGCACCTACCCCACTTAAAGGGCCACTTATTAGCATGGTACTTAAGAGTATCTTTTTATTTTCAACCCACCATTGATCTCCTAAGAATTCACTGTTAGCAATAGCAAATGCGCCGTTCAGCGCTCTTTCCCCAATGCTTTCAGTTAATTCCTCTAGGTACTCCATACTTACGCCTCCTAGTAGCTTTGCTCCTCCCCCAAATACCGCTTTTTTTATAGCCGCGTTTTGAAGGTTCCCAGGCAACTTACTTATAGATGTAAGTATTGATTTGCTAGGCGTTATCATTTTAATATCCGGGTAGATCATTTGAATAGCCGCAGTCATTAAAGACTGTTGCGCAGAATATATTGTGGCCGTGTTTTTATCCATTCCTGCGTCTAAAGCATTAGCGTAGTTGCTCATGGTAACAGCTTCTACTGTTGCTTTTGCTGTAATAAATTCTATGTTATCTTTTGATAATATTTTTTTAAATTTATTAGTCTTGCTGGTTACATCGCCTATTGCTTTGTAGTAATTATCTACCTGACCCTGCTTTGCTTTTCTCATTAGCTGCAAAGTAAATCCAACTCCATCTCCAGCTAAAGCAAATATTTCCGAGCCATCTTGTTCCCAAAAACTTTTACCATTTTCAAATACGGTACTAGCTTCAACGCCTAGCTGGTCGTAAGACATGTTGTTTTTTACAGTATCAAAAAACGCATCGTATACATTGTATTTCTCAGTATCTCCTTCTATTAGCCCTTGGCCAAAAGATCCCATTTTTGCCATTGCAACAGTAGGTAATCCAATTTCGCCTTCCACCGCTAACTGAAAAGTGCTCTGTAAAAAAGAGTTTAATCCTTTAGCAAATCCGCCTAACTCAGCGCTACTTTCCTTTTTATATTTCTCTATTATATCGCTTTTCTTAAAAGCATTGCCTATTGTATTAGCGGCTAAATCTATTTTATACGCCCCAGCTAATGTAGTTTGATCTGTTTTTAGCTTTTCAAATTGTGTCTCAGCCTCTGTTTGCCTTCTATCAAATCCGGCTATTATGCTGTTTATTTGTTTACCTAATATATTTATCTGATCAATTTCAGATTGATCTAGCTCTTTGTTTGACTTTGTACCCTTTACTTTTTTTATTTGTGCGTTTAGCTCGGCTATTTGCTGAGTAGCGTCGTTTGAATCCTTAACAAGGTCTTCGTTTAGGTTAGTTGCTTTATATGCGTTATTTTTAGATGCTTTTTTGTATGCGTTTACGCGGGCTTCTTTTAATAGGTTTTCTTTTACTTCTAACGTGGCTGTGTTGTAATTTAGTCTACCCTTCAGTACTTTATCTTCAGATATAATTTTAGCAACTTCACTATAAACGGCTTGATCGTATTTTAAAACTTGATCTGGCTGAGTATCTTTAGAAAAACCAAAGGATTCATTTACCATTCTGGAAGCCATAGCTAGCATAGGAACATCTTTTAAAATGCCTTTTTCAGTTGCTACACTATAGCTATTCGTATCCTCTACCACTTTTTTCATAGCGGTGTACACTTCTTGTTGCTCCGAGTTAAGGCCTGCTTCTGCTACTTCTTTGTCACTACCAGCGGGCATCTGCTCGATTGCAAACATGCGTTCTGTTTCAGACTCCTGCAGCCGCGCTTGTAGTTGGGCTTCTCTTTTAGCTAACTCTTTATAATTCGGGCTTGCTGAAAAAGTATTACTTAAGGCGCTCTGCACTTCCCTTAGTTCCTCTTCTATTCCGTTTCTTTCTATAGGATCGGATACCCATGGATTGAAGGTTGTACCAGCGTCCTTTTCTTCTTCAGGAACAGCTTCGTTAAGAGCTTTATACTCTTCTTCTGTAACTTCTTTGCCATTAAATGTAAACGGTACTTCTCCTCCTAAATCAATTTCTTGATCATCAACTGGTGGAAATCCTTGAAATTCCGAAGAACCATCTTCCTGCTGTAATTCCGTATCGCTTTGTGCTGCAGTCTCCGACGCCACATCCGCACTCTTTGCAGGGTCTGTTATAAAATCCTCAGGTGATTCCCCTTGCATTATTTGACTAAACGCGCTGTCAGGTGCTTCGCTAACTTCTTCGTCTTCGCCCTCCGTTAATTCTTTAACTGACCAACCCATTTCATCCGCTTTTTTTAAGCGTGCAATTAAGCTATCGTAATCCTCAAATACTTCTTTAGTGTCGTTTATTAGGTATGTAAATCTTGGCATGATATAATTTTTTGTATTTGTTTTTAATTTTAAAGTTTCCCGGTAAGAAATTTAGACCCTAGCTTTTCTTCGATTAATTTTGCGAGCTTTCCTTTTTGCTCATAAGACATTGATGTTTTGTTGTTTACATTTATCAAATCTACAAGCTTCATTGCACTTGTAATTGGTATAGGTGGCAGCGAGTTTAGGTCCTCGTTACCGTCCATGTCCGCAGTGTTTCCTGTATAAGCTCTTAACGTCAGCTTACCATTTTCGTATTTAAACTTTAAGTCTCTAAAATTAGACTTCGATGGTTTGCTCTTACCACCTAAATAGAAATCCATAGAATTACCACCACCGGCTTGGTCGAATTTAAACAACTTGTTTAGCTGACTAGTAACACTTTCTTTATATCCGTCTGAGGTAGGTGTTTCAGCCGCGTAGGGGGTTAGCCCTGTGCTTATGTTAGTATTGGCTTGAGTATAATAATCGTTTCCAGTAAGTGTTGGATCAACTCCGTTGCTTTGGCTCGGTTTTGGCACATTGCCGTGAAGCTTGTCGTAATAATAGCTATCTCCTTCTTTTTTTACTTTTATAGATTGCAATACAACATCCTCTATCTTTTCTTGAAGCAATCCGCTTCTTGCTTGTTGAAGCTCCTGAGGAGTCTGCTCTTCTTCTTTTAGCTTGTTCCAGTCCTCCATGGATATATCAAAGTCCTTAAGGTACCGTCGTTTTTCATCTGTACCCATTTCGCCAATCATATCTCCCATCATACGCACCTGAGAAGCAACTACTCCTTGTACTTTAATAGTATCTAATGTTTGTCTGTAATACACTTTGCCGTCAATAATTTGCTTTGTAGCTGGTATAACAGGAGCATCCCCATTAGCGTTGGGCTCAGCGGTACCGTCAGTGGCTAGCATATTGTTTCTCACTTTGCCGTCTAATAAAAAATCTGATTCAGCCCCTTTTTGTACTGTCGCAACACCTGTTTCTTTTCTTGGCTTGAAAAGAGCTGTTATAGTTGATAAATCCGTGCCGCTAAAAAGCAAAGGGTCTTGACCTTCTCCTCTGGTTATTTTTAGGCTACCATTTTCGTAATCGTAAGAGTATCCGTCTTTGTTTAGGAAAGCTTTTATAAGCTCTCTGGCATTTGTTCCGCCATCTAGCTCCCCGTCTTTTTTCATACCCTTGGTCCCAATAGATGGATAAGAATTGTTTATTTCTATATCTGATTCAGCTTGTTTGGCCCAGGCTTCTGCATTGGTAACCAAAGCTCCCGTATTAAGCATCCACTCGTTTAGCTCTGCTCTTTTTGCGCTGTTTTTTTCTATGGCTTCTCGGTTAGCTGCAGTTCTATTTCCCAAAAAAGCCTTTTCTAGTCTGTAACCCTCGTCTATAACTTCAGACATATTAACACCAAACTGATCTTTTATTCCGGTTAGCTGGTCTTTGGTTAGCTTTGCGGCTCTTTGTTTATCGGCATTGTAATCTTTAGAAAGCTGAACCATACTCGTATTGTATATCTCGTCTTCCTTCTTTCTTTTTTCTGCTTCTTTTCTAGCCTTTTCCGCCGCTAATTGGTTTTGCTTTTCCATGCCGACTATTCCTGTCGTTATGTTCTGTGCACCTTTAGCTATCGCTTGGCCTAATACGGCCCCCGATTGATCATTTACTATTGCTGGATTTGTATAACTCATTTTTTATATTTTAACCTCCAAATGGTGTTATGTTATTATATTCGTTGCCTGTGTAGCCTCCGAATGTGTTTGTTGTCGTAGGGGTGTAACCAGGGGGTTGGTTATAGTTGTTACTGCTATTTGAGCCTCCAGCGCCTCCTCCTGCTAAAGATCCTCCTTGAGCGAAAGCTCCGGAGCTCATTACCCCGCCAATTGTGGACGTTATGCCCCCAATCATTCCAGCAGTAGATTGTGCGCCCGCCATATTAGCATTAGCCATATCCTGTCTAGCTTGTGACTGCTGCCCGGACATTCTGTTAAGTGTTGCCATATCTCTTGTTTCCTGAGCTCCAAACATAAAGGCGGCTCCTTGAGCTTGTGCATTTTGTACTCTGGCTTCTTCACTCATTTCCATTTGGGTAAGTTGTAGTTCTTTTGCCTGTAATGCTTGCTCCCCTTGAGCTCTTAGCTTTTCATTAGCAGCTTCTTGTTGCTCTATGTTAGCCGAAACTTCTTTCTTGCTTTGCTTAGCTGCCTGAGCCAGCGCTGTAGCACCTCCTGCGCTCGCACCCGTCGCTTGTAATACATCTAGTGTATTTGCTAATGCTATATCTGTTTGCTCCATCTGGATCTCCGCAGC
>PJEL010005259.1_pt1 | contig 10473 bp, 7 predicted proteins | sample 1853271 | NCBI WGS metagenome assembly PJEL01 (sample SAMN08108733, study PRJNA415343) | Invertebrate metagenome, whole genome shotgun sequencing project. | host: Globobulimina | place: Sweden: Gullmar Fjord | collected 2015-08 | reverse complement strand
TCAAGTCGGTTTATTTGCCGACGGTGTGGCCGTTAAGCAGATTTGCGCAGCACCATTTGAAGTTGCTCGTCAGTATGTGGATGGCGTGATCACGGTCAACTCTGATGAGATCTGCGCTGCGGTGAAGGATATCTTCGAAGATACTCGCGCAATAGCGGAGCCTGCTGGTGCGCTATCTCTTGCGGGTCTGAAGAAATATATGGGGGATTCAGGTAAGGGTGAGAAGGTCGCTGCAATTCTCAGTGGTGCTAATGTTAATTTTCACAGCTTGAGATATGTCTCTGAGCGCTGTGAATTAGGCGAGCAAAAAGAAGCCATTCTTGCGGTCAAAGTACCAGAGCGTCCCGGTATCTTCTTGCGTTTCTGTGAGCTGCTAGAAAAGCGGGTGATGACCGAGTTTAACTATCGATTTAGTAGCCGTGATAAGGCGGTTGTATTTGCTGGGATCCGTCTGTCTGAAGGTCAGAGTGAGCTTGATGAGATCATCGCTAGACTTGAGAATGATGGCTTTGAGGTACAAGACCTTTCCCATGATGAAACCGCTAAGCTGCATGTACGCTACATGGTCGGTGGACTACCGCCCGAGCAGCTCAATGAGCGCTTATTAAGCTTTGAGTTTCCAGAGCACCCTGGGGCACTGTTTAAGTTTCTGACTACTCTGCAGAGTAAATGGAATATTAGCTTGTTTCATTACCGCAATCACGGCGCCGCTTTTGGTAAAGTTTTAGCCGGTTTTGAGGTTCCTGAGTCTGATAATGAGGCTTTCCAGCAGTTTTTGACCGAGCTGGGGTTTGTCTATCAGGAGGAGACTCAAAGTCCGGCCTATAAGCTGTTTTTAGATAATCGAGATTAACTCTAAATTGAGTCAATAGGCACGTATTTTAAAGAGGACGCATTAGCGTCCTTTTTTATGATATTGTTGATATTCAAACAGCAGTTTGAAAGTAGCGTTAGCCTTAAGTCCACTTGTACTTATTTACAATAGGGACAATAGTAATACCTATTGAAACAGGTAACGCGAAAATAAGATGCCAAAAGGCACACAGTTAAGATGTTCAAAAAACGTAGGGGATTGGTCATATTAATAGTTAGGCCAGTCAAAGAGTTAATACCACATAATTATTAGAACTTTTTCTAGCTAGTTTTCGAGGAAATATGATGTTAGCAGCACCTAAGATTAATGCGTTTAATCCCCCACGTAGAACCTTGATGGGCCCAGGCCCCTCCGATGTATATCCAGAAGTGCTCGCCGCACAATCTCGGCCTACTATTGGCCATTTAGACCCGCTGTTTGTTGCCATGATGGATGAGCTTAAGTCGCTGATTCAGTATGCGTTTCAGACGAGTAATGAGATGACGTTGGCCGTTTCAGCGCCAGGCAGTGCAGGTATGGAAACTTGCTTCGTAAACCTAGTTGAAGCTGGGGAGAAGGTGATTGTTTGCCGTAATGGTGTGTTTGGCGAGCGTATGCGTCAAAATGTTGAGCGAGTCGGTGCAACGGCGATTGTGGTGGATAATGAGTGGGGAGAAGCCGTTAATCCAGCCGATGTCGAAGCGGCATTGAAAGCAAACCCTGATGCAAGATTTGTCGCCTTTGTTCATGCAGAAACCTCGACTGGTGCGCTATCAGATGCCAAGCGTTTATGTGCACTTGCCAAACAACATGACTGTTTAACCATTGTCGATGCGGTAACCTCTCTGGGTGGTGTTGAGCTTAGGGTCGATGAGTGGGGGATTGATGCTATCTACTCAGGAAGCCAAAAATGTCTCTCCTGTGTGCCGGGTCTATCGCCTGTGTCGTTTTCTCCTGCGGCAGTAGCGAAGCTTAAAGCACGCAAAACGCCAGTGCAGAGCTGGTTTCTCGATCAAACCTTAGTCATGGGTTATTGGAGTGGAGGTGCTGACAATAAAGCTAAGCGTAGTTATCACCATACCGCCCCTGTAAATGCGCTTTATGCGCTGCACGAGTCATTGCGTTTACTCGCCAATGAGGGCCTAGAAACGGCATGGCAGAGACATGCAGATATGCATCAAGTTCTGCGTCAAGGCTTAGAGGGGTTAGGGCTTAAGTTTGTTGTCGATGAGGCTTCACGTCTGCCTCAGCTTAATACGGTCTATATTCCTGATGGCATTGATGATGCCGCGGTGCGTACGCAGCTCTTAGAAAGCTATAACCTCGAAATTGGCGCAGGTCTTGGCGCACTCGCTGGTAAAGCGTGGCGTATCGGCTTGATGGGTTTTGGCGCTCGAAGAGAGAATGTCGCACTGTGTTTGAAGGCTTTGGAAGAGGTGTTGAATTAGTATAAGCAGTGGCTGAACTTATTAGAGAAGGCCATTCGATTTCGAATCGCCTTTTTCGTTAATCACTGTCACTTTTATAAATATTTAGGCATCAGAGGTAAAATACTAAAAGGTGTAATCCATTTTTACCCACGCGGTGCGGCCAGGCTCATTGACTTGAAACATCGGGCTGCTACCTGGGATATCGTTACCGGCTCCAGAGCGACTGATATGTTCTGAGTAGGTGATATCAAAAAGGTTTTCAACGCCTAGGCTGACAAGAATACTATCTTGATGCTTCCAGCTTGCATTGATTGACAGTGTGCCAAAACCACTGCTTTCAGCTAGATCTTGTCCTGAAATATTCCCCTCACCAATAGCCACTCTCTCTTGAGCGGCGACAAGTCTCCATAGCAAACCTGCACTCCATTGGTTGAATTGATAATCTAGGGTGAGTCTTCCCTCGAGTGGTGGGATCTGACCTAATGGAGTGTTAGCGGTATCATTGTTACCGTGGCTGTAGCTAACACTGGTTTGGCTTGACCAATGCTCACTAATTGGGAATGTTGCCGCTACCTCCCCGCCATAGACTGTTGCATCAATATTATAGGCTGACGTTTTACTGCTGTTAGCGTCGATAAGAATATAGTCGTTGATCACCCCATAAAATAGCGAAGTTGAGATATCAATTTTACCCTCATAGAGCCAGCCGATATCGAGCTGTGAGGTTTTCTCTGGCGCTAGGTCGAACGCTTTATTCGAGATATTGTCTGCATCAGCTTTCATTACCTCCCAGTAATCAGGCATACGCTGGGCATGTCCCACTCCTGCAAAGTACTGACTGTTGCCAGAAGAGAGCTCATAACGAGTGTACCCACTGAATAACTCATCGGTTCTATTGCCGCCTTGGGCAACCATTAGTTCGGTTTGCCAGTAATCTAATCTGACACCTGCAAGCAGTTTACCTTGGGGTAGCTGGAGTTCTGATTCGGCAAAGAGGCCACTATTTTGATAGTGCATATTGTCGTTGAACGGTTTTGAAAGTAGATCGTCAAGGCCATTGTCTACACTGGGGTCAACCTTGCGCCCCTCGTGCTTACTGTCCATGTAATCAACACCTAAGGTGATATTCAAGCTGCTGTTTAAACTCAAGTCTGCCCAAAGATGCGCGCCCTTAGTGGCACGACGAACATTACTCCCAGAGTTAACGCCTTGATCGAACTGATCCATGATATGGTCATTTTCATTGCTATAAGCTTGAAACTCCATGCTTTTTAGTAACTCACCATCAAAATCTCTCTGGACTAAAAAAGTAAGGTTTTCATTATTGATCTGACGGGCTTTATTGGCGCGATCGGCATATTCAGCCTCACCAGAAGAACGACCATAGGCAAGCTCTACCACGGTCTCATCTGAAGGTGTCCAACCTAGTGCAACATTATAATTTTGTCTGTCGTAACTTGACTGCACAGTGTTGCCATCACCATCTTGGAAGTGGTCGCTGCTAGATTGGTTAATATCCATATCGATATAGTGATCGCTATTACCCGCTTTGAGTTCAACAAGGTAATCTTGTCTATCGAAGCTCCCCCCTGTGATACTGGCTCTTCCCTCGGTATCAGCCTCTTCAAAACGGTGGCGATCTTTTTCAAATAGGACGGTACCTGCTGAGCCGACAGGGCCATATTTGACGGTTTGTGGCCCTTTAATTACGGTAATGTTGTCATAGGCTTCTGGATAGATATAAGCGGTTGGAGGATCCATACGACCTCCACAGGTACCATAGACATGCTGACCGTCATCGACAATGCTCAGTCTCGACCCACCTAGTCCTCTTAACGTTGGATCGCCGCCAGCGCCACCTTTACGACCTACGCTAAAGCCTGGGATTGTTTTGAGGAAACCTGCGCCATCATAAGCGGGGAGTGGCAGTCTGGGTTTTTTCGGATCACTTGAAACTCTGGTCGGATCGTCAACTTGCTCTCCGGTGACAACAATACGCTCAATTGTGGGTTGCTTGTCGCTATCATCGCTAGCGGGTATTGCTTGGGCGGAACAAAATGGACTGAAAACTGTGGTGACTAAAACTGGAATTGCCAAATTCTTATATAGAAACATCATGGCGAGCTCATCTTTTATTATGATTTCGCTCTTTATACACCGCCGTTGTTCTCCGACAAGTGATAAGTGATTAAGTGCGGCAAAGGGTCACAGGCTGCTGTGACCCAGCTCACTGACTTAGTTGATTTTTTGTTTGTTTAATATGCAGCTAACAACTCTGCTTGCATCACCTCTCGCCACCAAGCTTGGCTAGATTCAACTTCGGTATTAACCGCTACAACCTGTCCCATTATGGGGGTCACAAGTTTTATCTTTTTTGCTGCGGCTAAGGCTGTGATCCGCTCTAAGGGCTCATACCAACTATGAAATGCCAGATCGAAAGTGCCGTTATGTATTGGCATCATCTGCCGACCTTGAAGGTCAATATGGGCTTGCAGGCTTTGCTCTGGCGTCATATGAATGGTTGGCCAATCTTTGTCATAAGCGCCTGTTTCGACCATAGTCAGATCGAATGGCCCGAAGCGTTCGCCAATCTCCTTAAAACCATCGAAGTAGCCCGAGTCACCACTGAAATATAGCTTGCTGCTTGGCGAAGCTATGACATAGGAGGCCCACAGAGTCTGGTTTTTATCAAATAATCCACGTCCAGAGAAATGTTGGGTAGGGGTTGCAGTCAAGGTGATATCAGCAACGCTTACTGACTCCCACCAATCTAGGCTGGTTATTTTATCTGTGCTGACACCCCAGCTCTTAAGGTGGCTGTCTACGCCAAGTGGAACGACAAAATGGTTAACCTTATTGGCTAAGGCCTTGATGGTCTTTTTGTCGAGGTGATCGTAATGATCGTGAGAGATCATCACCCCATCGATTTCAGGTAATTCATTCAGTGAGATAGGTGTTTGATGAAAGCGTTTAGGCCCTGCAAAGCTAAAAGGCGAGGCTCTGTCACTAAATACTGGATCGATAAGCCATCTCTGCCCCGCTATTTGGATGAAAATACTCGAATGTCCAAGTCTGATAACGGTATCTTGATCGCGCGGCAGCTGCTCCAGTGAGCGAGCTGTTTGTTCAATGACTGGAATAGCATTATTTGGCAGTGCATCTATACGTTTCTCTGTTGCATAACGTAGCAGTAGAGGAAGAATTGCGGTGTCTTCAGTGAAATCTTTAGCGGTGTTGATATAGCCACCATCGGTAGTGTGATGTGATGCTGAAGTGCTTATTGTTTCGGCTAAACTTATGTTTGATTGTGTGGTTGCGAGCATAATGCCTCCAATGAGTAAGCCGATAATGATTGCCGTTAGTTTCATAAATAGAGTCTAACATTAAGTAAACTATACGGTGTAGTTTACTTAATGTTTTTGAAAAGTAAACTGTTCAGTGTAAAATGTTTAGGTCGAATATCTGATATGCAGGTCAAGAGTTTGAAAATGATAGAGAAAAAAATATCTCGTAGTGAACTGAAGCGTACTGCAGTGATTGAAGCTGCTATGGCAGAGTTTGAGTCGAAGGGCTTTAAAGCTGCAAGTATGGACGATATCGCTAAGCGAGCAGGGGTTTCAAAACGCACCGTTTATAATCATTTTGATAATAAAGATGCACTATTTAGCGCCATTATGGTTGAGATGATGTCGCTACTTTGTACTTTTGAGCATGTGCCATTTTCAATAAAGCTATCAATAGAGCAGCAGTTAAGTTTGGTTGCAGAGCAGGAGATCTCACACCTTCGCTCTGAAGCATTTCTCTCTATGGCTAGAGTCATTATTGCTGAGGCGATTCACTCTCCAGATCTGATTCAAGAAGCGATGCTGGAGTTTAGCGATAAGGAATCTCCACTGACAAGCTGGTTTTATGCGGCCCACGATGCGGGAGTCTTGAAGACTGAGCACCCTGAAATGGTTGTCACTCAATTTATGGCTGTGATTAAAGCATTTTGTTTCTGGCCTCAGCTTATTCAAGGCGCTAAATTTCCAGCTGATGACGAAATAGCTAGAGTTAAGGACGCTGCAGTACAGATGGTGTTGAAGCAGTACACCTAAAGAGTCGTTCATTTATACTGTATGAAATGAATATGACTAATGGAGGGGGCCCATTAGTCATGGCGGTGAATAAGGTTATATCTAGTCACATCTATACTCAGGTTAAGTCTTGCTAGCTATCAATTAGTGCCTATAAGCAAAAGGCACATTATCTTTTTTATTTTCTATGCGTTACGCAGACCTTTCTGTTCTTGGCTACTATTTATGTTGATTGGTTTTTAAACATGAGATGAATGGAGTCTCACAGGTATAATCAACAATATAGGTTAAATCATGGAACGAAAACTTATACTTTTCTTACTGCTCCTTATTCAGTTTCCGCTAGGCTCAGAAGAGCTCGAGTCCTTACCTGAGGTAAGGATTGCGAGTGTGGTGAAGTCGCTATTAGTGTCAACAAGAAAGGTCTATACCGAGGAAGTGAGCAATAAGCTATTCAAAGATGGTACTGGTTCAATTAAGGAGTACAAACACTCCAGAGGCTTTGCTCCATTACCTGTTCAGTTGATAAAGGGAATTGGACTCGATCTGAGTTACGAATCTCAAAGTGATATTAATATTCAGCTTAAGAGTAAGTATTTCGTTAATGAGGATAATAGACTCATTGATAGTCACGAAAGAGCAGCTTGGGAGTTTTTAGAGCAACAGCAGAGTTCTGCTGAAAATGTCGTAGAGATGAATTGGAAGCCCTACCTTTATATCAGTAATAAGCAGGGGGTTGACTACCTTACCTATATTTCGTCAGATATTGCGACGACTAAGCAGTGTGTTTCCTGCCATGAAGTACAAGAGCTAAACAAATCGGTCCAATATGCACGTCAGCAGCACGGGGTTGTTGATAAACCCATATTGAAGCGATGGCATATGATTGGGATCTATAAGATTGAAGTTAAGATTGAGCGCTAATACTAATCCTTAAGTGCTATTTTCAAATCGATAGCTTGTCTTATGGTGGGCCCACCTTATTGTAGGTGAGCCCTAAGCTTGCTATAGCATCACTTGTTAAATAGCTGAACGATGATCAAGGTGATCAATAGCGGACAGACAAATTTGACATACACAGGCCATAAGCGCCAAAACAGGCTATTACTATCGGCGCCTTCTTGAGCTTGTATCTCTTTTATCAGATCATTTCGTTGCCACACCCAACCAAGGTAGATTGCAATACCTAAGGCAATTAATGGCTGAGCTCTCTCTGTCGTCATTGTGATCATGAAGCTAAATAGATGCTCGAAGTTGAAGACGACTGTTAGCGACAACATAATGATGAGGGCACCGATTAGATAGGTGGCCTTGTTACGTCCAATTTGTTTCTTTTCAACTAAATAGCTGGTGGGTACCTCGACAATTGAGATTGCTGAGGTCAGGCCTGCAATGGTCATTAGCACAAAAAAGATGAACGCTAAGATATACTGCAAGTTACCACCTAAGGTGTCAAACAAGGCGGGTAATACGGTAAATACTAGTGTATCGGAATTTAATAAACTGCCATCTTCACTAAAAATTTGCACGCCATTATGCTGTGCGACATACATAGCTGGGATGATCATCAAGGCCGCTAGAAAGGCCACGCTAGTGTCTGTTAGTGTGACATAAGCGGTTAGCTTTCCTATGTGCTCTTTTTGATTTAAATACGCCCCATAAACCATCATGGCACCAGTACCTATAGTTAGTGAAAAGAAGGTTTGGCCTAAAGCGCCGACGAGCACATCTGGTTCCCATACTCTGGAGAAGTCTGGGATCAGTAATACTTCAAGCCCTTCCATAGCACCTGGCTGGTTTAAGATGTATACCACTCCCAATACTAAGATGCTAAGCAGCAGTGGCATTAAGCGTTTTGACCAACGCTCAATTCCCTGCTGTACCCCTTGCCTAATGACCCAGATCACCATCAAAATGAACAGTGTGGTAAAGACAATATTACGGGACAGAGAGAAATCCATCAGCCAGGATGCAATTTGAGAAAAGCCGAACATTTCGGCGAGTGGTGCTAAAGCGAAACTGACAAACCAGCCTGAAAGTATGGTGTAAAAGGTACAGATCAAGGTTGCAGTGATGATTGAGGTGAAACCGATGATCTTACCAATGTTACGGCTTAGAGGACTGCTTCCTAGCTTGCTCATGGCATCGGCAGGGTTCGTTTGTCCATGTCTGCCTATCATTAGCTCTGCGACGAGCATGGGGTAGCCAAGAATAACGATAAGTATCAAGTAAACCAACAGGAATGCCCCGCCGCCATGAGTCGCAGCTTGGGTTGGAAAGCCCCAGATATTACCGACACCAACGGCAGATCCTGCAGCTGCCATGATGAAGCCGAGTCTCGAACTGAAATGGTTTGAACTTGCAGTACTCATGTTAATCTCTCATTTTTTAATGAGGGCGCATAATAGTCTTTTATTCTAGTTGGTCAATGGCATTTAATAGCTGGTAACGCCTATTGTCTAGCAACTTAATCCTTTCTAGTGTTCTATTATTACTGATTTACTCTAAATTCCACTCCTGGCGGGAGATTATATTGCAAATAATGTTTTGAGGCTGAAGAGGGCGCAAGATTATTGCGCCTTACATTTTTTATTTTTTTGCGAGCAAGTAGATAAAAATTAGTCGATCCCCCTGTTTTTATCTACTCCGTTAGTGTGTTTTTCTGGAAAACTATAGGTCTACTTATCACTGCAGAATGTTATAGGGATAGCTGCTAATTTGGCAGAGGGATACTGGTTTGGCTCTTGACCTGCTTTAAAACAAAGCTCGAGTGTACCCCGGCAATATGAGGATGGGTGGTCAGCTTATCGAGTAAAAATAGTTTGAACTGATTCATGTCGGCAACCAACACTTTTAACTGATAATCGGCATCGCTACCTGTAAGTAAACAGCATTCCTGCACTTCATCATAGCTGCTGACTTTAGCTTCAAAAGACTCGAGGAGTTCCTTTGTGTGTTTTTCTAATCGGACTTGTACATAAGCCGTCAATGATAGATTGAAATGCTCGGCAGAGAGTAGTGTTGCATAGCCTGATATATATCCAGACTCCTCTAAGGTTTTGACTCTTCGAGAACAAGGTGAGGGGGATAGACCTACTTTTTCAGCGAGCTCTTGATTCGATAGTTTTCCATGGCTTTGCATCAGTCGTAAAATGGCCAGATCGATTTTGTCTAGTTGCAGTGCTGCCATTGGGTTCTCATTAGTGGCTAAGATTGAAGAGATAATGTGTTAGACACTAATGATAAAGCATTCTATAGAGTGTGGTTAGCCAAAGAGAGGATAATACCAATCGGTATTAGATCGCAGTGGCTGCGGAGTTTACTTTTTCAGTTGTGGTATTAGCTTGGTTGCAATAGACCAGACATAGGGAAAAATTTGGTGAATAACGAGTAGGCTTATCAGTCCTGTCACTCCGCCTAAAAGGGTGGAGGCGAGTACATCTTGTGTCCAGTGCATACCCAGTAACATTCGGCTGAACCCCATGGCAATACTCCAGAAAAAGAGCAGAGTTGGGATCCATATATTACCCGCTATGAGGAGATAATAGCTGGCAACTATGGTCAAGGTGACTGCAAGTAAGGTGTGTCCTGATGGAAAGGAAAAGTCAACTTCGTGTTGCCAGTGTTGCTTAATTAATGGTGCCAAGGTGAGTTCAGTGTCTGCGTACTCAATGTTATTGACGGCTGCCATCATCTTTTCTTTACGCTCTGGTTTAGAAAGAGAGTAAAAGTTATCAGTATTAAGCAGGTATTGTTGATCTAACCAGACGGCATTTGGCCTCTCTTCGTTGAATAGCGGCTTAAGATAATGGCTGAGTCCGAGTATGCTGCACATGCTGATTGATATGGCAAAAAACAGACTAAGAAAGCGAGATAACTCCAGCCTTCGGTAGCTGAGGAGCAATACTAAGAGTATTGTCGCTATGCCATAGGGAAATGTTCCGCTCGAGGTGATCCAAAAGAGTGCCTCGGCAGTTGTTGAGTCGAGTGACAACCAAGGAAAGAGTGAGGCATCTGAGACAAACAATATGCCCGGTATGATGAGCAATATCAGCCAGCCTATCAATATAGGAAATATTACGGATGGCATAAGAGAAGAGAGATGCCTCAAAGG
>PJEL010005258.1_pt1 | contig 10475 bp, 5 predicted proteins | sample 1853271 | NCBI WGS metagenome assembly PJEL01 (sample SAMN08108733, study PRJNA415343) | Invertebrate metagenome, whole genome shotgun sequencing project. | host: Globobulimina | place: Sweden: Gullmar Fjord | collected 2015-08 | reverse complement strand
CATACCGGGCATAGTTTTAGATGGAGAGCAGGTTGCTACGGATATCCTGATTGAACAGCATGAAAAACAAACGGGATTTGTAAACAGAGCTAAGATCCTGGTGACTGAAGATAGTGAAATGAACAGAAATCTGATCGCAGCTGCTTTGGATGGTTATCCGCTGGATTTTGCTTTCACCGGTGAGGAAGCCGTCACAAAAGCTTCAAAAATGGATTATGATCTGATCTTGATGGATATCCAGCTACCTGGAATAGATGGAAAGGAAACCATGAAAAGAATTAGAGAAAAAAGTAAAAGTCATATTCCCATTATCGCTTTGACCGCCTTCGCTATGAAAGGTGATCAGGCAAAATATCTGGAAGCTGGATTTGATGATTATGTTTCCAAACCACTGGATATTGAAATTTTAATTGAAAAAATTGAAGAAAATCTAATATAGAAAACCACCCTTTAAAAATCAAATTATTTATTGCCGAAAAAACTGACATCACTGCCAGGGAGAATGAAAGTGGTCTATCGAACTTGAGGCAGGATACGTATTAAATCGTCGGGATTGACCACTAGACCGTTTCACCGAACTATTCCATCCAAAAAAGAGAATGATGCAAAGCGAAACAATAATCATAAAACATGAAGGTTTTGGTATTTTTACAAAACAATTGTGCGGGTTTATTTTTGTCTTAGTGGTGACAGGTTTGGGGGATTATTACTCTTTTACCCAAATGAATCGTTTGTCTGATCTGACTACCAAAATCTTCAATCACCCGTTAAGAGTGACCAGAGCGGTGTTAAGTGCTGATACCCATATTGTCAAAATACATCGCAGTATGAAGGATGTTGCTCTCTCCTCAACTTCTACAGAACTTCAAACCGCGATAAGCTCTGTTAATGTCGACGAAAAGCAAGTATTTGAACACCTCGGAATTGTGGAAAAGTGGATTTTGGGAGATGAGGGTGCGGCGTTGCTGGCTGAAACAGTTGAGTTATTCCAGGATTGGAAACCGATCCGTGATGAAGTCATCACTCTAACCCAGGCTGGAAATCGAACACAAGCCTTTGCCATTACCAAAGGGAAAGGAGCTGAGCATGTAGACGTCTTGAATCGTAAAATGGAAGAGCTGAAGAACTATGCAGCCATTAAAGCCTCCGGTATGTTAAGTGATTCACATGAAACTTTGGAAAAAATTGTTGAGGCTATACTGATTATTTTTCTGGGATTGTCTTTATTATGCGGATTGTTTGGTTACCTGTTATCTCGAATGATTACGGATTCCATCAAACAACTGGTAAAAGGAGTAGTAGAGTTCGGTCGGGGAAATCTGGACTATGAAGTAAAAGTGAAATTCAAAGACGAAATTGGTTGGTTGGCAAATGCCTTTAACAACATGTCTGCCCAGCGTAAAATAGTAGATGAAAGGCTTAACCTGCAGAGCGAAATCATGACGAACATGGCTGAAGGTGTACTTCTTGTTAGTATTGAAACCGGTCTGATAGTCTATGCCAATCCAAAACTGGAAGAGATGTTTGGTTATGTGCCTGGGGAAATGAATGGAAAACATGTTTCAGGAGTTAATGCACAGACGGATAAGCAACCCGAAGAGACAGCGGCAGAAATCATGAATGAAATAAATACGTCGGGTGAATGGCACGGTGAAGTTCAAAGTATCAGGAAAAATGGGACTCAGTTCTGGTCTTATGCAAAAATTTCTATCTTCGAACACTTCACATATGGTAAAGTAGCGGTCTCAGTTCAGACGGATATCACTCGGCGCAAACTATTGGAAAATGAGTTACTGGGACACCGAAGTCACCTTGAAGAGACAATCAAAAAAAGAACAGCTGAATTGGAAAAAGAAATTGCAGAGCACAAACGGACAGAATACCTTCTGATAGAAGGTGGAAAACGGTTTAGAGCCGCTGTTACGAACGCGCCATATCAAATTATGATTCATGCGCAAGGAGGGGAAGTCTTACAACTCAGTAAATCATGGAGTGACATAACGGGATACAGACCTGAGGAGATACCAACCATTTATGACTGGGCGAAACTGGCTTATGGGCTGAATGAATTGGATGAAGAAGCGATACAAGTTATCAACAAGGTGTATATTCTAAGAGACCGGGAGAGACAAGATGATGGCGTATGGCCTGTCATCATAAAATCAGGGGAAATACGGTATTGGGATTTCAGCACGACACCATTGGGAAAGCTTGCGGATGGAAGAAATTATGTCATCACAATGGCAATTGACATCACCGATCGTAAACAGGTCGAGAGCAAAATATTGAAATTAGCTCAGATTGTTGAATCTTCAATAGATGCTATTGTAGGAGTAGATTTGAAAGGCAATGTCACAACCTGGAATCCCAGTGCAGAAAAACTGTTTGGTTATTCGGCCCGGGAAATAATTGGAACTACTGTAGATAAGGTTGCGCCAGATAGATTGAAAGGTGAGTTAGGAGAGAATGTTCGTAAAATGGTGACCGAAGAAGTCCAAATCAATACTGAAACTGTCCGGATGAGGAAAGATGGTACCGAATTTGATGTACTTTTAAGCGCGGGTCCTATTATAGAGAATGAAAAAGTCATTGGGGTATCAGCGATATTGCGGGATATAACAGCCCGTAAACAGATGGAAGAAAATCTGATCTCTGCCAAGCAAACCGCTGAATCCGCCAACCAGGCAAAAAGTGAATTCCTGGCTAATATGAGTCATGAACTGCGTACACCTTTGAATGCAGTATTGGGGTTTTCCCAATTGCTGCTGCGGGACGGAACACTTCATTCTAATCAAAGAGAAAACGTTAATACAATTGTACGTGCCGGCGAACATCTGCTTAACTTGATTAACGACGTCCTGGAAATGTCAAAAATTGAAATTGGACGGATGGAGCTCAGGTACCAAAACTTTAATCTTCATTCCATGTTGGATACGATCAAGCGTATGGTGGGGTTGCGAGCTGAAAACAGAGGACTTCGGCTGACAATGTCCATATCTCCACAATTACCTCGTATCATCAGTACGGATGAGGGTAAGCTGCGCCAGGTGTTGATGCATCTGTTGCGCAATGCGATCAAATTTACAGAGGAAGGCAGTATTAGTATAAGGGTATCCTGTTCTGATCACGAAATTTCAGACTTTGATCAAAAAACTGAACTCTATTTTGAAATCGAAGACACGGGCATTGGGATAGCTCCAGAAGAAGCAAATCTACTCTTCAACCCTTTTCAGCAGTCAAAACTTGAGAGAGGTATAATAGAAGGAACTGGTTTGGGGCTTGCCATCAGTCAAAAATATGTTGGCCTGATGGGCGGAGAAATTATTGTTAAAAGCGATTTGGACAAAGGCTCCGTTTTTTCTTTTTCAATTCAAACAGAAAAAATATCTTCAGCGGAGACTGAAAATGACAAACCTTATAAAAATGTCATTGGACTGAAACCGAACCCACTTAAACAACACTCCTGGCGGATTTTAGTGGTTGACGACAATCCGCAGCATAGAACGTTACTAAAAGAGTTGCTAAATGTTGTTGGATTTGATGTGCAGGATGCTATAAACGGTGAGGACGCAGTCGAAAAAAATCTGCTTTGGCATCCCCATTTGATATTAATGGATATTCGCATGCCGGTCATGAACGGTTACGATGCTGCCCGGAAAATAAAATCAGATCCTGAAGGAAAAAACACTGTTATTTTTGCTCTTACGGCTGATGCTTTACAAGAAGAGCGAGGCAAGATGATATCTGCCGGATGTGATGATTTTGTGAGCAAACCGATACAGATTGCTGAGATTTTTGAAAAAATGGCCAAATACCTGGGAATATCTTACGAGTATGCGTCTTCGAATAGCAAAACCGGTGATATTAAAACTCGGCGGGTAGATGAAGTGTTGACACCGGAAAGCCTTAGAATTATACCGGTTGAGATGTTGAAAGAGTTGGAACAGGCTTCAGCCAGACTGAAGATCAAGGATGTCACCCGTGCGCTAGAAAAGATTCAGTCGGATTTCCCTGTCATAGCAGAGCCATTGGCGAGGCTGGCCAAAGACTACAAGTACCAGGAAATATGGGACCTGATCCAAAAGACCAAGGAGGACCAAAATGAGTGAAACAGAGAACGAATCTGACGGGGCAAGTGTTTTAGTGGTGGACGACATCCCGGAAAACTTGCATCTCTTGGTTAATTTACTGACAGATCGAGGCTATGATGTTCGGCCGGCCTCCAGTAGTAAGTTTGCTTTGGAGGCGGCCATATCAAATCCACCGGATTTAATCCTGCTGGATATCATTATGCCGGAAATGGATGGATATGAATTATGTAGACAGTTTAAGAGTAACGTTAAGACCAGGGACATTCCGATCATTTTTATCACAGCCAAGGATGACATCGCAGATCAAACCCTGGGTTTTGAACTTGGGGCTGCAGATTATATTACCAAACCGTTTAATCCGGCCATTGTTGATGCAAGAGTGCGAACTCAGCTGGAGTTGAAGCAACATCGTGATCGACTTGAGGAGCTGGTCAGAAGTCGAACCAAAGATCTTGAAGCGGAAATATCAACCCGGAAAAAAACAGAGTTAAACCTGCGGGCAAGTGAAGTTAAACTGGCTGCAACCATCGATGCTTTTCGGGGGTTTATCTATACTACCCACATGGACGACCCCTATCGAATAACGTATATGAATCGGTTTCTGATAGATCATATCGGTTATGATGGGACTGGCAAGCTCTGCTACGAAGTGATATTCGGACGAAACACGCCGTGTGTGGAATGTGACCACGAAAATATCAAAACGGGAGATATTTTGGAAACCGAAGTTCAGCATCCAACCGATGGAAAATGGTATTATGCCATACACACGCCACAGCAAAAACAAGAGGAAAATGAGATCCACAGACAAACAATTCTAGTTGATATTACCAGACAAAAAAATGCAGAAATAGAACTCAAGGAAAAAGAAGCCCAGCTGAGAAGAGAGAACATTCGTTTAAGAGCTTCCATGAAAGAGAGGTTCCGGTTCGGCGACATTATTGGCAAAAGCGGGCCTATGCAGGATGTCTATGAGACGATTCTGAGTGCAGCAGCCAGTGACGCCGTTGTCACCATTAGTGGAGAATCGGGCTCAGGTAAGGAGTTGGTCGCGCAAGCCATTCACCAACAAAGCAATCGTCAGCAGGAGAAGATGATTTCAGTTAATTGTGGGGCCATTCCTGAAAATCTGGCCGAAAGTGAATTCTTTGGTCATGTCAAAGGCGCTTTCACCGGAGCTGACAAAGATCACAAAGGTGTTCTGGAAGAAGCCGATGGCGGCACGCTTTTCCTGGATGAAATTGGCGAAATCAGACTTAATTTGCAGGTGAAGTTGTTGAGAGTTTTAGACGGGTCCGGGTTCACCCCTGTAGGGAGCCGAAAAATGATCAAACCGGATGTGCGCATAATTGTTGCTACCAACCAGGATATGAAAAAGCTGGTTAAAGAAGGATCGATGCGGGAGGACTTTTTTTATCGCATCCATGTTGTTCCGATAAAACTGCCGCCATTAAGAGAAAGAAAAGAGGATATCCCTCTTTTGGTAGAGCATTTCCTGAAACAATTCGCTGGCAAAAAAAGACGTGCTCTGAGCGGAAAGATTATGGAAGCACTGCAGAGTTATCAATGGCCAGGAAATATTCGAGAATTGCAGAACGTCTTAAACCGTTATGTGACCCTGAATAAACTGGATCTTATCGACCTGAATCTCAAAGACTCCCAATTGTTGAAAAATAGATCCGGTTTGACCATTGAGACAGACAATTTAAAACTTCAGGACATTCTAGACAGTGTTGAGAAGGAATTGATTATTAAATCGTTGAACAAATTTCAGTGGCGCAGGGATAAATCTGCGGATGCGCTGGGAATCACCTCAAAAACATTATATCGACGGATGAATCAATTCCAATTGATAGAAAAATAAAAAATCGGACAAACTTGTCCGATGAACGCTGTTTTTTGTCCACCTCCCTTCCAAAGCCCTGACAATCAAGGTTTGACCTCTTTAGTGTCTCCCTTTAAGCCAATCCTGTCCATTTTTGACCACGGACCCATTCTCCTCACTAACCCCCAAATATATCGAAAATCTTCTAAATTTACAGTGTGTTGGACTCTAAAATGCAGATTGGCATGGAATCTGTAATAAGGGGGAGTAAAGCAACAGTTAGGGGTCGGCTAATAAATTAATTCACGTTCTGTTTGCAAAATGTCCAGCTTTTAGAACTTTTGCAAGTAGATTATGTGAATTTAATTATTAACGATCCCTATGCGAATAGATTATGTGAAGTTATTTATGAATGATCCCTAGATTTACAAAGACGATTTTACCGTCCCGAACAAAATATGAGTCATTTCATGGCTGAAAACAACACAAGAATCGAACCATTCGAAAATCAAACTGCAGATATTCTGGTAGTTGATGATACCCCGGAAAACCTGAATCTACTGATCGAAATTTTGTCTGAAAAAGGATATGACGTTCGCCCGGCAGGTAATGGAGAATTTGCATTGAGTGCGGCCCGTTTGAACCCGCCGGATCTCGTTCTATTGGATATTAAAATGCCTTTTATGGATGGTTATGAAGTGTGCGAGCAACTTAAAGCGGATGAATTAACAAGAAATATCCCCGTGATCTTCATCAGTGCCCTGGATCTGCCCGCTGAAAAGGTTAAAGCGTTTCAAGTTGGTGGCGTAGATTACGTTTCAAAGCCGTTTCATGCCGCAGAGGTCCTGGCTCGAATTGAAACCCATCTGACGATTCGGCATCTGCAGGAAAAACTCGAATTGAAAAATCAGAAACTGGTTGAGCAGGCTCGCCTGCGGGAAGGTGTGGAACACATAATTTACCATGACCTTAAAGGTCCACTGCATGCTGTGTTGAGTTATCCAACCATTATTAAACGAAAAGGGGAGCTGAATCAAAGCCAAACTCATTGTTTGCAGCGAATTGAAGAGGCGGGATCCCGTATGTTGAGAATGGTGGAACACTCGCTGGATCTCCTGCGTATGGAAAATGGAGAATATGAGGTTACACCTGAATCGGTTGATATTATTCACATTATCAGGGAAATTCTGAGTGGTGAGAGTGGACTCATCAGAACGAAAAATCTGCTAGTCGATTTTTCGTTCAACAGTGATGGGTCAATTCCAAATGGGGGATTTAATATCTGGGGTGAGGAGATGTTGTGTTACAGCATTCTAACCAATCTGATCCAGAATGCCATAGAAGCCTCAAATTATGGCAGCCATGTAAAACTCGAACTGTTGCACAAAGATAAGGTCGTTATTTGTATTCATAATGAGCAGCCAGTCCCGGTAGGAATCCGTCATCGATTTTTCGATAAATATATCACAGCAGATAAAAACAAAGGCACAGGGCTCGGTACGGATATGGCTAAACTGGCCACTGAAACCCTCGGCGGGAGCATTCATCTGCAAACTTCGGATCAACAGGAACTTCTGTAATTGTTAATTTGCCCGAGGCTCAAAATTAGAGCCTTCGATCCTTAATTAGTCTCAACTACTCGAGTCAGGAATTAGTACTGCTCGAGGAGTTACCATAGCCGGTAGATGTCCAATTGTAGGGCTATATTTTTTCTTCACCCTTGATTTAAGGAGATATATGGAACAAGAAGAAACCGCTGTTGTCACAGATGTCATTGATGTCTTCGATGATGACGCAGAAGATGCACAGAAAGATAAATATCTGACTTTCAGCATTGGTTCTGAAGATTATGGTATCGAAATAGAATATGTGACAGAAATAGTCGTCATGCAGCCAATCACCCAGGTTCCGGATATGCCGGAATTCATAAAAGGGGTGATTAATCTGAGGGGCAACGTCATTTCTGTGATGGACATGCGTACCCGGTTTAATCTGGAACAGAGAGAATATGATGAGCGGACCTGTACCATTGTGATCGATGTGAATGAGCTGCAAATGGGACTGATTGTGGACTCGGTCAAAGAGGTCATGGATATTCCACCTGCCCAGATCGATCAGCCCCCACGGACCCACTCCGGTATCAAAACCAGCTACGTGGAAGGCATGGGCAAGGTGGGAGATAATGTCAAAATTCTTTTGAATGTGGAAAAAATCCTGTTTGAAGAGGAACTGGAGCAGATCCAGCAGTTGGCCACAACGGAAACAGCCGCCTGATCCAAGATGTTCTAAATTTTTTTTTAATCAATTTATAGGAGAATGTAATGTTAACAAATCTACGAATTAGTGTTCGTCTCGGTCTGATTGCAGGGATGACACTGGCATTGATGTTTGTTGTGGGAATTATCGGCATCATGAATATGGGAACATTGGCAGGTCTGACAAACAAGCTGTTTCGCCACCCCTACACGGTGAGCACCAGTGTGATCTCCATCGACCGTACTATCATCGCCATGCACCGTTCCATGAAAGATGTAGCCCTGGCAAAAGACAATGCCGGTATTGATAAAGCTGTTGCTAACGTGGCCAAATATGAAGCCGGGGTTTATGATCTGTTCAAAACTGTGGATGAGCGATTTTTAGGCAACAAAAAAATGGTGAGCGATGCCCACAACGCTTTCAGGGATTGGAAACCCATCCGGGACGAGGTGATTCAGCTCATGCGTGACGGAAAAAGAGCTGAAGCTGCAGATATCACTCGGGAAAAAGGGGCCAGGCATGTGGCTATGCTGAATAAATACATACAGGCGCTGGAGAACTTTGCCCAGAACAAGGCAGTCGCTTTCAACAAGAATGCTGCCACGGTCTACAGCCAGGTCCTGACAATCATGTATGCGGTATTGGGTATTGCCCTGGTAGCGGGAATCGTTCTTTCTGTTATGATTGCCCTGTCACTCTCCCGACCTCTAAAGAAACTGGCCAGTACGATTATGGAAGTGGAAAAAAGTGGCGATTTCGGGATTAGCACAGCCATTGATAGCAGAGACGAAATCGGTAAAGCAGCGATTGCGTTTGACAGTCTCATGGGTACCATGCAGTCCGCTTTTGGCGACATCAATCGCGTCATGGGCGGCATGCTGAATGCGGATTTAACAGAACGAATCACAAACGATTACGGGGGAAATCTGAATGGCAGCAATATTAATAAGGCTTTGGAGATGTTAAGCGAAGCCATTTCCCAGGTATCAGCCACAGCCGGTGAGGTGAATGGTGGAGCGGAGCAATTGCAGGCTTCAGCACAGTCTCTGGCTTCAGGGACATCGCAGCAGGCAGCCAGTCTGGAGGAAGTCACATCATCCATGACGGAGGTGGAGTCTCAAACCAAAACGAATAACGAGAATGCCACTCAAGCCCAGCAGCTCTCTAGCCAATCCATTGAGACGGTCAATAAGGGTAATGTACAGATGGGTACCATGCTCACATCCATGACTGAAATAAACGAAACCAGTAATAAGGTGACGAAGGTGATAAAGGTGATTGACGAGATTGCTTTTCAGACCAACCTGCTGGCTCTGAATGCAGCTGTCGAAGCTGCCCGTGCAGGTAAGTATGGTAAAGGGTTTGCAGTGGTCGCAGAAGAGGTCAGAAACCTGGCCAGCCGCAGCGCCGCCGCCGCCAAGGATACCACCGAACTGATAGAGACCTCGCTGAAAGAAGTGGAAAATGGGGTCAAGAATGCAGAACTGACGGCAGAAGTACTCAAAGAGATCAGCACCAATGTCACCGAGGTGAATGACCTTGTGGGTGAAATCTCAGCTGGCTCAAATGAGCAGAGCAGGGGGATTGGTGAGATTAACACCGCCCTGTCTCAGGTGAATAATGTCGTGCAGCAGAACTCTTCGATTTCGGAGGAGACCGCTTCTGCCTCCGACGAGCTTTCAACACAAGCCACCGAAATGCAACGGTTGATGCTGCAGTTTAAGGTGGATGCCGGTATCACTTCTACAGTGGCTTCCCCGGGGATAATCAATGCACAGCTGGTAAAGCACAATGGTGATAACGGTGTCTCCGCAGAGGAGCCGAATGGTGTGCCGATAGAAGGTCTCGTGTCGCCAGCCATGTTGCCGCGTCAAAAAACCATTACTCTGGATGATTCAGATTTTGGGAAGTATTAATGATTGACGATTGATTCCTTTCTGCATAGGAGTATCCCCTGTTGAACGATGGCAGGGGATACTTTTTCATCATTTGCCAGGCTCATGACACCGCCTGCGTTGTAAACAGCCATTTAACTTCCTTCAAAGGGCACAATAGGTATGGCTCCGAGCAGTATGAAAGATATAGGAGGTGAATAGTCCAGCTGTATTGCTTAAGTGAAAATCTAGAATTCCAAACCATATGATTCATTGCGTTGCATCAATTTTTAATTGTGACATATTTCAAGACAAAAGATGACATGAATATTTCAGATGATTTACGGGATCAGTTCACAGAAATTTTTAATATCGGAGTCGGTCGGGCTGCGGCAAGTCTTTCAATCCTTTTGGGTTATAAGATTGATC
>PJEL010005257.1_pt1 | contig 10475 bp, 18 predicted proteins | sample 1853271 | NCBI WGS metagenome assembly PJEL01 (sample SAMN08108733, study PRJNA415343) | Invertebrate metagenome, whole genome shotgun sequencing project. | host: Globobulimina | place: Sweden: Gullmar Fjord | collected 2015-08 | reverse complement strand
AAGTAGGTTTGACCAACTCTTTCCAATTTTGAAGATAAAATTCATTATTGGTATAAAACATAATATTGGAAATTTTATAAGTTTAATAACTAAATGAATTAATAATGATACGGGCCAAAAAACTGGGATAAGATCATGATAATTTTCATTTATTATTATATTAAAACCATCATACCATTCACATCTATCTTTATATATCTTATGTATTACTGAAGCTATTACTATATAAATCAAAAGTCCAGCAAGTATTCCTAAAATAATTATTACAATTTTTAAATAATCATCCATTTTATAACTCCTTTGCAAAACCAGCTTCTATTAAAGCTTCTAATGCTCTTTTAACAAAAGTCTCTATTTCAATCATATAAGCGTGAATATACTCTGGTTTTAAATCTTTAATATCCGTTTCAGCATCATAATACTCTTGAGCCTCATATTTCATAAACTCCCAACATATTTCTTTCTCAGTCATAGCCTTCTTATCCCACATAGCATGACCAACACCACCATATTGATCCCAAATCAATTGTTTGTCAGGATCCTGTTTATGGTATTTTTTACTTGTAACTACTCTTAAATATAATTTCATCCGAATCTCCTACCCATAGGTTGGGGTGCTTCGTATTTAGGTTTAATATCAGACATTTTTTTAAGATCATCTTCCACACTTGTATCGGCATAACTAAGTTCTTCTACTAGTTCGGGTGGAAGTAAACTTAACTTATCAGCAGTTGACAGTCTAGTATACTCAGACGATGATATTTCAAAAGAAGCCTTTGACTTAGGTATTAAAAGTTTATCCCAACCTGAGTCATCAAGAACATTGACTTGAGTACCACATAAATTACCTACTGTACTAGATAACATATTGATTGGCGGTTTTCCATCACCCTCATATCTATGATTGCAAATAATACAATACCATTCGGGGATATATTTATCTGGATAATATTGGTGGTTGCAAACTTTTTCATCCTCAATATCTTCAAGCTCTGTAAATTCTTCTGATAGATTTCCTACATCTCCTAATAAAGCAATCTCTTTATCTAATTCCATTTCCTCAAATTCCAATTTTTTAGCTTTAGTCATTAGTAATTTGGGGTAATGCTTATCTAATTTAATAGCGGCTACACCTAATAAACAAATAATATTTATAACCAAAATAGTTGCTAACATAATCTTATCTTTATTCTCTGTGTTGGTTTATTAAAATATAACTATAAGAAAATTTTTATCTCTTTTCAGAGTAACACCACATTCACATACTCTAGCACCATAATCTAAACTAACACCTCTATTATCACATTTAGGGCAAACTACATCCTCTGGACCATACTCTGAAGAATATCCAGGAAATCCTGGTAAACCTCTCAAAACAATATAGCTATTGTAAGGATAAGATTGTTCATTTAATCCTGATGTTGTGAATATTAAACTCATGATATCCTCTCTTTATTTGTATTGGTTTATTAGAATGTGACAGGAAGGTAGAGTTATGTCAAGGTCTAGATATCAAGTAAATTTATTGGTTCGAAAAAGCAAGCAGTCTTGGCCTCAGTTACACCAAAAATCCATTGGTTGGGATCATCATATACTGAAAGCTCTTCAGCATAATAATCTGCCCCAATAACAGCACCATTACGTAAGATAGGTTTGGAATTCCAAGACATTATTCCAAAATGATGATAATGAGCATAACAAAAAGCATCCCAGTGATGAATTCCATACCATCCAGCGAATTTACCCATTTGAGCGTTTGTGTCAGCCTGTACGGGGGCATAATGACGAAGATGGTATTTATGCCCTTGGATATTAATGTCGTTGAATGTACGTTCAAAGTTGTTATAAATACGGATATTACCTGGAATGTTTTGATGGGAAGTGTCAATGAGAAGTTCAAGCATCATATAAACAATTGAATCCCAGTTAGTAACTTGAGTGCTCTTTATTCTACCATGGTTTCCTCGTACTGTTGGGATTCTAATAGGTAGGTCAGGAAACTCATTTTTAATAATACACAACATTTCCCAAATTATTTCAACAGCTGCTTTAGTTTGGTGGAAAGGGGCTTTTTCTAAGAACTCACTGTGGTTTGGGAAAATATCTAATCCATCAGCTATATCACCTATGATACAAAAAACCAATTCCTTAACATTCTTATTAAATTTAAGAGCTGCTACAATTTCATGAGCATATCGTATTAATCTCTCCCTAGCTATAGCCATGTTATATGTCATATTACCAGCTTCATCATTGAATTTACGGCCTAAATGAACATCTGATAATAGAATACCTAATGACATACCATCTCTAACAACAGGTAATTCAACACGAGAACAAGGTTTTAAATCCATTTCTTGTCTCATTCGAGTTAATTCAAAAATTAGTTGAGTGGCTCTCATCTTTTCAGCCTTCATAGGTGGCTGACGATAACAAGGATTTGGGTTTATTGGTGCTTCTTGGGGAACCCTTTGCATAACAGTTGTTTTAACAACTTCTCTTTGCCTATCTGTTAATCTCTGAGTTTCTGGATAGGATAATCCTTTATAACTTACCCCCAATCTTTTGGCTTTTTTAGAGATACCGTCATGAGTACGTTGAAACCCTAGAGTTCCTAAAATTGCTGTAATTTCACTAGACTGACAGCATGGACGTAAAACTTTTATTAAGAAAAGCTCTTCATCACTCCACGGTGTTCTACTTACTAACATATTCACACTCTCCTATTCTTCGGAGAATATCTATTCTGTATTTTTTTTAGGTTTATCCTCTACAACCTCTGCCTCAATATAATCATCTTTGACAGGGTCTTGTGGTGTAGATAGTTTAGCTTTTATCATAGCCCCAGCTAGTATCTTTTGAACATCTGGAGTGAAGTTGTTGATGACTTTATGATCAACTTTAACATTAACTTCAGCCCCAGATCTCTTGATATAGCCAACCTCTGCTAGTAATTTATTCTTATTATTTTCAGCATCCATAATAAGTTTTAAATACCTAGCTTTATCAGTTTCATCGGATCGCTGTGAATAATATTGAATCCACGCTTTCTCCTGAACCTCATCAAATACAGTAAGACTTCCTCCTATGGTTTCTTTTTGTTTTAAAGCGGTTATTCTAGATGTGTTATGATCTTTTACTACTTTTAAATCTCTTTTGACTGTACCTAACCCAATCCCTAATGATTTGGCAATGTTATGTTGTGTTTCTCCTCTCAGTCTTAATCTATATACGGCCTTGCGACGTTCATCAGCTTCCCAATTCCTGGATTTACCCTTTAGAACCTTAGTTTTATTTTTTAAAACAGGATGCTTAGCCATTTTTTCCTCATAATGTGTTATGTTAGTATAATATACTAAGTATACACTATTTATACCTATTATTCAACTTTTCTATGTCCTTATTACTGAATTCTGTTGTTTCTCCGGTATATGATTGCCTATACATAATAGAATGTTTATCTTTACTATGCTCTAACCCAAGTGCATGGCCAAGCTCATGATTAATTGTTGATATTAGTTCAGGATTGGTTCTGTTTTCGGCAATCTCTATTCTAACATATTGAAATTCCCCACTTTCTTTAAGTGAAGGATCCATCAAACCTATACATTTCTTATTTTCACAACCCATAAACTCTTTAACTAGTATATCTATCCTATCTGTATCCAGGGATTCATACTTTTTTAAAATAGGATGTAGAAGTATTACATTAGTTCTGAAATTAAGAGTATCAATACAATCTTCTAGTAACTTAATAACGTTTGTATCTACCTCCTTAGTATATCTTATTTGTAAAGGTAATTTAGATACATTCCAAAACAAATAAACATCTTTATATTTTAGATAAGGATCTTCAGATTCTGAGTTATATAGATAAGCCCCTATTAAACAACCTGAAAAAGTTATAAGAAGTGTAATAACAATTAAAAATACTCTTATTTTTAAATCTATAGGTAAACACCAACTCATTCAGCTAATCCTTTTTTCTTAGCTAACCAAGGGTTTATGAGAAGATTTCCACTATCCCCAACTTCAGAATCCTCACTAAGTTCTGAGCGATCATCGATTTGAGAGTTTGCTATCCACATTTCTTCACCACACACATCTACTAAAATAGCTAAAACACCTTTTGCTATTACCTCACAATCATATATTTCTACTGCTTTACTCCATTCCATACTAATTTCCTTTTCCCATTTTATAAAGTTCTACTAAAGAAGGCATGTCAGGCATAATTGTATTAAGAGTAGCTGCTTTATTGGTGTCATTCCATCCTGCCCTAAACTCTTCCCAAGCTTCTTCAAATCTACCTTCTTCCTCAGCTTCTTTCATTCTTTCCTGAATGAATAGAAAACCTAACTTATATTTAGGGGGTAAGTTGTTAACAATATTCAATATATCTTTTACAGTTATTTTCATAGTTCCACCGTTTCCATTAGTTTTTTTTGAAAATAGTCCATTGACTTCTTATGATATGACATCATATAAAGATAGAACCTTACCTGTCCATCAAATTTAAATGAGTCTATCTCCATACTTTCAGCTATTTCTAAAAGTTTTTTTTGAAAATAGTCCATTGACTTCTTATGATATACCACCGTATCAAGATAAAATCTTTCTTCTTCATCAATTTGAAAAGTGTCTATTCCCATACCTTCAGCTATCTCTAAACCATCATCTTCTATTATACCGTGATCAAGGTTCATAACTTTTCACAATACTCGTTTAAAGCTTCCTTACATTTAATGAGATTTTCATATGGACCATGGAGGTCAGACCAAGTTTCATTCCAGAAAAACCAACCTCTTTCTTTACCAGAATAATGTCTAATAGGATCTGGGTCTGGTGATATTATTAGACAATCTTTTTCAAAATCCAATAATTTATATTCTTTCATATTCTTATTTCCTTTTAACTCTAACTTTATTACCATCATAATCAACAAATTTTAAAGTAAAATCGTAGAACTCTTCAAACACAGAATAAAACAAATCCGAAACAAGTTCTGATTTTTCCCAAAGCTCTTCAATTTTGACTGGTGGTGCTGGTAATAAAATCGTAATGTTATACCACATAAGAGCTGTTCCAGACCCTTTCCTAACCCACACTTTTGAGAAGAATTTTTTAAGTTTTCTTTTAAGCTTAGTAGTTTCACTCATATTTCACAATCCCCTAAATCTCCAGAAATTCTTCTTGCTTCATGGTCTAATAAGTGACATAACCAAGTTAATCCTGTATTACCTTGATGTATAACTACTTTAAGCAAAAAAGGTATTATTTTATCTACTTCTGAAAAAGTTGTTTTATTTAATACCAATCTCTCAAACTCTCTCAATAATGGACCATCATAAGCATATTCTCCTGGAGGACCCTCTATACACCATTTTAAATTAGTAGCGCACTCAGATTTTAAATGGTGTACCATATCTCTATAAGCTTCCTCTTCTACTTTATTACAGAATCCTATTATAGAAGACCCTTCAGTTTTCCAAGTTAAACTACCATCATCATTTCTACCAAATTTATCATCATCCCAAAGACTATGTTGTCTACTTTTTAAATGTCTTTTTAAAAGAACTTCATAGTAAGGAAAACTTTTACCTTTTGATTTTTTCTTATAATAGATTTTTTTGTAAGTATCCTCACAAAAACTATCACCACAAAAAGGCATACAAATTTTACCTACAGTAATAGTAAGATTTCTTTTTACACCATTAACTATTTTAGTTTTCATAGGATCACCACAGATACAGGTTAATTTAACTGAAGAGAACTCATCTAAAGTTTTAATAGGTGTAGGTTCCTTAACAATTTCATCCATTTCATTTACTTCTTTTATTGCATCATCAGCAGCTTTTATTATATCTACTTCTTCTTTAATCATCCTATCATCTCCAAAAACCTGGTCTCATCAATAATTTGTATGTGTGATCCTTTTTCATTAAATTTTAAAGCTTTCTTTTGTTTTGAGCTAATAGCTTTACTACCATCACCAATAACAAGAAAATTAAGAGATTTGGTGATAGATGAAGGAGCATCTCCTCCCTGGTCCTTAACCATTTCCTGAGCGTCTTTTCTACTGAAGGCTAATAGTTTACCTGTGAAGAGAAAAGATAGGTTCTGAAGCCTGTCAGAGCTTTGTTTTTCTTTTTCTGGTTGTGTTATGATGATGTGTTTTGTTAACTCATTAATTAATCCCTGATTTACAAATAAACCATCAACAACACTGAGAGCTATTGTATCTCCAATAGTTGGAATATTAGCCATTTCCTCGCCCTCGAAATTCATAACAGCTTCTAAGGTTACACATTTTTCTTCTAATATTTTACTAACATGTTTACCAAGTTCATGAATACCTAGTGATCTAAGAAAAGTAGATAATGGCATTATAGAATGGTCATCTACTTCCTTGACTAATTTTTTAGCAAGCTTCTCTCCTACTCTTGGTAAAGTTATGAGATCTGCGACCGATAGTTTGTATAAGTCATCAGGAGAGCTAACTAAGGCACTATCAACTAATTTTTGTATTAGTTTAACACCAAAACCTTGAATATCAATTACCTTACAAAAATGTTCTATAGTTCCAACAACACGATCTTCACAATCTTGTGGTTTACTACTACAATATAAGAAATCACCCATCCAATTAGTTTCTGAACCACAGGATGGACAATGTTTTGGCCATTTAACAAATTTTAAATCCTTCCATTTAACTGAAGATTCTGTTACTGATTCAATTTGAGGAATAACTCCACCTCGTCTAGTTACAGATACTGTAGATCCTAATGGGTATGTCGAAAATAAACCTAAATCACTAATAAATTTCATATTATGTAATGAAACTCTAGTAATTTCTGCTCCTGAAAGTTCAAGAGGTTCAATAATAGCCACAGGGGTAATGGTCCCTGTTCTACTAACACTCCATTCTACATCTAATATTTTACTAAAGCCTGTATCTCCTTGAAATTTATAAGCCATAGCGTATTTTGGATGATGAGAGGTATGGCCCATACGTTCTTGTTCTTCAATACGATTAGCTTTAAAGACTATTCCATCAATTTCATAGTCTAGATTATCTCTTTCGTCAGTCCAGTGTTTACATAATGTTTTAATTTCGTTTTGATCTACAAAATCAAAATCCATTGGAGGAAACCCTAAAATACCAAGAGCATATAATTTTCTTTCCTCAGCATGAAAAACAACTTTCTTTTTTCCATTTGAAATAATATCATAAGCAGCAAAGGACAGACTAACAGAGGCACATTTCTTAGGATCCTTATGTCTCATGGCTCCTGCAGCTAAATTACGAGGATTACTGTAATCTTTCTTATATTTAGCAAAGTCACTTAATTTCATATAGATTTCGCCACGTATTTCGAAACTACCGCCACCAATTTCTTCTACATAAATATGATGTGGTATATCTTTAATGGTTTTTACATTATCAGTAATATTATCCCCTTCAATACCATCGCCACGAGTTGCAGCTAAATACAACCGTCCTTTGTTGTCATAATGAATACTAACAGCAAGCCCATCCATTTTAGGAGTAACTATAGCTCGACCTGGAAAAGTTTTATACCAGTTAAAAATTCCTTGTGTATCGTACTTTTTATCTAATGATAACATGGGTTTATCGTGCTTAACAGGCGCTCCAAAGAGATGTGCTGGACCCATTTTATTGAGTACTGGAGAGTTAGGTTTTTTAGCTTTAAGTTCCTCAGTAAGTTTATCATACTCTTCATCACTAATAAGAGGATCATTATTATCCCAATAAGCAATATTATGCTTAAAAATTTCTTTTTCTAGTTCTTTTATTTTCATTTTATTTCCTATTTTTAAAAGTGAAAGAGGTTGCATAAAATATAGTACAAACACAAGTAGAAACTATAAATATTCTATCAGGTACAAAACCAGTAAACAATATTTTAAATATAACAAAAAATAATACAATAGATAATGGTATTGCCATCAGTTTCATAAACATTTCCATTATTCACAATCCTTTAACATACAATTTTCTTGGAAAAAAGCAAAACAAACTGGGCTTCTAAAACAACATTCTATAGACATACCGGTTTCAACACTCTCATGCCTAGCACAATATCCATAACCTAAATGTTTACACTCGTTGCAAGTATGTCCTTTAGCCTCTTTAATCAAAGCATCCCTCATTTTAATTTCTTTTTTATGATAAGAATTTTTGCCATCATACCAACGCCATTTGTTTTGTTTTACCATTTGATCATCTCATCTATTGTAGGACAATTAAATTCTTCAATATCATATTTATTGTTTATAGGAACTTTATATAAAAATTCACTAAAAATACCGTGATAATTTAGTATAGAACCTTCTTTAAATATAAAGAAATGTCCATAATCTTGATTGTAATAGTGTCCAATAAGCGTTCCATATATAGTGTTGTTTTCGTGGTATAATACAATGTCTATGTTTATATAATCTGCTATTACCAACTTAAATCTTCCTTTTCCCATGTTTTCTTAAAAATTTTATCTTTCATTTGTTGAAGCTCTTTTTGAATATCAGGATCTTCATAAGGTTTTCTAGAAAGATTATCAGCTTCAAAATTTTTAGTCCTGGGAACATGTGTAAAAGTTATTTTATAACTGTATAATGAAACAACTTCTTTTATTAGATTATAGTATTTAACTAGTTTAGGATCTTTACATCTCCATTTACCACTACAATGATTAACAACTAATTGTGAATCACTACGGAATATTATAAGTTCCTGTTTCTCCTTAGGAAGCCCATATAACCAATGCATTGCAGCTACCACAGCCATATATTCCCCTTGGTTGTTTGTAGTATTTCCTCTCATCTTACTAATTCCATAATCTTGATGAATAAGAGTATCATCTCTTTCTTTAACAATGAAAGCCCATGTAATAATTCCACCTGGATTACAAGGTTGTATGGATGAATCTGAGTTGATTAACCACATTAGATTTTAGCCATTTCCTTCATATGCTCTATTAATTTAGGTATCTTTTCATAATCTTGTATACTGGCCTGAAGCATTATCTCTTTGAGGTCAGCACAAGACATCCCTTTGGTTTTTTCAGTTATTTCATTAAAATTATTGTTACATAATCTGCAACCAAAAACAAGCATATAATTTTTACAAATAGCTTCCCTCTTTTCTTCATTAGGAAAGTCTATATGTATTATCTCATCAAACCTTCCTGGTCTTCTCATTGCCTTAGGAACATCAGTAAGATCATTTACAGTAGCCATAATAATAGAATGCCCATTTTCAGCTAAATTAAGTTGTTCTATATCTCCAAGTAATTGATCTAAATCAGTAATACGATCCATATCATCAAATAATATCATAGAAGGTTTAATTAATTCAATTATTTGTGATAAACTTGTTTCTCCTTTAACAGCTGAAGAGACTATAGAGGATTGAAGAACGAGTAATCTACCTCCTAGCATATCATTAATTTTAATAGAGAATAAGGTTTTACCAGTCCCTGGTGGGCCATAAAATAATGATGATCTATTAATACCTTTTTTCTTAAACTTCATTATATCATCATAATATTTCTGTTCCATATCACTATCAACATATGTACTTAATGAGTCTTTTATGGATGAAAGATAAATGTATTTAGAACCACTTCTCTCTTTAAAGGTTTTTATACCTATATTATCACCTAACTTTTTTTGAAATTCTTTAGCTATTTCTTCCATAGCTAAATTATTATTAGAAGCATACGCTTGTCCAATACTTCTTTCTAGATTAACAAAAAATATTTTAGTTTTCTCTAAATGTATTGTGTTGAATTTGTAATCACCATCATCTGTTTTACCAAGAATATCAGTTGTTATTTTTGTACCCAAGTCACTTAAAGTATGAAAAACTGTTTCTTCAACCCCAATACAAGTTCTTTGTAGTTTTAAACTATCGATTAAGTCATCGAAATCCATATAATCTTTTTCAAAAGCACCTTGAATAGCTTCCATAGAGCTTACAATACTCATGCTTATGGTTAGAGGATCTTTTCTCTTAAAAGCAGCATACATATCTACACCTGCTCTAAAGAGAAGTAATCCTTTTCTAAAGTAACTTAAATATTTGTTCTTTTTGGGAAGATTGAAATCATTAGTCCCATAATAAACATATTCTTCTTCTTTATTGTTTTCATAATTATTCATTTTTATCTTTTAAGTCAGGAAGAGAATCCCAATGTATATCACCCATTTCTCCCTCATTAACGAAACATTTGCATCTTAATACTTTATTTAAATATGTATTGATAAATGTAAAAACATCGGAATCTTTTATCTTATTTTTTATTTCCTCTAGCATTTCCTCCTTTTCTTCCTCAGTTTTACCAAATGATATAGAATAACTTATGTTCTCTTTAAGAACATAATAATCATGATATAAATTATCCATTTTAGAATAATAAATTCTTTCTAACTCAACTGAAGGATAGCAATAT
>PJEL010005256.1_pt1 | contig 10476 bp, 6 predicted proteins | sample 1853271 | NCBI WGS metagenome assembly PJEL01 (sample SAMN08108733, study PRJNA415343) | Invertebrate metagenome, whole genome shotgun sequencing project. | host: Globobulimina | place: Sweden: Gullmar Fjord | collected 2015-08 | reverse complement strand
GTCAACTCCTGCCTCCTGGTCGCCCCTCAGCTCGAGGGCTGTGCGGTCAGCACCGTGGAGCACTTCTCGAAACACCTGGAACTAAGCCCGCTTCAGTCGGCCTTCATCGACAGCGGCGTGGTGCAGTGCGGCTACTGCACACCCGCGATGTTGCTCGCCGCCCACGAGCTGCTGGACCGCGTCGACCAACCCAGCCGCGAGCAGTGCCAAGACGCCTTCTCCGGAGTCTTCTGTCGCTGCACCGGCTACGAGCAGTTCTTCGACGCGGTCCTGCTCGCCCGGGCACGGCGGCTCGATTCCGACCACGTGGGTCAGCCCGCACCCGAGTTCCGCAACGAGCTTCGCCACGTGGGCAGCCTGCGCCGCAAGGTCGACGGACCTCACCTTGCCCGAGGCGGAGCCGCGTTCGTGGACGATCGAGTCGGTCCGGGAGCTGCCCACCTCGCCATCCTGCGAAGCCCTCACGCTCACGCCTACATCGAGGGCCTCGACACCAGCGCTGCCGAGGCGATGCCGGGAGTCCTGCTCGTCATCACCCACAAGAACTGCCCCGATCTGCACTACACCGCGGCCGGCCAGGGTTTCCCAGAGCCCTCTCCCTACGACATGTTGATGTTCGGTCGAAAGGTCAGGTTCGTGGGTGATCGTGTCGCTGCTGTGGTCGCCGATACCCTGGAGATCGCACACGCTGCCTTGGCGACCATCGAGGTGGAGTACGAGGTCCTCGAGCCGGTGCTGACTGTGGACGAGGCTGCCCGAAAAGGCGCACCCATCGTGCACAACGCGGCCGTAGAGTACATCAGCGGCGGCCCCGAGCACGTCGACAACAGCGGCGTCGATCCTCGCGACGGCAAGGTCATCTACCAGTTCCCCATCCATGGCGATCCGAGCCGGAACATCGCCGCCTATGTGGACGGTGGAATCGGCGATATCGAAGCCGGTTATGCCAAGGCCGACGTGCTCATCGAGCGGGAGTACCAGTCCCGCCAGGTCCAGTGCACACCGCTGGAGCCCCACGTCTGCTACACCCGGCTCGACGGGGACCGCCTGGTGATCCACGCCTCCACCCAGGTGCCATGGCACGTTCGCCGCGTCATCTCCCGGATCCTCGGCGTCTCCCAGACCCGGGTGCGCGTGATCATGGAGCGCACGGGCGGGGCCTTTGGTGCCAAGCAGGACTACGTCGTCGAGGATGTAGCTGCCTTTGCGACCTGGACCACCGGGCGTCCGGTCCTGCACCGCTACACCCGCGAAGAGGAGTTCATCGCCTCACGCGCCCGCCACCCGATGAAGGTGAAGGTCAAGCTGGGGGCCTGCAAGGACGGCACGCTGACGGCGATGCACATGGACATCTACGCCAACACCGGTCCCAACGGCGAGCACTGCCTCACGGTGCCCATGAACGGTTGCTCGAAGTCGCTGCCGCTCTTCCTGTGCGACGACGTCGACTTCACGGTGACCACCTACTACAGCAACATCCCGCCGTGTGGCGCATATCAGGGCTACGGGGCTCCTCAGGGCAACTATGCTCTCCAGCTCGCCGCCGCCGAGATGGCTCACGAGCTCGGCATGGATCACCTCGCGTTCCTGGAGAAGAACCGGGTCGACGAGGGGGACATGCTCGAGATCCTGCGCTGCCTCGGCGAAGGGCGCGAGGGCCGTCCTCAAGAGGTCTACTCCTGTGGTCTTGGCCCGGCGCTGAAGCGAGGTGCGGTGCTCTCGGAGTGGGGCCAGCGCGTCGAGAGTGACGATCCCGACGTGAAGATCGGGAAGGGCATCTCCATGGTTCAGCAGGGTTCCGGGCTCCCGGAGATCGATCAGGCCAACGCCGCCTTGCTCATGAACGGCGACGGAACCTTCGTGCTCCTGAGCGGAGGAGCGGATCTGGGCACCGGCCTGGACACCGTCACCACCAAGATGGCTGCCGAGGTGCTGTGCACAAACATGGAGGACATCGCGCTGGTTTCGGCGGATACCGACGCTACGCCCTTCGATGTGGGGGCCTATGCCTCGAGTGGGACCTACTTCTCCGGCGGTGCTGCAAAGAACGCGGCCGAGGAGATGAGGCGACAGCTCCTCGAGGTCGCCGCCGAGATGACCGGGCAGCCCATCGACGATCTGGAGCTCGCCTATCCCTCACGGGTAGAGGGCCCATCCGCGGGCGTGAGCTACGCGGAGATCGCGCGATGCACCCTGGCGGGAACCGGGCGCGGTCAGCTGGTGGCGTCGGCGGGATTCACGACGGACAAGGCCTCGATTCCCTATGGCGCGCACTTCTGCCAGGTCGCGGTGAACACCCGGACCGGAGAGGTGAAGATCCAGAAGTACTTCGCGCTCCAGGACTGCGGCACGCCCATCAACCCAGAGCTGGCGTTGGGTCAGGTCTATGGCGGGACGTTGCGCACGATTGGTCACGCGATGAGCGAGGAGATGATCCTCGACGACACCGGTCGCTGCTTGAACCCGAACCTCCGGGACTACGGCGTTCCGCGCGCCGCCGACATCCCCGAGGTGTTTCACGCCGAGCTCATCGAGACCAACGATCCCTACGGTCCCTACGGCTGCAAGTCCATCGCCGAGATGTCCTGCAACGGCGCGGCGCCGGCCATCGCGTCGGCGATCCACGACGCGGCGGGGATCTGGATGCGAACCTGGCCCTTCACTCCCGAGAAGGTTCTGCGAGCCCTCGGTAAGCTGTGAGCCCATTCTAGGAGGCCTCCCGTGGCCCAGATCCTGTGCAGAGCAGACTTCCTCCTCGCGCTGGCCGAGCCCGACCGCACGCGACGCATTCGCGACGGCTATGTGCTGTGCGATGGCGAGCTCCTCACCGAGGTCGGCGCCTGGTCTCCGGAGGTCGAGGCCCGAATGACGGCCCTCTCGCCAACGGTGATCGGTGCAAAGTCAGGGGGGGAGGCCTTTCCCCGGCAGCGGGGGGTGCTGCTGCCAGGCTTCGTCAAGGCTCACGGTCACGACCACGAGCAGCCCCTCATCGGCATCGCCAAGGATCAACCCCTCACGGCGTGGCTGGACAACGCGGTCAACCCTTTCACCCGCTTCCTCAACCAGAACGTCGAAGAGCTGCAGGGCGCCCTCGGAGTCTCCGGTCACCTGGCGACCTACCGAATGGCTCGGGTGTGTGACATCCACTACGGCATCACCGCCTCGATGGTGCACCACTGCAACTTCAACAAGTACCACCTCGAGGAGATCGCGGCGGCGAACGAGGCCGCCGGCACGACGATGATCGTCGCCGTCGGTGGGCAGGATCGCTTCTATTTCGAGGAGCTACTCGACACGCCAGAGCAGGCTATTGGGCGCCTCGAACGTGCACTCACGCTGCAGGCTGGGCTGAAACGAACCACCTATTGTCCGGGTCCCGATCAGCTCTTCTCCAACAGCCGGGCGGTGCTCGTGCCCCTCAAGGCGTGGGCTCGGGAGCACGACACCCTGTTCCACGTGCACAGCTCCGAGGAGCCCAAGACCACCGCGTGGTTCACCGCCGAGATCGAGCCGGGACTGACGCCGGTCCAGTACGCAGAGTCCATCGGGATCCTCGACGAGAACAGCGTGCTCGCCCACCAGGTCAACTGTGGGCCTCGGGACTTGGAGATCCTCGCGCGCACCGGCACGAAAATCGTTCACAACCCCCTTGCAAACACGATCCTCGGGTCTGGCATGCCCCCGGTCCCCGAGATGAGGGCCGCCGGGATCGACGTCGCCATCTCCACCGACGGCTCGGGATCCGCGGACAACCAGAACATCCTCGCCGCCGCGCGTATGGCCGCCCAGTATCAGAAGGCCCGCCTCCAGGACGCCACCGTGCTCACGCCCCAGGAGCTCCTGGAGATGATCACGGTCGTGCCCAACGGCATCCTGCGCCTGAACCAGGGTGAGCTAGCGCCGGGTCGGCAGGCCGACTTTGTGTTGTTGTCCCTCGATCGCCCCAACCTCGTGCCCACCCGCCTCGACAACCTCACCGAGAACCTGATCTGGGCGGCGGATGGCAGCGAGATCGACACCGTCGTCGCCAGCGGTCGTGTCGTGAAGTCTGAGGGTCGGGTGCTGCCCTTCATCGATGGGACGTCGGCCGAGGACGTGATGGCCGCAGTCCAAGAGCTCTCGGAGCGCTTCGCTCACTATATGAAGACGGCGCCAGCGCTCACCGGGACCGGTGCGCACACGTGAGTGAAGGCCCCGCTCCAAAGCGCGTTGTCGCACTGATGCTCGCGGCGGGGCTCTCGGTCCGTTTTGGCCGGGACAAGCTCACGGTGGAGATCGAAGGCAAGAACCTCATCGAGCACGCCCTGGCGCCGTTCCGACGGTGTTCGGGACTCGCCGAGGTGGCGGTCGTAGCGCGGCCTCACGGGGTCCTGCCGAGGGGCGTGCAGATCGTGCTCAACCCGGACTTCCGGTCTGGGATGGCGTCGTCGATTCGTGCCGGGGTCGCGGCTTGTGAGGCGGACGCCTGGCTCATCGCCCTGGGCGACATGCCCTCGGTGTCACCGCGCACAGTCGAGGCGATTGTCGAGGAAATTGCCACTGGAAGGCGCGGAATTGTCGTTCCGATGTGCCGCGGTAAACGAGGTCATCCCGTCGCTTTCTCGGCTCGCTATCGCGAGGAATTGCTCGCCCTGGAAGGGGACGTCGGGGCGCGCTCGATCCTGAATGCCCACCCCGATGACGTGCACGAGCTCGAGGTGAGCGACCTTGGCGCACTCTTGGACCTGGACACCGAGGATGCGCTGTTTGGCTTCGAGCCTCGAGCCTCGTGACGCCGGGGTTGCGGGTACTGATCAAGGGCGCCGGAGAGCACGCTTCGGGGACCGCCCATCGTCTCTTCCGCTGCGGATTCCAAGTCGTGATGACCGAGGTGCCGTACCCGTCGGCGGTGCGACGTCCTGTAGCGTTCTGTGAGGCTGTGCCGGACGGCGAGACGGTTGTCGAGGATGTACGCGCCGTTCTCTGTCCGGAATCGACCATCTTGCACGCCCGCGATGGTTCATACGTGCCGGTGTTCGTCGATCCCAGCGGGGACCTGGTCCAGGACTGGCGGCCCGACGTGGTCATCGACGGTCGGATCCTGAAGCGAAACCTCGACAACCACGTCGGCCAGGCCCCTCTCGTCATCGGTCTCGGACCCGGTTTGGTGGCTGGGAAGGACGTGGATGTCGTCATCGAGACCGAGCGCGGCCACGATCTCGGTCGCATCATCCGCGAGGGGGAGGGGAGGCCAGACACCGGGATTCCCGGCGTCATAGGGGGGTATTCCGGCCAGCGTGTGCTACGCTCGCCCGTCGATGGTCGTCTCGAAGCTCACGCGGAGATCGGACAGATCGTGCAGGAGGGCGCCGTCGTTGCCGTCATAGCGGGACGCTCGGTCGTTGCTGGGGTTTCAGGGGTGTTGCGCGGCCTGTGCCGACCCAGATTGTTGGTGCAGACGGGCCAGAAGATCGGCGACGTCGATCCCCGCGGAGATCGCGCTTCGTGCTTCACGCTCTCGGACAAGACCCGCGCCATCAGCGGCGGCGTGCTCGAGGCCATCCTCGCTTGGGATCTGGCCCGTGGCTGAGGATCTGATCGAGGCCTTGGGACTTCACAGGTGTCGCTACGTCTTCATCGTCGGTGGTGGCGGCAAGACCACGCTGATGTTTGCCCTCGCCCGGGACCTGGTGAGCGCCGGTCGCCGTGTCGTGACAACGACGAGCACCCGGATCCTGCCGCCTTCTCCCGAGCAGTCGGCGACGTTGCTGGTCGAGTGCGATCCGAAGCGTCTCATTGCTGAGCTCACGGTCGGACCCGGCCACACGACGGTTGTCTCTGCGCAGCGTCCTGATGGCAAGGTCCAGGGCCTGAGCCTCGAGGCCCTCGATGACCTGCACAGAGCGGCCGTGGTCGACACGATCCTGGTGGAAGCGGACGGCTCACGCGGGCTGTCCCTCAAGGCTCATGCCGAGCACGAGCCCGTCGTATCCTCTGCGGCCGACCTGGTGATCGCGGTGATCGGTGCCGACTGCGTGAGCCGAACCGTGAGCCGTGAGTTCGTTCATCGCCCCGAGCTGTTGTGGCGTCGCATGGGACTGGACTCGGGCACAATTGTGACCCCCGACCTCGCCGCGCGGATCCTGCTGCATCCCGAGGGGTTTCTCAGCGGGGTCCCGCAGAGCGTCGAGGTGCGGGTGCTCGTGTCGAAGGCTGGGACCTTTCCTCGGGAGGCCCTGGGGCTGGAGGAAGCGCTGCGGCACGTCGACGGCGACGACCGCATCGCTCGGGTTGTCGTTGCCGACTGACGGGGCCTGTCAGCCGAAGATGAGGTTCTCGAGCGTGATGAAGTCGGCGATGTCCACAGTGCCGTCCTCGTTTACGTCGGCGGCCAACAGGCAGATGTCAGCTGTGCCGCTGCCGAACAGGTAGCTCCCCAGCGTGGCGAAGTCCGCGATGTCGACGGCACCGTCGTTGTTCGCATCTCCAACGATGAAGCCATTGACCGGCGCCGCTCCGCCGTACCACAGGTAGTCCTGGAGGTAGATGTAGTCGGCGATATCGGCGCTTCCGTCTCCGTTGACATCGGCCGCCGCGGCGCACCCGGGTCCGCCCTTGAAGAGGTATGCGAGCATGGCGGAATGATCGGCGATGTCGACACTTCCATCTTCGTTCAGGTCGCCGGCCAGGACGCATCCGTCTGAGCAGTCATCGGCGAGGGCAAGGGGGGATGCCAGGACAGAGACCAAGGCCACCATTGCGATACGAGTCATCATTTGAGGATTCCCTTTTTTGGTGCGCTCCACTGCGCACATGCAACGTCGCCCGTTTTGTGTGGCGGCCGTGTTGCAGCGTGGGTCAGCTTTGTTGCAGCGGGTTACTCGACGGCGTGTCCAACTCCGAAATCGGTTTTGCGGTCGGAGCTCAAAACGGGAAATAGGACGCTTGCGATCCCCGTATTGATGTTCGACCTTGAAGGGAATTCGAATGCAAACCGGAGGGAAGCGCGGGGCGGAGGCCGGAGCAACAGATGCCCAAGGCTCGTCCTTTGCCTCCAGCCCAGGTAGGTATCTGACAATCGCGACGGGAGAGGTGGACCTCGACACCGGCACAATTCACACCGACGGCGGCTCGGTGTCCTTGTCCACAACCGAGAGGGCACTGCTCGACTACATGGTCGAGAACCGGTCGCGGGTCGTTCCGAGGAGCGAGCTGCTGGAAAAGGTGTGGAACTACAGCCCCGATCTGAACACCCGGGCCGTCGACTACACGGTGAAGCGGCTGCGGGCCAAGATCGAGAGCGAGGCCTCATCGCCAGCCCAGCTCCTGACGGTGCGAGGGGTGGGCTACCGATTCGAGCCGTGGATTGCCCAGCAGGCCCCCGAATCCGGGGCCTCGCCGACGGGCTCGACAACCCACGACATCCCCGCTCAGGTCGACAGCTTCGTCGGAAGAGACGGCGACATGCGGCAGATCTCGGCGTCGTTCGAGCGGGCGCGAATCGTCTCTCTGGTTGGAGCCGGAGGTGCCGGAAAGACGAGGTTGGCACAAGAATATGCTCGCGCCATGCTCGGCGATGGGACGGTGTGCGGCGTCCGGTTCTGCGATCTCTCGGTCGTCTCGGACCTCAATGGGCTCGCGACCGCCGTCGCCCGCTCACTCGGGGTGCGACTGACCGAGTGCGCCAGCGTGCAACAGTGCATCGATCGGGTCGGGGTTGGTCTGAGGGGGTGGGGAAAGACCCTGTTGATCTTGGATAACTTCGAGCACCTCCTTCCCTTTGGCCGGGACCCTGTGACGCAATGGCTGCGCGACGCCCCCGAGGCGAGGGTGTTGGTGACAACCCGGGAGAGACTCGGCATCCGCGGCGAGGCGGTGGCACCCCTTGCTTCGCTGGCAGCAGTCGATGCGTCCCAGCTGTTCTGCGACCGCGCCCGTGCGGCGGGGTGTCCGTGGCCCCTCGGCGACCGAGATCGCGACGCTTTGCCCACCCTGGTCGACGCTCTGGATCGCCTGCCGCTGGCGCTGGAATTGGCGGCCTCACGCACCGTCCTGTTTTCGGTCAGCCAGACCCTCGACCGGCTGACGGAACGGTTCAGACTCCTGAAACACGAGACCGAGGACGGGACGCGACGCCAGTCGACACTCGAGGCGACCATCGATTGGTCGTGGGCGCTGCTCTCGGAACCAGAACGGGATGCCCTTGTGCAGTGTTCGGTGTTTCGGGGCGGATTTTCCTTGGACGCAGTGGAACAGATCGTCGTCCTCGAACCGTCCGCTCCGCCGGCGATCTTCGTCGTAGAAGCGCTCGTCGAGAAGTCTCTGGTCCGCGCCAGCGTACCGTCTGCAAACGCCGAGGTTCGCTTCGACCTGCTCGTGTCCATCCGGGAGTATGCCGCCAAGAAGAGGCAGAACGGCGCCGAGCTCACCAAGCGGCACCTGCGCTACTATTCCCGATACGGTCGGCCCGACGTTCACAGACGGCTGAGCGCTCGGGGAGGCAGGGACTGGCGGCAGCTGGTGCTGGATCAGCCGAACATCGAGGCGGCCTTCGAGGCCTCTCTTTCAGCGGGCGAGGCGCAGCACACCATTGCGCTCGCTACGGCACGTGCAGTCGTCCACGTGCACATGGGTCCCTTGGATGACGCCGCCGCCGTCGCGAACATCGCGCTGGCTGCCTATCCCGATCGAATCGAGACTTTGGACCTGCGCATTCTCCTCGTGAATATGATGCAACGAGGCAAGAATCTCGATCTGGCCGAGGCGGCGGCAGAGCCTCTCGTCAAGGAGGCGGAGGAGGCTCAGCTCGACGAGCGGCAGATGAACCTCGCATTTGTGCAGTGCATGACCGCCCACAACCGCGGCCACTACGACAGTGCCCTGCGACACATCGAGCGTGGCCTCGAGCTGGCCAGTCCCGACTCTGCGTGGATGCCGAGATTGCTGACGGGAAGGGGTTTCTGCTTGTCGGCAATGGGCAGGATCGCAGCCAGCGAGGAGTGCCTGGAGCGCGCCCTTGCCCTTCATCAGGAGCGGGGAGAGCGGCGGCACGTGGCCGATGTGCTCGGTACACTCGGTTGTTCTGCCATCTACCAGGGTCGCTGGGAGGACGCGGAGAAGCACCTGAACGAGGCGATCGAGATCACGTCGTCCGACGACGACGGCGGGTCCAGGGGCATACACCTCGCCAACCTGGGTCTCGTACACAACAAGCTGCACAGCAGGGAGAAGGCCTTGCAGACCTTCGACGTGGCGCTGACCCTCGCTCGTCAGACCGGGCTCCAGCGCTCGGAGATCATGTTGTTGGGATTCCAGGCTCAGCTGTGCGATGACGACGAGCGTGCCATCGAGTTGCTGGAGAAGGCCGTCGCCGTGAGCGTGAGCAGCGGGAGTGCGCAGCTGCACGGGATGACGCTTGGCAAGCTCGCCGAGCAGCGGGCGTCCATGGGTCAACTGGAAGAGGCCAGAGAGCTTCTCGACCAAGCTGTGAGTCTGCTCCGCGAAACCGCCGATCCTGTACAGCTCTGCCACGCTCTGTGTCGTCGAGGGCAGCTTGCTCTGCAGCAAGAGAGGAGAGCCGATGCCGCCGAAGACGCTGATGAGGCGCGTCGTTGGATGGCGGAGATGGAGCTTCCCCCAGAGAGCGGAACGGGAAAGGCCGTCGCTGCGCTCGTTGCCGGCTTGCAAGCCTAGATGAGGAACGTGCTCCGCTTCGCTGAAGCCGTGGTGGATCTGGAGCGAAGGGAGGTTTGCCGTGGTAGCTCGGTGCTACCGCTGACTGAGCTAGAGACAGAACTACTGACGTTCTTCGAGGAGAACCCCAATCGCGATCTCGATCGGGAGGAGCTGCTCAAGCGCGTCTGGGGCTATCGCGGCGTGAACTCCCGGGCGGCGGACTACGCAGTGCGAAGACTGCGTGCCAAAGTGGAGCGAGACCCCTCGGAGCCCGCCCACATCCTCACGGTGACGGGCGTCGGCTATCGCTACCTGCCCCCGAGTGTCCCCGCTCCAACCAGCGAACTTCCCCTCGAGGTCGATCGCTTCTTTGGGCGGATCTCGGAACTGGAGCGTCTGCGAGCCATCGCCGATCCCGCGCGTCTATGGACCTGTACTGGGCCGAGCGAGGCAGGAAAGACTCGGTTGGCACAGCATTTTCTTCTCAAGAGCGGGATGGATCTGGTGCACCTCGATGTGGCCCGGGACCCTGCCGGCGTGCAGACGCTGGGGAGGGTTGCGGCGGAGAATGCCGAGGGGTTGGTGTTCTTGGACAATGTCCCGCTGCAGCTCCGCCGCCAGGTTGCGCTCGTGGTGGCCGCTTGCCTTCGCGAGCACCCGCTCCTGCGGTTCGTGGTCACCTGCCGAGCGCCTCTCGACATCCGGGGGGAGAACGTGTTGCCCCTCGGTCCCATGTCGCAGACACACGCCCTCGATCTGTATGGAGACCGTGCCTCTCTGCGCGATCCGTGCTTCGATGCCGAGCTACACCGGGTGGAGGTC
>PJEL010005255.1_pt1 | contig 10477 bp, 11 predicted proteins | sample 1853271 | NCBI WGS metagenome assembly PJEL01 (sample SAMN08108733, study PRJNA415343) | Invertebrate metagenome, whole genome shotgun sequencing project. | host: Globobulimina | place: Sweden: Gullmar Fjord | collected 2015-08 | reverse complement strand
ATACCTTTCATAATCCATGGGTAGTGGCACTCTTTTGACAAGATTTGGCACGGAACAGAATCGCCTTATAAATCAGCTTGTTTTAGACATTATACCTTTCATAATGCATGGGGAGTGGCACACTTTTGATTAGATTTGGCATGGAACCGAATCCCCTTATAAAGCAGCTTGTTTTACACATTATACCTTTCATAATGCATGGGGAGTGGCACACTTTTGACAAGATTTGGCACGGAACCGAATCACCTCATAAATCAGCTTGTTTTAGACATCATACCTTTCATAATGCATGGGGAGTGATAAACTTTTGACAAGATTTTGCATGGAACCGAATCCCCTTATAAATCAGCTTGTTTTAGACATTATACCTTTCATAATGCATGGTGAGTGGCACACTTTCGATGTGATTTGCACGGATCCAAATCACCTTATAAATCAGCTGTAGACATTATACCTTTCTCTCGATGTTGAACTTAACAATATAGTAAGTATAACCTGCAGGTCAACTTCTCGATGTCTAACTTACAGTATGCAAAGAATAATCTGCAGGTCAACTTCCTGATGTCGAACTGGCAATATGTAAGTGTAATCAACAGGTCAACTTCTCAATTTTGAACTTACAGTATGGTAAAAATAATCTACAGGTTATACTTATATAACCTGTAGATATAGTATATCTACAGGTTATACTTACAGTGTCAATGTCGAACTTACAGTATGGTAAGTATAATCTACAGGTCAATGTGTCAATGTTGAACTTACAGTATGGTAAGTATAATCTACATGTCAACATGTCAATGTAGAACTTACAGTATGGTAAGTGTAATCGTCAGGTCAACATTTCGATGTCAAACTTACAGTATGATAAATGTAATTGAAGGGTCAACGTGTCGATGTCAATGTGTCGATGGCGAACACACAGTATGGTAAGTGTAATGGACAGGTCAATACTTGTGTCAACAATGTCGATGTTGAACTTACAAATAAATGTACAGTAGATTATGGTAGATGTAATAAGCAAGTCCATATTGTGTTGTTGATTCCAAGCTTAGACATAATGGTAAATGTAATCGACAACTCTGTATTGGTGTCAGCACTCAGCAGTCGGTAATGTCAAAGTCGTACATACAATATGTATGCATGCATGGTAGATGTAATCGACAAATCCATGATGGTATCAACAATATCACTGATGTCGAATTTCACGCATTTCCATCAAGAAGAATGGATGGAGCAAACAAATGTTCTATATGTCCTTCTGTTAAGTAATTTCAGTCCCACATTAGAAAGAAACAATATTCTTGGTCCTAACACGAATACTGCAGTACAGTAGTAGTTAGTATAGTACCCGAAAATTTCGATTTTTAATTTAATATCAATAGGCATATCCACGAGACATCTTTTAATGTTCATTTTGACTAAAATTAATAATCTATGGTCACCAACCATTTTCCGTTCAGGTGGTCTCAGTATTATTTTTTTTTAAAAAGTACTCATAACTGGACAAACTTAAATTTTTGGTAAAAATGGATAAGATAATCGTTTTCCTCGTTGTCTGTTTACCCTAAATCGATTATAAGGAAATATAAAAGCCAAAATTAATAGTAGAAAAAAGGTAAAAAATGGAGAAGTGTTACGTTTGCCAATGTTTTTTGGTGTAATTCTCCATAGCTGCTATAAGGCCCTCAAAACTGGAAGTCGTACTCATTTTTTTTAACTCCCGAAATATCAAACTTCATATTTTCAGACATTTGACTTTTGGACTGGGGGTAACAGGCGACGAGAAAACCAATGAGCATGTCCGTTTTTCTCCAAATTTAATGGTTACTGTGATATGGGTACTTTTATGTCGAAAATAATACTGAGACCACCATTTTCTATAATAAAAATCAATCAATCTTTTTAGATCGAAAGCTAATAACGTTCCGAGTCAAACGCGATAAAAATTTGATTTAAATTATTGTTCGGTTATCGATAAAAATCGATTAAAAATAGATAATTTTGGTTATTTTTGAAACTTTAACGAAAATGGTTCAAACCTTTTTAGATCGAAAGCAAATACGCTTCCGAGTCAAACGCGATAAAAATTTGATTTAAATTATTGTTCGACTATCGATAAAAATCGATTAAATATCGATAATTTTAGATATTTTTGATTTGTTAATGATAAACGTTGATTCTTTTTTCCATAGAAAGCTAATAAGGTTCTGAGTCAAACGCGAACAAAATATGATTTAGATTATTGTTCGATTATCGATAAAAATTGATTAAATATCGATAATTTTAGTTATTTTTGAAACTTTAACCAAATTGCTTCAAACCTTTTTAGATCGAAACCTAATAACGTTCCTATAATATATAATATAATCAATAACTAATAAGTTTTTATTGTTTATTACAAAATTATATAACTGCTTTCTTGTCTTTACAAAAATCCAATGATCATAGGCATACTCCAAGGTGATAGTATCAGCATCCATATCCCTCCTCCCATGTGAAAAGTGAACATCTACAAGAAACAAAATACATACAGGGGATTGGTGAAAAATAAAAAACTTACTCTAAAAGAAAAAACACAAATTATATATGGTGGGGGAACTATTGTATACTATAATGGGGAATATGTAATGTGATGATACTAAAAAGAAAAATATTGCGTGACTGTATGGGACGGCCATATTATTAGTAAAAGGAGAAAAATAAACAAATCCTAATATCCATAGTACATGCTCAGACACAAGATCAGTAACAGGTGATCGTCCAATCCATAGAATAGACAAGCGTCCGAGGGTAGCAAACAATTCCGTTGGCACTGGCTGCACACATTCTGGGCTTACTCAGAATATACCAATAGGTTCGAATGCTGACCAATTGCAATACCACATGTAGCCATAGACAAAACAAATGAGAAGTTAGCAGGGTTTTAACAGGAAAATTTTGGTTAGTGGGTACGGTACCCGCGAAAGTAGAATAGCAAAATAGCAAAACAAAAAAACACAGTATGTATCTACCACAAATGCAAAAACTAAAATAGACCACAATATAATAATATTAATGACAATAATATATGATACAAGACAAACTTCAGGTTCCAGCCACAAAACTTACAACAATTCCAATGTTATTACAGCTACGATTGCATGGATTTCTTGACCAACTTCACCCAACCAACCATCTAACGCTGGACAGAGGAAAACCATTAGACCGATTCACCAGAATGGAATTACTGCACCACCAAACTGCAAATCCGTCTGAACATCCGCTAAACAAATAAAATGTATATAAGTGTGGGGTTCACCCTCGTACTGGACATGCTTTATGACAGGTTCCCTGCGGCTGTGGGGTGTGACAATATCAGAAAAAGGCAACAGAAAAATGAAAAGCAACGAATCAGTACGGACGCACAAAACAAAATACGATCATAATAGCATGCAAGAAACCATGCACAACAAGAGTAAATGCACAAGTCACTGTCAGGCACAATAAAAGCCAACACTAATACAAAGAATAAGCTAAACAAAGCAGGCAAGAATAGAAGGTCACATGGAAAGTACGGACATAAAAGACTACACGAAGCACTGTGAAAGAAAGGCACCAAACTAAATAGGAATGGATATGCCCTTTTTGAAAACTACTTATAGAAAGACTGATTCCGTCCAATAACAGTGACGGTCAGACAGAATACCATATTCAATTAAATGTACCGAACAAACGAGACAAAAACACAAAAAAGGGGGGGGTATAATTAACCAGACCAGGGGGTAACAAATTGGAATACTCAGAGAGGGTAACTTGCTTTTCCAGAATTCCTTTTCAGATCAAATCGGTCGCCCGTATCGATAAAAATTGATTAAATATCGATAATTTTAGTTATTTTTGAAACTTTAACCAAATTGCTTCAAACCTTTTTAGATCGAAACCTAATAACGTTCCGAGTCAAACGCGATAAAAATTTGATTTAAGTTAATGTTCGATTATCGATAAAAATTTCAAACAAATCAGTCACTGCAAGTTGGACATTCAGTGACGTCATAGAAATCGAGTTAACTTGCAGTAACGCGATGGATCTCGATCGAGTCTAAATAACAATGGGAGAGTCAACTTGAAGTAATGTGATAGATCTCTCGAGTTGACTTGCAGTAATGTCATAGATATCGAGTTAATCTGCAGTAACGCGATGGACCTCGATCGATTCTAAATAACAACAGGAGAGTCAACTTGAAGTAATGTGATATATCTCTCGAGTTAACTTGCAGTGACGTCATAGATATCGAGTTAACTTGCAGTAACGCGATGGATCTCGATCGAGTCTAAATAACAACGGGAGAGTCAACTTGAAGTAATGTGGTAGATCACTCGAGTTGACTTGCAGTAACGCGATGGATCTCGATCGAGTCTAAATAACAACGGCAGAGTCAACTTGAAGTAATGTGATAGATCTCTCGAGTTGACTTGCAGTGACGTCAATGATATCGAGTTAACTTGCAGTAACGCGATGGATCTAGATCAAGTCTAAATAACAACGGGAGAGTCAACTTTTGAAGTAATGTGATAGATCTCTCGAGTTGACTTGCAGTAATGTCATAGATATCGAGTTAACTTGCAGTAACGCGATGGATCTCGATCGAGTCTAAATAACAACGGGAGAGTCAACTTGAAGTAATGTGATAGATCTCTCGAGTTGACTTGCAGTGACGTCATAGATATCGAGTTAACTTGCAGTAACGCGATGGATCTCGATCGGGTCTAAATAACAATGGGAGAGTCAACTTGAAGTAATGTGATAGATCTCTCGAGTTGACTTGCAGTGATGTCATAGATATCGAGGTAACTTGCAGTAACATGATGGATCTGGAAACACGGAGATATAATGGAGGCCAATTAAAATGAATTGAAATTTTTTGATTTGTCAGAAAATCATTTGGGCAATGTTTAAGAGATGCATGTCGCTCCAGGAAACGGGGTGATATTACTGAGACCAAATAAAACGAATTTGAATTTTTCGGTTTGTCAGAAAAACATTTATGAAATGTTTGAGAGATGCATGTAGCTCAACGGGGTGATATTACTGATACCAATTAAAATGAATTTGAATTTTTTGGTTTGTCAGAAAATCATTTGCAGTGCTTTGATCAAATGTCTCAAACTGACACAGTTGATGATTTCAATGTATGCCAGAGTTTTGGTACTTGAAGTACCGAAGCCAACTACCTTCATTTCGCCAGTATTCTCACCAGTTCGACAGAACGATATCTCATCAGAATTTTCACCCACTACTGCCAACAATTCGGGATCGTTATCTTTTTCATTAAGGATCGAATTTACAACTTTAATCCAGAGATCGGTGAGGCATTTATATCAGTAATGGGTATACTATAACTTGTGTTCTCATCAGGTTTTTCGATAAAATTAAATTGGAATTCGTCATTCTTTAGGGCCATTACGACTGACAGATTGTTATACATATCATAGTGACGATATTGAATATTCTTACCATTAGGTAACCAGGCAAAACGATGATTTTCTATTGAAAGCGCCATAATAACATCGGTCTAATTTAAATGTTTGTATTAGTGTTACTGTGGCAGATGTACGTTTGGTGCCCCGCTGGTATGCAGCTGTTGGGAGAAATTAATGTTTTTATATGTACATTTATCATACACCCAAACAAAAATACAAATTATTACAATACAAAATCATTACTATCATGTAATATATCCCAGTATGAGGCGAAAGTTGTTGCGACTGCACTGTCCTTTTCCAAAAGTGTGAATATATCGTCATTAATCAGACTTTCGCAGGCTTGTTGTACTGGAACTGATTTTGGTTTGTTGTAAAAATCTTGAATTATCTCTTCTTTACTGTCATTGCGCAGCCTTTTGACAACATCATAAATAAAACATTTGAATTCTTGTTGACAGTAATGCTGATGAGCTATAAAGACTCTCATTAATATGGTTTGTAGTAAAGTTTAACTTACATAGATATTGGGCGCTTTGATTTGGTGCATCTTCACATTGGAAACAATTTTCCCTTCTGACCATATTTAATACTTTTTCTCCATACTTAATTAATACATCAAAAAAGTAAGTCCACGCTATGGACTTTGGATCAGATTTGGACAGATCCAACGCCATGATTACTACAATAGAGATGGTTGAAATTAAATAGAGTAATGGCCGCGTTATGGGGTGTTGAATGGCGAACTGGTTCTACACAATAAAAAGTTTGACAACTATGTTCGATCAAATTCATATCTTATAATTACTCTCAACTAGAGTGGTTGTTAGTCATGCATTCTCAAAAATTGTACATTATACCATGTATTTTGCTACCAATCGTTTGCTTTCTGTGTGGAGGGTGCTTTACATATAACTTTTTCAATACTTCCTGTAACATTACAAGTTATAACCATGGCATTAAATGGCAGACACCTATTTCTGATCAACTCGTTGCAGAGTTCACTGTCCAATTTCCCATTCCCTATGAGTTTTTAACACAAGTGACCTTGAAATTAAATGACAAAGTGTTTTCGAAAGTCAGTGGGGGTTCTAATATATGCAGAATAGTGGGCACTATGAAACACAGCCCTACAGTTCCTGAATTGAACTCAACGATGCTGTCTAATATGATCAGAGCCATTGTGTACTGCTGAGAATTGCTGGGCGCTGGTGTTCTATTACAATGGCTGATGTGTTGAAGTCCTTTATCTCTGAAACAACCGAAATTATGGTTGAAATCGAAGGAGACTTTGACCGACCCAAAGAAATACGTATTATACAGCATAAGGGTCAACCAAATGGTAAGTCACTCAAATAATGTTGCTTAAATGATTACTGTGTTGATTTAGAAACTATCGTTCGAGCATGGGATTTCAAGTTTCGAGCAGATGAATTTCTCAGTGATATGATACATGCCATCGAAATCATGACATATACTGAAAATGATATTTACCAAATCAAAATGGATGTACATCGTTCTGAATTTGATTCGATTTATTTATTACAAACTGGCAACACCTTTGAATTGCTTTTCGTACCAGATTGCAAAGAAGTAGGTAAACGACAATCCGTTCGTGTGGACAAGTTGAAACCTCTGGCTGAACTGTTCAAAGCTGTACAACGTTGGTTAGACGATTGGGATGACACCGACTATTACGACTCTGACGATGATTGCACAACTCTTGCAGGACGTGTGGCCAGATCACACAGGATAGCAGTGGAGAGAACTAAGCCAACATCAGTTAAAAGTTGGAGTGACAAAAAGTACATGGCATTCACAGAACGCAGGATGCGGTACAGATTGCGTCTTGACAAAAGCTTTGCTCTATGTAAGTGTAAATACCAAAAACCTGAACAAAGTTCTCATTATTTTAGTGTCAGATAATCTGTGCAGTAATTCACCATAAACTTTTGCAGTTTGAACAAAACAAAGATGCCAGAGCAGAACTTTTTGACACCATTGGCAGTGTACTGGTCAAAGCAAACCCAAATGATGCTATTTGGGGTGTAGCTTTGGGGTTACAGAATCCTAAAGTATTCGACAGACAACAATGGCAAGGGCAAAATTTACTTGGAAAGGTGCTGAACAATGCGCGTGAAATATTAGCTGTGAAATATATGTGTGAAATTGATCATATTAGCAAAGCACAAATTTGTAAATGGCTGAATAATGTTGTATAATTGTTTTTGTTACAATAAAGTACTGTTCTAGTATTAGCTGGATTCACACTTCCATCAAGCTGAGCATATCAGACAGTTTGGAACTTTTCTTGTACTTTGTCAATACAGTATTATGCTTGTGAATAAAATGTGTATATCATGAGTATATTTTATACCGTCTATCAACAATTACAATACATCAACAGTATATAGACCTAACATTAATAAAAAGGTTACACTTTAATAAGAAAATGTTGAACAATATTTTCTCTAGTGGTTGTATTAGCTATAAGAGTGACATCAAAATATCCAACTTCTGCAGGAAATTGAGCCTCACATCTAGTAGGGTATAGATTTGCTAATTCATCCACCCATGGAGGTTTCTTGAGTTTAAGTGAATCGTTGCACATCTTAGTCAACTGGTCGCCTAATTGAGCCATTACAATTTTGCCTTTGCGCATGAACATTGCTCTAGCTTTTGGTTTATTGTTGCATATACTTTCTGGTAGCACAAACAATTCACCACATTGAGGAATATATTGTGAGTAGGTTCTCATAGTATAGAGATCTTTGACGTTCATATGGTAACCATAAGCCATCTATAAAGGTTATATTATACTTTAACACACGAATTTAGCAACCGTTACCTCGATTCGAAGAAAATCAAACTTGGCCAAAGAAGCTGGTAATGTGTTCGAAGTCCATACATCGGTTCCTTGTGCGTTAGCCCATGGAGCTTTTACTTTCAGTGGTTCCACCTCGTATAGATAAGTTTTGGTGTTATCCTCGATTTGTGGAAATGTAACATTGCAGAACTGTTTGTCACATTGGGAAGCATATGTGTAGGTTACACGTTCTGACCACGGTTCACGCAACATCACTGTATATCCTGTGGCAGACTATAAGTAAGGTACATTAGTGGCAGACTATAAAGTAAGGTACATATTAACTTAATATTGTGTTAGTACCTCGATTTTGGTCCAGTGGACGATGGGTTTGCTATTTTCGCAAAAGAACTTGTTGTGACCCTTTTCAGGAAACCATAGTCTTGTACAGTTCTGGCCCCTTCTGCAAGCATAGTTTTGCTGCCCCTGTACTCCACAGACATCTTTTTCCTGGCAGCTGTATTCCATTATGGTGCATATATTGTCATACATCTACTTTATCTATTAATTCATACATATACTGAAAATAATTGTGTAAACAAGTGTGGTCAATCTTGAATAAAAAAATTATGCAATTCAATTTCCGTTAATCCAAAAATTTTCCGGCCGTGTTGGTTTATCTGATTCAAGAAACTACAATCGATATAACTGCAAACTAGTCACTTGAAGTCCTGTTAGCTGTAAATCAAATCCGACTGCCGGCCCAGTAAACTTTAAATTTTCTCATTTTAACAATGCTTTATATTTGTACTTATATTTATATTCTTTTATCAAATTAGAACATAAACAAGCAAATATATCAATTTTATTTAAATTTTTTTACGCAAAAAAATCAATAATCACTCGAAATTTTTTATCAAATTTTATTTCAATGTTTAATTTAATTAAATTAAATTAAATTTAATTTTCATTTTCATTTTCTTCTCCCATACCCAAGTCTTTTCTGAATATCGATAAGTGACTAAAACAAACACAAAATTTAATACAATACAATACAATACAATACAATACAAAAAAATTGATAATTAATTAGTACCAGGTACAGGTACAGGTACAGGTACGTACCTAGGTACAGGTACTGGTACAGGTACGTACCTAGGTATGTACCAGGTACGTACCTAGGTACTTTAAGTACCTGGTCTATAGTCGCCCTTATACTACTACTTACGCTCTGGAAATAAAGTCTTTGTATGTCTGCGCAATACACACAGAACTGCAACTGTTGTGGTGCCGAAAGGTACTATCATGGCAGAAGCTGTGGAATCCCCAATGAACCCTGTGTCAAAACAATGGCTGAAACAAGTGATTGAAGAAATTATTGGCAGTAGAGAAGCGTTAATGTATACAGCACAACATAAAGAATACCAGAAGGATATCTATAAGGCCACAAAGAAGTTGGAACGAATAAACAAAAAGTTGGAGAAAGTTATGCGAGCCAGGAGAAAGTTACACAAGAGAAAGAAGAAAGGCTTTAACAGTCAAACTGCCGAATTAGAAGATTGCTATGGATCAGACAAACAACATAGTCACAGACATCCCAACCATATCAAGTTGCGGTACAAGTCTAATATAGTGCCTGACGTGGATTTCAACATTGTTGGAGATGAAGATCAATGTGTCGTTCCTGTTGTTTGTGATGGCTATGTCGACCCAGTGGCTGAAATGTGGCTAGATTGTGCAAAAGATAAACCAGAGTTTAGTCACAGAAACAATCAGAAATATCCAGAGATTGTAGTTTCAGAAGCAGCTTCTTCGTATGAAATCCAATTAACTGATGATGAAAGTCCAACGTGGTCAAAATCAACTAGTACCACACCTGAACACACTTTGGACAGCCTGATTTTCAGAGAAAGATTGAAAGATTTGCCAATGGAGGGATGTATTGGTTTTGCCCCTAAAGTAGTGGATGATGTTATTAGAACACCAACTCAAACATTAATGGTATATCCAGTAACTGAAATGTCTGAGATTTCATTATCCCAAATTGATAATAAAGTAGAACAAGAACAAGGAGAAGAGGATGAATCAGTACAAGAGTTGCCACAGGAATTGCCAATTACAATAGTGCAGCGTGAAGAAGTGGCGAAGAATGACAGTTTATCGGAGTCAGATATTCTAACATTAGAAGAATTTGACAGTGATTTGACAATA
>PJEL010005254.1_pt1 | contig 10480 bp, 7 predicted proteins | sample 1853271 | NCBI WGS metagenome assembly PJEL01 (sample SAMN08108733, study PRJNA415343) | Invertebrate metagenome, whole genome shotgun sequencing project. | host: Globobulimina | place: Sweden: Gullmar Fjord | collected 2015-08 | reverse complement strand
CCGGGCGATAATTTCCGGCATGAGGTTCTTGTTGATCTGCCGCCGGTATTGCGCCAGCATCGCGTGCACGATTTCGTCCATCAGGCCGATAGCATTCAGATCACCGGCTGAGATCGACATTTCTGTGCTGGCTTCGAGATTGCTGTCAACCTTGAGGTCACGGGCTGCGTTGATCGCGTCGGCGAGCATACGGGCATTGTGGATATCAGCGATGATGATTTTGCCGTCGAAGGAAAAGAGGCTTTGATCGAAGCCGTAGCGGTCCCGAGCACTGCGGGAGACATGAAACTCCCACAAACCTATCTTCTGTTCAGAACGATGCTGTTGAGCCTCGGTCATTTCTTCGCGCATCAATCAAGATCCTTGTTGACGACTTCAAAGGTCAACGGGCAGTGATCGGAGACATCCCAAAATGTTCCATCTTCGTTTCCTTCATGCGACACGAGATCATTGCAGTTGAAACGAGCGCAGTGCAACCATGATTCGAGATCGACAGAGCTGTCGAGTTCTTCCATTGAGCGCACATAAACCTGGTCGAGCAAACTGGCAACCTGCACACCGTCGCGCTCCTCTTGACCTTCCCAATACTCCGAGCAGCCGGTCGCATTCGGGAGACGCCGCAAACCCGCTTCACCAAGGATGTCATCGGTTGCGATTAATTCGTCTTCGATCGAGCCTCCTGGCGGACCGGTGGTATTAAAATCTCCCATGACGATCACATCAGCTTCACCGTGTTCTTGAGTCCATTGATGAAGCCAAACGCTGAGATTGTGATATTGGGTCAACCTGCTGCCGTAGCCTGCAGGAGTGGCGGCAAAGTGGACCGAGATGACGAGCAGGTCGAGTCCGCCGTTTCGGTCTTTGAGAGTGACTGCGAGAGCGGGACGCAGATTTGGCGTCAGCATGACCTCGGTGATGTCCTCAGCCTCGCCGGCCATTTCGAATTTTTCGATATCCCAGGCGATGCCAACGAATTGACCCCAGCGTCCTCCCGATTTGGTGAAGCTGATGTCGAAGGAACGGGGGTGCAAGGTACGGCGAAGGATTGGCGGGAACCTGCGGGTATCGACGATTTCGGAAAAAGCGAAAACATCACCGTGAAGACCTTTGAGCGTCGTTTCGAGGTCACAGATATTGGTTCGCCGGCTAAAACCAAGCATCTCGCTCTGCGCTCGATCGTCGAGGGGAAAGTTGCGAATATTAAATGCGACAAATCGCAGATTCCCGTCAACAGGAGCTGATGACGGAAGCTCGTCAGCACTGACTTCGGGGCCTGCAAAACCTGCGCAGCGCATCTGTCCCCGAAAATAAAAAGCGCTGATAGCAACGCCCATAATGAGGATGGCGGCAGCAATAGAGAAGAATTTTGACTTCGAGATCACGGTTACACCTACAATCAGACGTGGGTCGAGCCATTGTACGCTTCGTCCCGCAACGAACCAAACAATACCTAAGATGGGCGATTCTTGCTGGCGATCTGCACCAAGTTCTTGCGCTGTGGTCACTTGCAAAAAGCCTCGACATACCACCAGTATTCCTGCGTTTTTTGCAAGCACCACAGCATCAAGCACTTGGCACATCTCATCCAGCAGAATCGCCAATCTCAGGTACTATACGAACAGGTGGAGGTCCTTATGGAATATCGATATCTCGGCAAGTCTGGTCTCAAGGTTTCGGCGCTGTCTTTTGGGTCCTGGGTGACATTCGGGCCCCAGATGAATGAGGACATTGCGGCCCAATGTATGAAGAATGCCTTCGACGCTGGCGTCAATTTTTTTGACAACGCGGAGGTTTATGCTGATGGCCTCTCTGAAACAATTATGGGAAAGGTCATCAAAAGCCTCGGGTGGAAGCGTTCAGATCTGGTTTTGTCGACCAAGATTTTTTGGGGAGGTTCAGGCCCGAACGATCGGGGCCTTTCGCGAAAACACATCATCGAAGGAACGGATGCTGCACTGAAACGGCTGCAAGTGGATTATGTTGATCTGGTTTTTTGTCACCGGGCCGATTTGCAGACCCCGGTCGAAGAGACCGTGCGCGCCATGAATCAGTTGATCACTAGTGGCAAGGCGCTGTATTGGGGCACGAGTGAATGGAGCGCGGAGCGCATTCTTGATGCGTACCACATCGCGCGCAGGGAAAGGTTGATTCCGCCCCTGATGGAACAGCCGCAATACAATATGTTGCACCGTGATCGATTCGAGGGCGAATACAGTCGGCTTTTTGATGAAATCGGTCTTGGAACAACGATTTGGAGCCCTTTGGCGTGTGGTCTGTTGACCGGCAAATACAACGAAGGCATTCCGTCCGACTCGCGAGGTAGCCTCGAAGGTTATGAATGGTTACGCTCCCGATTTGAAGGGGACGAAGCTACAGCTCATATTGAGAAGATTAGAAAGCTCGAACCGATTTCGCGTGAACTTGAGTGTACGATGGCTCAGTTGGCCATCGCCTGGTGTTTGAAGAATCCCAACGTCAGCACTGTGATTACAGGCGCTTCCCGGCCCCAACAGGTCACCGAAAACATGAAAGCGCTGGCGGTTTCAGAAAAAGTCGATGAAGGGATTATGGAGCGCATCGAGAGCATCCTTGGCAATCGTCCCCAGCCCGAGCAGGATTGGAAGGCGTAAGCAATAGGGAACCGTCCAGAGATCTGGGCCCCGATTGTATCGAGCTGGGCTTTTTGTTTTCCGCTGTGGTAACGTGGCGTAGCAATCAAAAAAAGGAGCCGGAAAATGAGAAAGATCTCGTTCTTTGTTATTCTCATGTTTGCTTCACTGGGCGTTGCCCAGGTGTGTCCAGACGGTGTAAGCGAGGGTTTTGAGGATGGCCCAGCGGGGTGGGTCGGAGCTGCGGCAACGACAATGACAGTGCAGTCTGGCGGCGGCAATCCGGGAGGTTATGCTGAACTCACACCATCTTCCTTCAATACCGTTATGCAGGGTGCAGCTTTTCCTTGGGCAGGCGGATGGGCGAGCGATGGCGTCGATTATCTCCACGTGGATCTGGCATTTTTCGGGGGCGACGCCAGCAATGTACGGATTCGAGTGCGATTCAACGCAGTGTTTTCTGGATGGTGGTACGTGTTCACTACGGTCGGTCCCAGTGACGGTGGATGGCACCACTACCACGTGGTGTTCGATCCTACATGGAGCGATATCCAAGCCGAGGCTGCAGGTTGGGCTTTCGGAGGCGGCGACGCGGTGAGTTTCGCTGCCACCATGGCGTCTGTAGGTTATCTCGAATTGTGGTCGGTGACTCCTGGATCCGTCGGTGTCGACAATTTTAGCCTCGGATGCCAGCAGCGGATCTTTGCTGATGGTTTCGAAAGCAGTGATACGACGAAATGGTCCAACTTCGCGCCCTAAAAGGCAGGCCTTCTAGAAGATCGGCCGGAAAGTCCTCTTTTTGCGAAAATCGGGAGGAGATGCGAGCTGTGCTTCCGGAAGGCCGCAGTCGTAGTCGTTCTACTTCAAGGACTTACGGAAGTACAGATCGTATCTCATTCGCGATTTGCAGCCAAGACTGACTTTCCGGCCGGCCTTCTAGGCGTGAATTGATGTAAAAAGTTTGGTGAGCCTGTTTTCGATGGTTTTACGGTTGAATCTCTGCTTGACCATGGCTCGTCCCTGTTGGCCGAGTTGCTTCGCTTTTTCGGGATTTTCGTCGAGTTCTGTAATCGCCGCTGCCATCTGGTCGATATCGCCTTGCCGGTATCGTAGACAACCCTCAGCGGCCCACTCGCCGATACCACCACTTTCGGCGACGATGACCGGTGTTCCTTCTGCCAGAGCCTGAACTCCAAGAATGCCGAAGGGCTCTTGCCAGAATGATGGAAAGAGTAGAGCACGCGCGTGATGAAGCGTATTGCTGAGGTCGTTTTGGCCGAGCCAACCGAGTTTTTTGGCGCCGGCAAATTCGTTTTCAAGCGGACCCCGGCCGGCGACGAGCAGGTTGTGGTCAGTCTTCGATCGACGCCAAGCGTGATAGCTGTCGAGAGAGGCCTTGTGTTGTACAAGGCGGCCGCCGGTGACAAAACCTCGACCTGGATCGGGCTCGGAACTACAAACCTCGACCCAAGGTGGGATGACCGCGGCAGGGCCGAGTCCGGCGAGTTGCAGTTCGTCCGCCATATATTGTGACAAAACGATCAAGTGTGCGCCTTCGAGTGCGGTGCAGCGTTGGCTCATCACATCGAGCATGTGCGCGCGATACCTTTCGTCTACAAGGCATGATCGGCAGATCGAAATGTCAGCAAGTTCTGTGCAACGATTTCCATCGGGCAGGGTTTTACCTAGGCTGGGGCAGAAGAAACGATGATCCTGCACGGTGACGAGGGCGCGCCCGGTGCGGGTGGCGCGAGCGAGCGCGATGGGATTCATGACATTTTGCACGTGTATCAGATCGTGATTGTTCAGGAGTTCGTCGAGCGCCCCGAGACGCGATTCAGAGCCGATAGGGTTGGCGAGACCACGAATCTGAATCAGTTTGCATTGCTCGAGACGCGGAGCTTTGCCCTCGATGCGCCCATAAGCTACGGTGACCTTTCGACCGCAGGCCACCGACCAGCGAATGATTTGATGGAAATGATGATCCGCGCCGCCAAATATCGAAAGGCGATCGGTCAGGTAGAGAACTCTCAATCCTCGGGCCGTTCGCCGGCTGGCGCCATTTTGACGATCTTGGGATCGAATCGCGCGATGATTGTCACAAGATCTTTTTGGGCTGCCATGACCTCTTCAATATCCTTGTAGACCCCTGGTACTTCGTCGACTCCGGCGCTGAGTACTGTGATTCCGAGTTGATCAAGACGACGCCGTACCGAAGACCAGGTGAAAGTCTTTTTGGCCTGTTTGCGCGACATGACCCTTCCGGCGCCGTGGGATGCCGATTCGAGTGAAGCTTTGTTTCCTTTGCCGCGCACAACATATCCGGGCGTCGCCATCGAACCTGGGATGATGCCGAGCGTTGAGGTTGACGCTGGCGTCGCGCCTTTGCGATGCACGATGACCTCACGATCACCGTGTTGCTCCTTCCACGCAAAATTATGGTGGTTTTCGATTTCTGCGAGTGCCTTGGCCCGAAGACCTTTGACCACGTGGTAGTGGATCAACTCGTGATTAGCCTTGGCGAATTGACCCATGAGTTGCATCGCGGCCCAGTATTCCTGGCCATCGGCGGCATCGAGCTCGAGCCATGCAAGGTGTTTGAGTTCCCGCGGCAGTTCGGGATGTTGTTTCATCGCGAGTTGAGAAAAATGACGGGCAACTTCATTGCCTGGACCACGGCTGCCGCTGTGGGAAAGCAGAGCGACGTACCTTCCGGCCTTCAACCCGAGTTCTGGTTCGTTAAGTGTGAGAATGCCGATCTCGACGAAATGATTGCCCGAGCCGCTGGTTCCAAGTTGGCGCCATGCCTTGCCGTGAAGGCGTTCGGTGATTGGCGAGATTCCCCAGTCCGCTTCGAGGACCTCGTGGTCATGACGGTTGCGGAACTGGGCACCGATGCCGAAGCGGGTCTCGTTTTCGATAACGCGGATATAGCGGTCTTTCTCGCCGACGATGGTATGCACCGGCATGTCGGTAATAGTCATTCGCATGCGACAAGCGATGTCGACGCCAACGGCATATGGAATGACGCTATTGTCGGTCGCTAATACGCCGCCGATTGGCAGACCGTAACCGAGATGGGCATCAGGCATGAGCGCACCAGCGGTTGCTATGGGCAAGCGGCAGGCATTCTGAAGCTGCAAAACTGCTTCGCCGTCGAGGTTTTTGCCCCATTGGCGCCACGGCGCAGGTGTGTCGCGATCAATGAAAGGAGGCTTCTTTGGCGGACTCGCAAGTTCGCGAGCCAAGGCAGCAAAGTGGGTATGGTTCAGGTGATTTTCGGGATCGGTTATCACTAAACGCAATTGTGCGCGCAGTTCAGTCTTCGAAAGACCGCTGTTGGCGGCGCGACCGATGAGCTGTTGCGCAAGTTTCATCAGTGGTCCACGTTGAATACCGAGTTTGAGTAACTCCCGCGCTTTCATCGTGGCAGTTTAGCCTGGTTTTAGATCTACATCTTCGGTTCGGAGGCTTTCCACGCTGCGTTTTCGTCGAGGCGGGTCCGCCATGTTTGAACCTTTGGGAAGTCCTCAAGGGGCAATTGCAGCTTCTCGGCAAAGGTCAGATGGCTTGCAACGACCCAGTCAGCGAGGGTGAGTTCGTCTCCGAGTAGAAATTTCCGGGTTTCGAGATGCTGATTGAGCACAGCGGTTGTCCTGCGAAACTTAGTGAGGCCCTCCTTGATACGTTCTTCGTCTGGGGTCTGGCCAATCATCGGTTTGATCAGGCGTTGGAAGAAAACTATACCGCACGCGTACATGAAGTGACTCTGTTCCCAGAACATCCATTGTAGAGTCTCGAGCTGAAGAGAACGATCATTGGGCCATAATGGCGATTCGGCTTTTTCAGCGAGGTAGATCGTAATCGCATTTGATTCGAGTACGACCTTGCCGTTGTCTTCAAGGACTGGAATCATGCCGTTGGGGTTGAGTGCCAGAAACTCCGGTGACATCTGTTCGCCTTTACCAAGTTCGACGACGATGCGCTCTTCATCAAGGTTGAGGCTATTGAGTAATGCGTCGATCTTGCGACAGTTGGGCGAAAAAGGATGGTAGTAATACTTCATCGTTGTGCTCCGATCAGATCAAATCGTTTCATGATTCCAGAAGGAACAACGCACTACTGGTTTTTGGTATTCCTTATGCCTTTGACGTGAAGGTCACCGATTATTACGTCCTAAAACCACCGCCTCTGGCGGTGCGACCCTAACCCTCATATCTCACCACCTATCTGCTGCGGATCGCGATGCACCATCCCCAGCTGTGCTTTTCTCAATTTGCCCTCCGCGACGTAGCACAGACTACGACTTGTCGTTCAAATCGAGAAAAACCCAGCTGGGAACGGCGCCTCACGTCCCTCGCGACGAAAGCTGGCGAGATATGCGGGCTAAGAGCTTCGGAGCGATCCGGCTTGTACCAAACGTAGATGAGCGCATTCCAGAATCTGGTATGACATTCGTGGGATGGTACCGATCAAGGTGATGGCTACGTTTGGCGGTGGCGCTTTCCGAAAGCCGTAGGGTGGGCCAAGGCCCACCCTACTCCTGCCACCTCGTGGTGTCGCCCGTTTCAAAACCGTCAGCGAAGAGGGATTGCTCGACGGACGGTACATGCATGACGATGCAGTGAATAGCGCCGGAGGCGCCGATGATGCCCGAACAATCGACGGGAACAATCTGCCGGTTGGGAAAGGCTGCTGCAAATGTTGCTACTGCAGCGCTGTCTTCGTCGGCGTAGCTGGCACTAGCATTCTGAAATTGACATGCCAAGACAATCTCGTTCAAAACTACCGAGTTGGTGTAGGTGTAGTGTGTTCCGCCAGAACTCCATCCAGGAGTACGGTGCACTGTGTAGCCACGGCCTTCAAGCATGGTGACGGCGTCTTCAGTTATGGCGAAGACCTCAGTATCACTCGGTGGATACTGACCGATGACCACCTCTTGATCGGCCACCGGTAACATCCACATGTCGATATGCTGGGTCGAGTCATACCACGTTGGAAACGGCGTCATGATTGTCAGATCAAGTCCTTCGTAAGCCATGTAGAGATCTTCTACTTCTTGGGCGCTGAGACCAGGATTCTCGTTGAGGATCAGTGCGCTCATGAACGCTTCGCCGTCACCGAAAAGGTGAAAATTACCACCACCGTGTACCAGAGGAATGTCGTACTGTGTTTCGCCCCAACTCGCGGCTACGTGGTCAGGGAAGAGGTTGTCGTTGGGCCGGAAGGAGCGATTGTAGGTGTGGTCTACGATGGCTCGCTGATGGTCTTCGTTGATGAATCGCGGACCATAGTCTCGTATCCATACAGAATCGGCATTGTAGGTGATGAACTCGACCTGGCTCAGATTGGCCCCAGCGCCTGAGAGTGTTGATGTCGCTGAGGCTTGCACGCTCGGGTTGGGGACGACGATCCACATTGAAGCATCAGTTCCAGTCGTTACTGCAACCGTGACTTCGGTCAATAGTGCGTTGTACGAACCCCAACTGATAAAAAGACCATCGTTGCCTTCGTATTCTGCTGGGGTCGTGGTTGTTCCTGTTGGTGGTGCAAGCGGCAAACGGGACGCCCAGTCGAAGAGTGGCACCATCTCACCAGGCGCAAGGCCTCGAGGCAAAGGGTTGGGGTTGTCGTCGACGATCGAATCCAGATATTCCTGAGGTACCTTTTGGGCTTCACCAGCCCAGAGAATCCCGGGGATGATGCACCCCACAGCCAAAAAAATCATCCAACTTTGAATTGATGTTTTCAATCGATTTCTCCAATCCTTGACCCAGCAATCGTGCGACAGCATAACTCAGACAGGATTCTGGTGTGACTGTATCGAATACAGACGGCCGTAATATAATCCGACTCAACGTTTCGCTTCGAGTCTGCGAAACACATATCGTGGCTTCCCGCCCATCATGTCCGCTTCGTTGGTTGGAGAATATTAATGAATCGACACCACAGACTGACATCAGCAATCGCCTCCCTTTTCATCATGATCACGATGATTCCCGAGGTTGGCGCCATTACTGGCACCGAGCCCCTGACGTTTCAGGAGCTGATGAAGTTTCGAAAGATCGCAGGTCCTGTGATTGCTGAGGACGGCGCTTGGATCGCGTATGCCCTCAAACCGGATCGGGGCGAAAACGAGGTTGTTGCACGATCCGTCGACGGGGAAAAGCAGTATCGCGTTCAAAGTGGCAGTGAGCCAATGCTATCGAGTGATTCTCGCTGGCTCGTTTGTGCTCTCACCCTGACCCAAGAAGAAAGGGACAAAGTTGCTGAAAAAAGCGATTCCGCAAAGAATGGGAGCGCGAAGGACGATGGCCCGCACAATGGTATGGCTCTGGTTTCGTTGACTGACGGGACAACTGATCGATTTGAAGATGTTGAATCGTTCGCCTTCAGCGACGACGGCAACTGGATCGCTTGGTTACGCTACAAAGCGAAAGAAGACGAGGCAATTGCCGAAAAAGCCGAAAATGACACGAGCGTTGATGATGAAGAAGAGGTGCCGGAAGAAGAAGGACGTCCTCTCGGAACTACTCTCGTATTACGAAACCTTTCAAACGGGAACGATTTTGAAATCCCTCATGTCACTTCGTATCTTTTCGACGATCTGTCGAAACACCTTGCATACACAATTGCCGGGCCAAAAGGGGAACCCAACAGTGTTCGCATCTGGCCCTTAGGGCAGGCTGACCCTTCCGAGTTGCAACTACACCGTGCAAATGCGGGAAGGTATAGCCATCTCACCTGGGCCAAGGATTCAAGCCGCCTCGGATTTGTGGCTGCGGTTGATGACGAGGATTACGAGCCCGGCCCGGCGTCGGTTTGGTTCTGGGAACCAAGCAAGGGTGCAAAACCGATACGCCTGGCGTCGAGTACAGATGCGCCCGAAGGTTGGCGCATCCCATCCGAAAACGATCTGATGTGGAGTCGAGATGGGAAACGATTATTTTTCGGATATTCGTGGATCGATCCGGTACGAGAAAAAAGGCGGCTCGAGAAAAAGCAGGAAAAGAAAGAGAAACGAGAGGCTAAGGCGAAGAAGGATTCTGGGGACACCGGCGCAGAAGACGAATCGGTTCAGCCATATGACCCATACGATATTGATTCATTGTTAAATGAGCGTCAGGTTGATGTCTGGCACGGTGAAGATCCTTACATCATCCCGCATCAGAAGAAAAGATGGAAAGAAGAACAAAAGCGCACCTATCTCGCGGTGGCGCATATCGATTCGGAAGAAATTGATTCGGAAAAAATAGAGTCGGAAAAAATAGAGTCGGGAAATATTGTACGCCTGGCCGATCTTGAGTTGCCCGATGCGAGGCCTTCTGATAGCGAGAGGGCTGTGCTTGCATATGACAATCTTGCGTATCGAAGACTCGAGACCTGGGACGGCGAGTATGCCGATCTCTATCACGTGGATCTGAGGTCTGGGCGGCGGCTTCTTGTCGTAAAACGACTGCGTAACCCGGAGGCCCAACTTTCACCTGACGGCCGGTTTGTGGTTTTCTACAACGATCAACATTGGTTTCTCTTCGATGCCGATACTGGAAATACCCGCAATCTTACAAAGAATCTTGCCGTGAGCTTTTCGAACGAAGACGACGATTATCCGGCGCCAGATCCCGGCTATGGAATCGCGGATTGGCTCGAGAAGGATCTCGGAGTTCTCATCTACGATAAGTTCGATCTCTGGCTCTTTCCTACAGGCGGCGGTGAACCCGTTAACCTAACTGGAGGGAAAGGCCGGGACGAAAAACGCCAATTCAGGATTCTTGATCTTGATATCGAACGTGATTATGTCGAGGAGCACGAACGCTTGCTCCTGCACTCGTATCACGACGTGAAAAAGAACGACGGCTTCTGGCAGACCA
>PJEL010005253.1_pt1 | contig 10481 bp, 8 predicted proteins | sample 1853271 | NCBI WGS metagenome assembly PJEL01 (sample SAMN08108733, study PRJNA415343) | Invertebrate metagenome, whole genome shotgun sequencing project. | host: Globobulimina | place: Sweden: Gullmar Fjord | collected 2015-08 | reverse complement strand
ACCTGCCCTCCACCTCCGTGCGCCTGGAACAGTTCGAGGCCCACCTCGACGAGCTGACCTCCGGCAAGTACAACGTCATGGCGCTGCCGGAGATCCTCGCTCTGCTGCGCCAGGGCCAGACTCTGCCCGAACACGCCATCGCCATCACCATCGACGACGCCGCCCTTTCGGTCTACCGCGAGGCCTGGCCGCGGCTGAAGGCGCGCAACCTGCCCTTCACGCTCTTTGTTTCCACCGAGCCGATCGATCTCGGTCTGCCCAGCTACATGAGCTGGGACCAGCTGCGCGAGATCGCCGCCGACCCGATCGTCACTCTCGGCCACCACGGACATGCCCATGCTCACATGGCTTGGCTGGACGCCGCCGAACAGCGCGCCGACCTGGACCGGGCTACGGCGCTGTTCAAGGCCGAGTTGGGCGCCACGCCGGAGTTCTTTGCTTTTCCCTACGGGGAAATGAGCCTCGCTCTGCGTGACAACGTCGCCGATGCCGGATTTACGGCGGCCTTCGGTCAGCACTCCGGCGCCATCAGCGAAGTCTCCGATACCCTGGCCCTGCCGCGCTTTCCTCTGAACGAGACCTATGGCGAGATGGACCGCTTTCGTCTGGTGGCCAATGCCCTGCCGCTGCCGGTCGACGGGATCACGCCCGCCGACATGGCGCTGGGCAGCGTGACGCAGAACCCGCCCAACGTGGGCTTCACCCTGGCCGCGCCGCTCGGCGACCCGGGCAACCTGAACTGCTTCGCCTCGGCGGGCGAACCGACGACGATGCGGCTGGATCAGCGTATCGAGTTGCGGTTTGCCAGCGCGTTGCCGGCCGGGCGGGTGAGGGTGAACTGCACGCTGCGCGACGACAGCGGACGCTGGCGCTGGTTCGGCATGCAGTTCGTGGTGGCAAAGGACGCGGTGCCCCAATAACGCGGGGTGCGTCAGCGCCCTTCGCGCAGACTGGCGCTGTCCAGGGCCAGCAGGTCGTTGCTGTCGATCAGGTCGCCGAGCGCCGCGACATAGGCCCCGCCTTCTTCCGAATAACTCTTGAGGCCGCGCACCAGGTCGAGCGCGTGCACCGGCATGCCCAGTGTGCGGGCGCGGGCGCGGCGGGCGCGAAGATCCTGATAGGCGCGGTGGGTGTTGAGGTTGTGCAGGTAGGACCGCACCGCGCTCATCAGGTCGGGGAACCTGCGCACCTTGAAGTCTTTGCGATCGGCATCTTTCGGCGCCAGGCCATCGGCCGACTTGCCCCAGCTGCGTTGACCGAAAAGCGCGTTGGCGTTGAGCGCGAAACGCGAGGTGCCCCAGCCGCTTTCCTGCGCGGCCTGGGCAAGCGCCAGGCTCGGCGGCACCGTATCTATGCGGCTGAGAAGGTCGGCGGCATCGCCGGGTTCGGCGCCATACCAGCGGGTTACTTCCTCGAGCCAAAGGCTGTCGGTCGCGCTGAGACGCCCCACCGCCTGTGCATCGAGCGCGGCCATGATTTTGCTGCGCGCCAACCTCAGGTCCGCGTTGGCCTGCAGCACCAGGGGCAGCAGGCTGCGCAGGAACAAAGCCTTGCGGGCCTCGCTGTCCTTGCTCTCGCCCATGTCGCGCGGCAGGGCGGTCACCGACAGGCGCGGCACGCTAAAGTCTTCGCCGCTGCGCAGCGACGCCAGATGAAAATCGTTTTCGGTAAAGATCCGGTCGAGGGCTTCGGCGTCGCGCGCATAGACGCGGCGCAGCGCCAGGGAGTCGGTGGCAAGCCCAAGCTCGTGCCAGGCCGAACGCGGCAGGGGATCGGCACCGAACCAGACCGCGGAAATCAGGAAAAAACCGAAGACCGCGCAGAGCACCGTAACGCGCCCGGCAAGACTGCGACTGCTTTTCCTGGCAATGCGTTCCAGCATCAACTGTGGACCGGCGACCAACGCCGCTACCTCTGCCCCCATGCCTCACCGCCTCGTTGTTTTATGGAGGCTGCACCGCAGCCTCGACAAGGAGTGACGATAGGCAGGCTTCGCGAAGATTCCGTTATCGATGGGACAGCGAAGGGGACCAATAGCGCCGGCAAACATCGCGCCCGGCCAGACTTGCCCTGGGATTACACGGCGTTAGCCGGATCGGCCTGGAGGCAAATCTGTGACCTCGCAGGCCGGCCGGGTGAGAGGCAAAGAAAGGTCCGGTTTAGATAATCGGGCGAACCTCAACCACTTCGGGAATGTAGTGGCGCAGCATATTTTCGATGCCCATTTTCAGGGTGGCGGTAGAGCTGGGGCAGCCCTGGCAGGCGCCCTGCATGTGCAGGTAGACGATGCCCTTCTCGAAGCCACGGAACACGATGTCGCCGCCGTCCTGGGCAACCGCCGGACGCACGCGCGTATCGAGCAGTTCCTTGATCTGGCTGACCACTTCACTGTCCTCGCCGCCGTCGCTATGGCCCTCGTCGCCCTCGACCGCATCGTCCAGCAGCACCGGGCGCCCGGCGGTGAAGTGTTCCATGATGACACCGAGAATGGCCGGCTTCAGCAGGTACCACTCGCGCTCATCCTCCTTGGTGACGGAGACGAAATCCGCACCGCAGAACACACCGACTACGCCATCGACCGCAAAGAGGCTTTCGGCCAGCGGCGAGCGCGCCGCGGAAGCGGCATCCGGAAAATTGGCGGTCCCCGTTGCGAGCACATCACGCCCGGGCAAGAACTTCAGGGTAGCCGGATTCGGGGTTTGTTCGGTCTGGATGAACATGGGACTGGGTCTCCTAAGGGCTTCGCACTTAATGTGGGCGGCACAGAACGCCGCTTCAAGCGCAATCAATCAAATCTGACCAAAATGGTCAAGTAAGCTAAATCCGCCCGGCTCCGCGCCGGTCAGGTCACCCCGTCGATTTCCTCGACGGTCATGGAATCCGGCACGATGGTGACCGGAATATGCAGGCGCCCCAGGAACTTGCTGGTCAGTGCCGAGACCAGCGGCCCGGGCCCGCGCTTGCCGGTGGAAGCGCCGAGCACGAGAATCGAAATATTCGGCTCCTCGTCCAGCAGGGCCAGCAGTTCGTCGCGCCGGTCGCCTTCGCGCACATGAAGCACCGGCAGGGAACCGGCCAGTTCGCTGACCTCGGCGGCGAAGCGCTGCAGCACCTGCTCGGCCTCGGTGCGCGCTTCCTCGCGCATCAGGTCGCCGACCGACATCCAGTGCTGGAAATCCGAAGGCTCCACCACATAGAGCATGGCCACCTTACCGCCGGTGCTGCGCGCCCTGAGCGCTGCGAAGCGCAGCGCGACGCGCATTTCCTCGGTTTCATCGACGACCACCAGAAAAACGCGGGTTCCGCGGTGTTTTGCCGCCACCTCTTCTGCCGTCGACTGTGGGACGTCTGCCATTCAGGGCTTCCTTATGGTGGTTCTTATCCGCATAGGCGTCCGTACCGGCGAATCCTGCCACTAGCAGGCGCGGCTGTGCAATCGTCGCGTTGCGGCGGCGCTCCGGCCCCTCAGCCAGGCCCGAAATCGGCCCGGAATCGCTCAGGGGCGCAAGAATCCCACGATATCATAGACTTCGGAGAGAATTGGGTCGGCGATCGCCCGCGCGCGCTCGGCGCCGTCGTGCAGCACCGAATCGACATAGCCCGAGTCGTTCACCATTCGTTTCATTTCCTCGCCCATCGGGCCGAGCTTGGCCACCGCCAGGTCGGTCAGCTCTTTCTTGAAATCGGCGAAGCCCTTGCCTTCGAAGCCGGCGACCACCTTGCCCAGATCGTCCTCTTTCAAGGCGGCGAAGATGGTCAGCAGGTTGGCCGCCGCCGGGCGAGCCTGGCGGAAATCGGCGGAGAACTGGCCGTCCGGGCCAAGCACCGAGACGCCGGGCAGCAGCTCGGAATCGCTGGTCGCGCGGCGGATTTTCTTGGCCACCGCATCGGCATCGTCGGTCATGTTGATGCGCGCGGCATCGGAAGGATCGGAGCTGCTCATCTTCTTGGCGCCGTCGCGCAGCGACATGACGCGGGTCGCGGTGCCCTGGATCAGCGGCTCAATGATCGGAAAGAACTCGACGCCGAAGTCGTTGTTGAACTTCTGGGCGATGTCGCGGGCCAGTTCCAGGTGCTGCTTCTGGTCCTCGCCGACCGGCACATGCGTCCCCTTGTAGACCAGGATGTCGGCCGCCATGAGGTTGGGATAGACGTAAAGCCCCGAGGAAGCTTTCTCGCGGTTCTTGCCGGCCTTGTCCTTGAACTGGGTCATCCGGTTCAGCCAGCCCAGACGGGTCACGCAGTTGAACACCCAGGCCAGTTCGGCATGGGCGGCGACCTGCGACTGGTTGAAGATGATCGATTTCTTGGGGTCGACCCCGGCGGCCAGATATCCCGCCGTCACCTCGCGGGTGCGCCGGCGCAGGACTTCCGGGTCCTGCCAGGTCGTAATCGCATGCATATCGACCACGCAGTAGATGCAGTCGTTGTCGGCCTGCAGGGCCACGAAGTTTCTGATGGCCCCGAGGTAGTTGCCCAGGTGCAGGTCGCCCGAGGGCTGAACGCCCGAAAAGATTCGTTTCATTTTTCTGCTGCGGTTTCTGCTGCGAAAGGTGATCGAAGATGAGGGTGACCGGGGCCGGATCGAGCCCCGGTGAGCGCCGGGGGGTTATCGCTGGCGGGACCGTAACGGTCAAGGACTCTGCGACGCCGGCGGGCGTTGCAGAGCGCTAGGAACCGGGCGGCGGCGTCCCCGCCGGTTGCCGCCGGAGAGCGCCCGCCAGGTCGCCGCGCGCGACGGCGCCCAGGCCCCACGCCAGAATGCCGTAGACCGCCAGCCCCGCCGTCACCAGGATCGCCAGGGCGATCACCCGTTCGACAAAGCTGTCGCCCAGCCAGGTGCCGGTCGCCCACTGCAGGCCCCAAAGGACCGCGCCCATGCCCAGCGAGGCCGCGACGATGCGCGGCAGGCGGCTGCGGAAGCGGGCATCCAGGGCCCAGAAGCCGAAACGCCGCAGCGAGAACACCAGCAGGATCGTGTTCAGCCAGGCCGCCAGGGTAGTGGCCAGGGCGATGCCGACGTGTTGCATCTGCCAGAACAGGATCAGGCTGAGGACGATGTTGGCGACCACCGAGACGACGGCGAAACGGAACGGCGTCACCGTATCCTCGCGGGCGTAGAAGGCCGGCTGCAGGATCTTGACCAGCACGTAGGCCGGCAGGCCCCAGGCAAAGGCGGTCAGCGCGGCGGCGGTCGCCGCCGCGTCCTCGGCGCCGAAGCGGCCGTGCTGGAACAGGCCGCCGATGATCGGCCCGGCGATGACGATCAGGGCCACCGTCGCCGGCAGGGTCAGCAACAGGGCGAACTCCAGGCCCCGGTTGAGGCTGTGCATGGCCTGGTCTTCATTGCCGGCGCGCAGCTTGCGGGCCAGGTCAGGCAGCAGCACGATACCGATGGCGATGCCGATCAGGCCGAGCGGCAACTGGTAGACCCGGTCGGCGTAGTAGAGGAAGGAGAAGGCGCCCTCCTGCCAGGAGGCGATGGAGGAGCCGACGAAGATGTTGATCTGCAAAGCGCCGGCCGACAGCATGCCGGGCAGCATCAGCACCAAAAGGCGCCTGACCCCGGGGGTGAAGCGCGGCCGTGGAAAGCGCAGGGACATGCCCGCGCGCTTGACGGCGATCACCAGAAACAAGAACTGCACCGCGCCGGAAAGGCAAACCGCCCAGGCCATGACGTGGCCCGGCGCGCCGGTGAAGGGCAGCACCACCAAGAGTGCGGCGATGAAGACGATGTTGAGCAGGATCGGCGCGGCGGCGGCGGCGGCAAAGCGGTAGAGCGAATTCAAGATCCCGCTCAACAGCGCGGTCACCGACATGAACAGCAGGTAGGGGAAGGTGATGCGCGTCAGGTCGACCGCCAGGGCGAGCTTTTCGGGATCCTGCGAGAAGCCCGAGCCGATCACGTAGATGAACCAGGGCATGCCGGCCATGCAGACGGCGGAGAGCACGAGAAGACCGGTGACCAGTACCGAGAGCGCCTCCTCGGCGAACCGCCGGGCCGCGGCCTCGCCCTCCTGCTCCAGGCGGCGCGCGAAAAGCGGCACGAAGGCGGCGTTGAAGGCCCCCTCGGCGAACAGCCGGCGAAACAGGTTGGGCAGCCGGAAGGCCGCGAAGAAGGCGTCGGCCACGGGGCTGGCGCCGACCACGTTGGCGATCAGGATGTCGCGGACGAAGCCGAGGATGCGGCTGATGCCGGTGTAACCCCCGACGGTCGCTACGGAACGAACAAGGCTCATAGCCGATTGTACTTAGAGAAATGTGGCGGAACTGCAAACAGTGAAAGACCTGAGGGTCCCGGTCGCACCGGTCATTGGCCCTGCGACTTTGTCTTCGGCGCCGCTGCCTTGCGGACACCCGGCTTGGCGGGCGCAACCTTCTTGGCCGGGCTTTTCGGTGCCGTGGCCTTCTTGGTCGCCGCCTTCTTGGACGGCGCGCAGTTGGCTTCTTCAAGCACGCCCAGCAGTTTCTTTTCGATGGCGCGCAGCTTCTGCTTGTTGTCGATCTTGCCGCCGAGGGCGTTCTGCACATAGAAGGCGTCGACCGCGCGTTCGCCGTAGGTGGCAATGCGCGCCGACTTGATCATCAGGTTGAGTTGCGTCAGCGCCTGGGTCACCAGATAGAGCAGGCCGGGACGGTCGCGCCCGTTGACTTCGACCACCGTGTGGTTGCGGCTCGCCTTGTTGTCGATCAGCACCCGGGGCGAGACCTTGAACACCTTGAAGCGGCTGGAGATTGGTGACTGCTGATCCTCCAGTTCCTGCAGCGGCCGCAGGCGCCCGGCCAGCGACTGTTCGATGGCCGCCGAGAGGCGCGCCAGCTTGCTCGGCTGGTCGAAGGGTCCACCCTGAGCATCCTCCACATAGAAGGAATCGATCGCCATCCCGTTCGACAGGGTGAAGATCCGCGCCGCGGTGATCGAGGCGCCGGCCACCGCCATGGCCCCGGCGATGCGGCTGAACAGGCCCGGATGGTCGGGCGTGTAGACCGTCACCTCGGTGGCTTCGCGGTAGCGGTCGATGCGGGTGTCGATGGTCAGCGGCGCGCCGCTGGCCTCGGCCTCGCGCACCAGGCTGGCATGTCGTTCGTGGCTATCGCCGTCGAGGCCGCTCCAGTAGGAGGGATAACCGCGGCGCAGGTGGGCGGTGATTTCCTTCGCCGGCCAGCCGGCCGCTTTCAGCTTTTCCTTCAGCGCTTCCTTGGCCGCCTTCACCCGCGCGTCGCGTCCCTCTGCGGCCAGGCCGCCGGAGAGCAGCGATTCCGTGCGCCAGTAGAGATCGCGCAGCAGGGCCGCCTTCCAGGCGTTCCACACGCCGGGGCCGACGGCGCGAATGTCGGCGACGGTCAGCACCAACAACAAGCGCAGGCGTTCGGGCGACTGCACCAGATCGGCAAAGTCGCGGATCGTCTTGGGGTCATCGATATCGCGCTTGAAGGCGGTGTCGCTCATGGCCAGGTGGTGGGCGATCAGCCAGGAAACGGTCTCGGTTTCTCCGGCGTCGAGGCCGACCCGCGGACAGACCTTCAAGGCGACCTTGGCGCCCAGTTCGGAATGGTCGCCGGGCCGCCCCTTGGCAATGTCGTGCAGCAGCACCGCCATGTAGAGCACGCGCCGCGACAGCACCTTGTGCACCACCTCGGTGGCGATCGGCGCTTCCTCGGCGAGCTCGCCCTGCTCGATCGCATGGGTAATGCCGATGGCGAAGAGGGTGTGCTCGTCCACCGTGTAGTGGTGGTACATGTTGTACTGCATCTGCGCCACGACGCGCCCGAAGTCGGGCAGGAAGCGCCCGAAGACGCCGGCCTCGTTGAGCCGCCGCAGGGTGGTCTCCGGGTCTTTCTTCGAGGTCAGCATATCCAGGAAGATCGCGTTGGCCTTCGGGTCCTCGCGCAGCGCCTTGTCGATGCGCTTCAGCTTGCGGGTCACGGCGCGCAGGGTTTCCGGATGGATGTCCAGATCGTGTTTCTGGGCGACCTGGAAGATGCGCAGCATCTCCACCGGGTTCTCGGCGAAGACGTCGGGCGAGGTCACGGTCAGACGGTCGCGCTCCAGCCCGAAACCTTCGACCTTGCGCCGCCGCCCCAGCGTCGGCAGGCGAAATCGCGAACGGCGGTTGTGCTCCGCCTCGATGACGGCGCAGAAGATACGCGTCAGATCGCCGACTTCCTTGGCGACCAGAAAGTAGCGTTTCATGAAGCGTTCGACATCCATCAGACCGGCATGCGCGGTGAAGCCCATGCGCGGCGCGATTTCCTTTTGCATGTCGAAGGTCAGGCGTTCGTCGGGGCGCCCGGAGATGTAGTGCATGTGACAGCGCAGAGTCCAAAGGAAGTTCTGCGCCTTGTCGAAGCGGCGCACTTCCGAAGCGGTGAAGACCTTGCGCTGCACCAGGGTGGAGATGTCGTCGACATTGTAGAGAAACTTGGCGATCCAGAAGAGGGTGTGCAGATCGCGCAGGCCGCCCTTGCCCTCCTTGATGTTCGGCTCCAGGGCATAGCGCGAGGCCCCGAAGCGGTTGTGGCGCGTCTTGCGCTCGGTCAGCTTGGCCTCGATGAATTTGGTGCCGCCGCCGGCCTGCACGTCGCGCTGGAAGCGCTGGCGCAGTTCCCGGTGAAGCTCCTGATCGCCCCACAGCCAGCGCGCCTCCAGAAGCGATGTGCAAATCGTGATGTCGGCCTTGGCCAGGCGGATGCATTCGTTCACCGAGCGCGTCGAATGTCCGACCTTGAAGCCCATGTCCCAGAGCAGGTAGAGGATCTCCTCGATCACCTGCTCGCTGCGCGGGGTCAGCTTGTAAGGCAGCAGGAAGAGCAGATCGATATCGGACTGCGGCGCCAGTTCGCCGCGCCCGTAGCCGCCCACCGCGGTCAAGGAGAGGCGCTCGCCGGTCGAGGGGTTGGCGATCGGATAGAGCCGCAGACAGACGTGGTCGTAGACCAGGCGGATCAGCTGATCGATGAGATAGGATTCCGCCTTCACGGTGGTCGTGCCGCTGGCGCCCTCCTCGAAGCGGCGCCGCACCTCGGCGCGGCCCTGCGCCAGGGCGGTCTTCAACAGCTCCAGTACGGCGACGCGCTGCTCCGGCCCGGCGGGGCCCTGATCGACGATTTCCCCCAGGCGGATCATCAGCTGGCGCCGGTTGACGATGGCGCGCGGGTTCTCCACCCTTGCCCCGGCGGCAGCCTCCAGCGCGGCGGCCTCGGCGGCAGGGCCGTCGGCTTCAGGCGCTTCGACGGGCGCGGCGAGATCTAGGCTGCTGGGCATGGTATCCTTCAAATCGGCCCTCAAGGGGGCATTTGCCGAGGCCTCTCGCGAGGGTGCCGCAGCGGCGGCGGGCCGCGCATCCCCCAGGGCCTCGTTTGCGTAGCTATGAGTTATCTGCTGGTGAATTACTTCGTCAAGAGTATGGCACGAATCCTCCGCGGCGTCTTAAGGGCCGTTCGCCTGCCTATAGTCCGATCCACAACAGCCGCGGTCCTGCTGGCGGCGCTGGCCGCCTGCGCCGGGCCGGCCAAACCGCCGCCCGCCATGCATGTCAGCGCCAGCGTCGCCGAACGGACCCTGCGGCTGGCGGTGCGCGATATCCCGCCGGGACGCGAGATCACCGAGCTGGTCCTGGTCGACGCCGGCGGCGGGGAAACCCCGGCCCATCGCCGCGAACGGACGGTGCGGGAGGAAAGCAGCGGCGGCAATGCCGGCCCCGGCGTCGCGGTCGGCGCCTCCGGCGGCTCCGCCAGCGGAGTCGACCCTTACATTTCCCTCGGCTACCTCTTCCGGAACGACGACAAGACCCGGCGCAGCCAGCGCATCACCGCCGAGATCCCCATCGCCGATCCGGCGGTCTACGCCGCCGGCTACCGCGGCTGGCGCATCGAGGTGCGCTATCGCGACAACTTCGGCGAGCTGCAGCGCGCCTCTATTCCGGCCCCGCCGCCCTAAAGCGATCCCGGCAGGCAAGGCGCAGCGGACTAGGATCAGCGACCTACACAATATATCATAGTTCGGCGAACTAACTTCGACGCAACGCCACGACCTTGGAGAGCCGAGAATGACAGAAACCTGGTTGCCGAGCCTCATCACCGCCACACCCGCGGAAGGCTATGATCTGGCCATCAAGCTGGCCCGCATGGCGGTCAAAATGACTCAGCCCAACGAAGATATCCGTGCGCAGCTACGCGAGGAGTACGACAAGGACACCGACGCCTTGATCGCCGCTTCCCAGGTCACCGCAACAAACTTCCAAACCGTTGCGGCGGCCAACGACTACTGGCGCAACCAGGGTGGCTAACCACAATGGCGCCCCGCCGATCTAGTCTTCGGTAAGGCCCTTCAAGCGATACAGCAGGTCCAAGGCCTCGCGCGGGCTGAGCTCGTCGGGATTGATGTCTCCCAGGGCGTCTTCCACGGCGGAGGCCCGCGCTTCCGACTCGGCGGACGGGGCCGTGGCGGCGGCGAAGAGCGGCAGGTCGTCGGCCAGGCG
>PJEL010005252.1_pt1 | contig 10482 bp, 9 predicted proteins | sample 1853271 | NCBI WGS metagenome assembly PJEL01 (sample SAMN08108733, study PRJNA415343) | Invertebrate metagenome, whole genome shotgun sequencing project. | host: Globobulimina | place: Sweden: Gullmar Fjord | collected 2015-08 | reverse complement strand
AAGGAGTTGTCTGTCGCCGGCCGCAAGCTCGATGAATTTCAGGGACGCATCGACGCCCTTCTCAGGAAGCAGAACGCCGTTGAGGCCAAGACCGAGACTCTCACTCAATCGGCATCCGCGACCGAGATAAAAGTAAAAGCCGGCATTGAAGAGGGTCGGGAGATCATCAGACAATGCAGCCAGACCAAGAGCATGCTCGCGGATACGTTGCTCACCGGCGCAAACCAGGTTGATGGCCTCTCAGATCGTTGCCACGATCTCGAAATCCAGATCAGCGAAAGGCTGGATCGCTGCGAAGCCGCCGAACGCCGCCTGCAGGAATCCCTGACCGCCGTTACCGCCGCCATGGAAAGGGCGGATGACGCGGGCAGGATGTGCGATCGCCTCGATGCTCTGCTCGATCGGCTCGCGCCGTGGGAGAAGCTGCTGTTGGATTCCGATACCGATGAAGACGGAATGCCTCGCAAGGTCTCCACCACGGTCGAGTGCCTTCGCACCGGCCTCGGACGGGATATGGCCAATATCTCCGCCACCATGCGAGATCTGGCCCGACAGGTGGACGGACTGGGCCTCCCGGACGCTCACTCATTGGAAACGGACGGCGAAGAACTCGCGACCGAATCGGAGATCATCACCACCGTGGCCGCGGCGAACGAACCCGATCCTGAATCACCATTGCAGTTCAAGAGCCTCGCTGGCGGCGCGTAAGTTCAGCCGCCCGTTACGGCCGCCGCTCATTGCCCGCTGTCGTTGCGCGATGCCATGAACGAATCACTTGCCCACTCGTGATCGCTCGTGACGCAGCCACGCGGATTCCAGTCGATCCACATCGCTGAACGCCTGCTCGAAAAGCTCCAGATACCTGTCGCCGCCATAGGCCCCGCCTGGCTCGGCGAGCATCAAATCAAGGAACTGTCGCAGTTCCTTCTTGCGGTACCTGCTCATCCAGGTCACCAGAGCGTAACTCTGGTGGTAAACCGCCGATACGGTTTCCCCATTCCCATTGGCTACACTCGTCAGCATCACCAGTTTGGAAAGCTCGATCAGCTTTCCCGCCCGCAGATGCTCCTCAAAAACCTCCCGCCGTGGGCCATACTCATGGTCCGGCCCGAATGCGCCGCCCGAATTGTCCGTTTCAAACGAAGTGGCAAACCCCTCCGAAACCCAGATCGGGTACTGCGTTCTTGCCGACTGCACCCCGGTATGAAACAAAAGCTGGTGCGTGGTTTCGTGCATGGTGGTCGCGACGTTCACCTGCTCGGTGAACTTGTCCACGCGATCACTTTCGCGCTGCAAGTGCGCCCGGTAGCGAGCCCGATTCTGCCGAAGAGTCTCCGCCCATTCGTCCTTGCCCTCTCGCTCCGCCTGACGCATCTGATTGCTGATTACCTCAATGTCCGCCCGCATCTGCTTGAGCTTCTCACGGGCCTCCACCACACTGGGATTGACTTCGCTCCGGTAGAACACCACTCGGCCATGCGCGGGTGAGTAGTAACCCGCGATCCACGGATCAACCACCTCGTCGTGGGAAATCGCGAACCGCTGGTAATCCGCGCGATCGCGGAACAGAACACATACCAGTTTGTGTTTCAGCGGCAATGGACGCAGCTTCAGCCGCCTCGCGAAACGCTGAAACTGATGGTGGGTCCGCTCCAGCCTTGATGCCTGCCTGCGAGTCCACTGAGCTTCCGCATCAGACAACACCACAAACCGCTTCGTCTCGAACTCTACAAAACGCTTGGGCAGGACTGCTCTCGCATCGTCAAGGGCATCTGATGACTTCGGCGGCGTGCGATTCCCCGCCAGTTCGATCAGCGCCTTATAGGCCTTTTCGTTCAGAGGGTCGTGATCGAGTATCCAGCGGAAGATTTCCTCCGCCTTATCGGGCAGACCGTGCTCGGCCGCCCAGATCGCAAGCTCCAACTCCCCGCTGATTTCACCCGCGGGCTGGGCCGCCCTGAGTTCGCCAAACTGTCGGATCGCCTCCGGCGAAGCCGTCGCATCGCCATCACCCGCCCCGTACCCCGCCGACGAAACCATGGTCACGCTGCAGATCGCCACCGCGACAAAGCGGCGAGATGCTATCTTCCCGCCGTTATTCAGATTAAAGCAACTCCATCGCACATCGCTCTGATCGGTGACCCCACCTTGCCAGATTAGCCGCCCGCGGACGCCGCCGTGACCAGCCCGCCCGGCCGCTCCGATTACGCAGGTCGCACAGGTCACGCACTCCACCAACAGGGAAACAACAAATCGATCGGCTCTGATTCCGGGGGCCGCTCATACCGTTCGCAACATCTGGCAAAACCAGCAGGATGAAGCCCGGTCAGGAAGACTGGCGGATCGAAATGGCATGAGAGGGCGCCAACGGAGCCAATTGTCCGCAGACAGCAAGGTGGAGCCAATTGTCCTCCCCACACGGTCGATAGCTGATCCATGCCAATGCCTGGTCAGAGGCTCTCGGGCGTGCTATCGAAGCCATCCACATTTGCCCTGCTCGAATATCGGGCAGGTGTGCTCACCGCGCGCCCCGCCGGACCCTACCTCGGCGAACGCGAGGCGATGATCATTTCCCGTGAGATTCACGATGCCTTCGACATCCTCGGCCGAAAGCTGCGCACCTTCGTTCTAGACCTCGAGACCGTCCAAACCGTGTCCGGAATGGGGCTCGGAATGTGCATCGACGCCCATAAGACCGCTCGATCACTCCGAGCAAGGACCGTCGTTTGCGGGCTGCACCGACAGATCGAAGAACTCTTCAGGGTGATGAAAGTGGACAGAATGTATAAGATCGCCCGGAACGAAGCGGAATTGGGATCGATGATCGCCGCTTGTTTCCTTACACCGCCTCCACCGAGATCCACACGTGCAGCCGCCCATCCAAAAGAAGACCGTCACCCGGGTAGGATCCATTCTTGCCGTTTTATTCGCTTCAGGCCATCTCACCGGCTGCTACGAACGCGTGGTGCGCGCCTCCGGCCCCACCGCTCACACAGTGGAGGTGCACGAGCCCAATATGAAGAGTGATCGAATCCCGATCGTCGACGATGTCGAGGATGCGATCTTCGGCGAGAAGTACCCGGAAAAATCGAGCATCCCTGAGAACCGCCGAATCTCCACGTCCAAGTAGCCGCAGGCGGCACATCCGCCTCTCCCGCGGCTGCATCCCACCACCGACCCCCGGTCCCCCGGCCCCCGGCGCCGACAGGTCGGGCCTCTCGACGCCATCCACCCCTTCCCCGACATCCCCCCCACCGCGCTGGTCAAGATCGTCCTTCCCGCTTACGATAACTAAGCCACCTCCCGGCGTACCCCATCAGTGAAGGAATCGGCATGGGTCTCGAAGCCGCTCTACCGCAGGACAACATCCTCACCGCCCAGTTGAACAAGCTCATCAACTGGACGCGGAAATACTCGATCTGGCCCATGCCCTTCGCCACCGCCTGCTGCGGTATCGAACTCATGTGTACGGCCAGCAGCCGCTACGACCTCGCCCGCTTCGGCGCAGAAGTCTTCCGCTTCAGCCCCCGCCAGTCGGACCTGCTCATCATCGCCGGCCGGGTGACCAACAAGATGATGCCCGTGGTGCAGAGGATCTACACCCAGATCTGCGAACCGAAATGGGTAATCTCCATGGGCGCCTGCGCCTCCACCGGCGGCGTGTTCGACACCTATGCAGTAGTCCAGGGAATCGACCAGTTCGTGCCCGTGGATGTCTACGTCCCCGGCTGCCCCCCCCGCCCCGAGATGCTCCGCGAAGGCATCATGACCATCCAGAGGATGATCGAAGCCGACAACCTTCCCAGGAAGAAGGACGGCAAACGCAGACCGCTGAACATCGCGCTCGAACCAAACTACGAGCCCGGCACTCAGCCCGTAGATGTGACCGTCGGGGCGACTTAGTCGATAACACGGATTTCTGGCTCCCAACGATTGCGGATGTGCTCAACTCCTCGCCGCAGGATCTCTTCGTGCGCAGGCTGCACCAATAGCAGGAAGACAACATCATCCGTTTCGAATGGTATTACGCTTGTCGTTGGAGTGTGAAGAATAATCTGCGCTTTCTTGCGCATCACGCATTGATCGTGCTTTTCGTGTGGAAAATGCTGGTACACCAGAACCGAATGGCCCGCCGCAAAAGTGGCCGCCAACTCGCGCCAATAGAGGTAACAACGCGATTTTCTTCTTCCCCATTTCGTTGAATCAATCTCCAATCCCGTGTCCGGATCAAAAAACACTAGGTCCGCACCTCTAAAGGTTTCACAGGCCTCTTCGAAATACTGTACGCGTTTGGTTGCATCATCAGTCAGCAACTCGCGGTGAAAGCTGACATCACCCAGTAAACCAGACTGCTCGATTACTCCAACATCCCTCTTCTCCTCGTCAATAACTGCCTTGCGGAGCGCATCATAGATATCGGGATCACGGTGGCGATACTCGAACGGTTTATGGAGATATCCAATCTCATTGCCATGCTTGCTACCATCGTTCTCAGTGAGCATCCAGCAAACGGACAACGATAGCTCGCCATCTCCGATTAACCCGCGCAGCAGGCCGTATTTGTAGTAGTCGTTGATATCGCCGAAGTACTGGTTTTTCATCAGTCGCGCAGCTCGACGGTCCAGTAGGCCTCATCGAGGAAGGCTTTCCACGACTGGTATTTAGCCGAGCCCAGCCGGACGGTGATCGCCGGATTGCGCTTGGGTTTGATCGGCTTGCGGATCAGCTTCATGTGCGCCTGCACCGGCGTCCTGCCGCCTTTGCGCGTGTTGCACGGCAGACATGCGCAAACCAGATTGCCCCAGGTGTGCTCGCCCCCCTGCACGCGAGGCACGACGTGATCGATCGTCAGTTCCTTCGTACCGAAGTTCTTGCCGCAGTACTGGCAGCGACTGTGATCCCGCGCGTAGAGGTTGCGGCGATTGAGCTTGATCTGCTGCCTCGGCATGCGGTCGTAGCCGAACAACCTGATGATCTTCGGCACCGCGATCTCCAACCGGGGAGTGCGCACCCAACTGTACGCATCAGGCTCGAACTCCTTCTGAAGCTGCGCGATCTCCGCCCAGCTTTGGAAGTCATAGTTGAGGTACCGACCGTTCTCGACCGCGATCACCTCCGCCGCCTCTTTGCAGAGCATGATGAACGCACGCTTGGCGCTGATGATGCGGATCGCCGTGTACAGGCGATTCAGCACCAAAACCTTCTCATCGAGTACTGCGGCAACCGCGGGCATCTGGACCTCCATCGACGCGGCCCCTTTCCGGGGGGCACATGCCAAGTCTACTCCATGATCCTATTCGTGCAAAATCTGCGCGGCGGCCCCCAAAACCCTATTTCGGTCGTGAAAAACCCGCCCGAGAGCCCGCAACAGCCTCCCGAACCGCACAACCGGCCAGATGGTCGTTCACCAGGCCCATCGACTGCATAAAAGCGTATGCGATCGTCGGCCCGACAAACGTGAAACCACGCTTTTTCAGCGCCTTGCTCAATCTCGCCGACTCTTCGGTCTGCGCCAGCCCGGAAAGCGTCTCCCGGTCAATGCGGCGAGGTCTCTTTTCCGGGGCCGGCTCGAAGCCCCACACGAACGCCGCCAGCGTGCCGTGCTCTTCCGCCAGTTCGATCGTCCGTTGCGCGTTGTTGATCGCAGACTCGATCTTCCCCCGGTGGCGCACGATGCCTGCATCCTTCACCAGCCGGTTCACATCGCGCTTAGTGAAGCGAGCCACCGTCTCGATGTCGAATCCCCGGAAGGCTTCACGGAAGTTGTCCCGCTTGCGGAGAATCGTCAACCAGCTCAGCCCCGCCTGGAATCCCTCCAGACATAGCTTCTCAAACAACCGCTGATCATCCGCAACGGGAAACCCCCACTCCCGGTCATGGTATTCGACATACAAAGGATCCCCGATGCACCAGTAGCATCGGCTCACGCCGTCCTCGCCCTTCCTCAGACCGTCATCAGGCTGTGCATTCATTGCCCCAGCGTAACCGACCCTCAGCAACGATCCAGCATCCCCAAGCCAGCGAGCCGCGGTGTCCCCACCGCGGGGACCCCCAACCTGACCGAACCCCGAAGAGCAACGGCGCGTCGCCCCCCATCAATGCCGAAAATGCCTCACTCCCGTAAGCAGACAAGTCACTCCCCGCTCGTTACAGAGATCCAGCGTGTCCTGATCCCGCTTGGATCCGCCCGGCTGGATGATGCAGGTCACGCCCGCATCGATCAGCACTTTCGGCCCATCGTTGAACGGGAAGAACGCATCGGAAGACGCAATGATCGGCTTCTCGCCCTTCATTCGATCGCCCGCCTTCTCCACCGCGATTCGGCAGGAAGCCACGCGATCCATCTGGCCCGCCCCCGCACCCAGCAACTGGCTGCCCTTTCCGATCGCCACCGCGTTGGAGGTGACATGCTTGACCACGCTCCACATGAAGCCCGCATCCGCCAGCAAGCCATCCGCCGGCGCGGGACCAGCCGCGTGTTGCCATTCCCGCAAGTTCGGCAGCTTCGTATCACGATCCTGAACCAACATTCCGCCCGGAATCGAACGGTAACTCATCTCACGCCGGCTGCACTGTCCCAGCTTGGGGGTGGAGAGCACGCGAACGTTCTTCCACCGCTGCCCGAGCATCTCGGCCGCTTCTTCCTCGTATCCCGGGGCGATGATAACCTCAAAGAACTTCTGCCCCTCGCAGACCAGCGCGGCCGTCGCCCTGTCCATCTTCCGGTTCACCGCGAGGATCCCGCCGTACGCCGCCATCGGATCACCGTCATAGGCCATCGTAAACGCTTCATCCAGGTTGTCGGCAACCGCCGCCCCGCAGGGATTGGTGTGCTTGATCACCGCCGCCCCCGACCGCTCGGGGAAGGTGCACGCAAGATCCAGCACCAGCTCCAGCGCCCCGGCCGCATCATTAATGTTATTATAACTCAACGGCTTGCCATGAAGCTGGCTTGCTGTCACCACGCTCGGCTCGGTGCACGATGGATCCGAATACAGCGCCGCCTTCTGGTGCGGGTTCTCGCCGTAGCGAAGCTCGCCCTGATATGCCCCGGTCAACCGCAACAACTGCGGGAAGTCTTCGGCCCTACGCGAGCACATCCACGCGCTGATCGCGGTGTCATACTCCGCGGTGCGCATGAACGCCGCCGCCGCGAGATCCTGTCTTATCTCCAGCGAAGTCGCCCCGTCGTTGGCCCGCATATCCGTAATCACTCGGTCATACTGCAATGCGTTGGTTATTACCGTCACGAATTGGTGATTCTTCGCCGAGCTCCGCAGAACCGCGGGCCCGCCGATATCAATCTGCTCGATCGCGTCCTCCGGCGTGACCTCCGGATTCAATATCGTCTGCTCAAACGGATAAAGGTTCACACAGACCAGATCGATGGGCGTGATGTCGTGATCCTTCATCGCCTGGACATGCGAACCCACATCCCGCCGCCCCAGAAGCGCGCCGTGGATCGACGGGTGCAGTGTCTTGACCCGGCCATCCATCATCTCCGGGAATCCCGTTACCTGGTCCACCGTAATTACATCAATGCCCGCTTCAGCCAGAACCTTCGCGGTCCCGCCGGTGGAGACTATCTCCACGCCGAACTCGACCAGAGCTTTGGCGAACGCCGCGAGATCTGTCTTGTCGCTGACGGAGATCAACGCCCGACGAATGGGAATGAGATTGGACATCTAAGGTTGATACCTGAATTGAAGAGACAATGAACAAAACGAGAAACGGGTGCGGAACCCGTCAGCAAACTCCACACGCGCCGCAACTCCCATGCCCTCCTGCCCGCGCGGTCCCCGGATGCGCAACCCCGAATCCAATAGCACATCTGCGATTCCGGAAAACCTGAAACTCCGATTCCGAAGGCCCAACAACCCAATCCCCAATGCACCGGGACCCAAACTTCCCGGGGGCCAGGGGGCCCGGGGGCTGCAAAACCGCAACCATTGGTCGCGTCCGGACATCCAATGTCCCCGGTCGCTAGTTGCGGGGGACCAGACGGAGGATGCGGCCATCCATCGCCGTCGCGTAAATATCGCCACCCACAACTTCCGTAGCCATGATCGAATCAATATGCGGCAGGTGGAAGCTACTGATCGGCGCTCCCAGCCGCGAATCCACGATTGCCAACTCCTTGTCATCCGCATCCCAGGTGATCAGCGTATCGCGCATCTGCGTCAGCACGTTACCCCCCGCATCCTTCGCCTGCCAGATCACCACGCCGCCCGGCGAGTCCAGCGGCAATGCCTCCAGACAAACCAGACCCTCGCTCTCCACCTGCTGATACACGCGATCGCCGATCAAAACCGGCGAATCAGTCAGCGGACTCTCCGTCAGATACTCCCAGAGCGGGCTGCGATTCTCGGCAAGCTCGAACGCCCTCAAGTGCTGATCGAGACTGGCCACATACACCGCACCGTTGCCCGCGACCGCATCCGCAACGATCGGCGCCAGCGCCTTTCTGCTCCAAACCTGGGATATCGAACCCGCCCTGAGACACATCACCTCACCGGCAGAACCCACCGCGACGATGTAGCCATCCTCATACAGAGGCGGCTGCCGCATCGACTGCGATACCTGATATCCAGCCCGCTCGCTGTCCATTAGATAGGAATGCCACACCACCTGGCCCCGCCGCGAACCGTAAACGAAGTACTGTCCCAGTACGAACGGCTCGGTGGCTGCGATCCTCCCCAACTTCTGCTTCGCTATCTGCGAGCCCGTCGCCACATCCAGCACCATCAGTTGGCTATTAGCCGTCAGGTAGACCTTCTCCTCCGAGGGCACATAGGTGATCCCCTGGATCTGCTGCATCGGCCCACCCCCGACCGGGACCTGCCACATGCGATCGCCCTTCTCCCTCCTGATCTTGCTCAGGAAATTGCTGTGATCCAGTGTGAACACCGAATCATCCTGGACCGCGAATCGTCTGATCTTCCCGGTCGATGCGGGATATTGCCACGCGATCCGGTAGCCCATCGCCCTCGCCGCCGCGGGGCCGATGACGTACATCGCCTCCACTTCTTCCGCAGCCGTCCTCGCCGCCGCCTCACGTTCCGCGACCGAGGAATCGACCATCCCGCCTTCCACCGCCGCCTCTTCCGTGGCGCAGCCGCTTGCGAGCAGCAAAGCCCCCAGGCACGCGACGATACCCGCCATCGGCAGGACGCACCGGACCGGCGAAAAAACAGACCCGGACCGGAAGATCCGTCGGTGGAAAGGCCGCCGGGGACCCGGGGATGTCGGATTGAAGCCGCTTTGAAGGCCTGTCATCGTATTTAGTCTCCTGTATCTCTTCATTCACGCTCCTGATCGGGCGTAGCGCGAATCCGAGGCTCGAATTGGCCAGTATCCGGCCCCTACCACCACTCGTCAAGAGAGCCTAGAGTGTCCTCTTCAACCTCCCCGGGCCCCCGGCCGCTCCCGCCGGTCCACCGGGCCGTCCACAGCTGAGAGGCTTCCCCCATGTTCACCGGGATTGTTCAGGTACACGGCTCAGTCCACTCCATCGAAACCGTCGATTTCGGCGTAGTCCTCACTATAGACCCCAAGGGCTGGGATCACCATCCTCAGCACGGCGAGTCCATCGCCATCAACGGCTGCTGCCTTACCGTCACCGAGCCCGGCAGCGACACACCCCCGGAAATGTTCCGCTTCGATGTGATCCAGCAATCCCTCCGCCTGACCAACCTCGGAGATCTGACTCCGGGGGCCCCGGTGAATCTCGAGCCCGCCGTCACCGCCGACCGCATGCTCTCCGGCCACATCGTCCAGGGCCACATCGACGGCGTAGGCGAAGTCAAATCCGTCCACCGCGATGAAGAGGAATGCAGCATCCGCATCCAGCCCCCGGACGACCTGCTCGACTACATCATCGAAAAAGGTTCAGTCGGCCTCGATGGCGTATCCATGACCGTGGCCGGCCTGCACGATGACAACACCTTCGAGATCTGCCTCATCCCCACCACCCTCGCCATGACCACCCTCGGCCAAGCCAAGCCCGGCACCCGACTTAACATCGAAACCGACTACATCGCGAAGACCGTGGTCCACTACCTCAAGCGACGGGATGAGGGGTGAGGTTCTGACTTGACCGCCATCAGATGTGATCAAATTCGAAAACGTTGCGGACCATGATGAAGCCCGACGGCTGGTTTCGAGTGTCCACCTCAAAGGCCATCCGACTATTCCCAGGGACAAGGCCCCCATTCCGCGAGCAGTAGCAGCAGATCCTGAGTATCAACCACGCCGTCGTGATTGAGGTCGGCTGGTACCGCCCCCTGCCCCCACGCTCCGAGGACCGCTAGCAGATCCACGGTGTCAACCGTGCTATCACCATTCAGATCCGCAAGGCACTCGCAATCATCTGGAACGCCGTTACCGTTGAAATCATCACAGATTTCCTGGCCTCCAGGACTATTTGGTTTGTTCATTCAGATGATATTTTTGTGGCATCAACCTCCCAGCGGGCCATCGTTT
>PJEL010005251.1_pt1 | contig 10486 bp, 8 predicted proteins | sample 1853271 | NCBI WGS metagenome assembly PJEL01 (sample SAMN08108733, study PRJNA415343) | Invertebrate metagenome, whole genome shotgun sequencing project. | host: Globobulimina | place: Sweden: Gullmar Fjord | collected 2015-08 | reverse complement strand
AGCTTAACCGCTGTTCAAACTGATGCAAGCGGAAACAGTAGACTTGAGTTAAATAGCCCAATCGAATTACCAAATACTTGTGGGTATCTTTGGAACAAAGATATGTTGATACAGATGAACTGTAGAGGATATGCCATATCTCAGTTCATGCAACCGGAGCCAAGCAAGTATAGCCAAGGACCTAGTATAGAAGCTAAGACCTTTATTCAGCCAGAACACCCATATTATGCTCACCACCCTGGTCGTTTTGTTTATGTAAAAGATAATCAAACTAGGGAGATTTTTTCTATACCTTATGAACCCTGTCGAGGAACATTTGAACAGTGGGAATTTTCAATTGGGAACCATGATCTTATATGGAAAATCGTACGCGATATGGTTCTATTTGAATGGTCGTTAACTTTGCCATTAGCAGGTGCCGCTGAAATTTGGACTTTAAAAGTTATGAATTTAAGCAACAAGGTGAAAGATCTTAGCCTTTACCCATACTTTAGCGTCGGTTATAAATCTTGGATGAATCAAAGTGCTGATTTTAATCAACCGTTGAATGCACTTATAGCTAAATCTATAACACCTTACCAAAAAGTGGCCGACTATTATAAAAATAAAGAACTGAAAGATTTAACTTATCTACTTGCCAGTACAACACCAGTATCGTGGACAGCTAATCAATCAACGTTTGAAGGGGAAGGCGGTCTAGCTAAGCCAAGCGATGTCATGCACGCTAAGCTTTCCAAGCATAAAGCGGTTTACGAAACCCCAGCAGCAGTATTGCAATATGATCTTTGTTTAGCTGCTCATACAAGTGAAAAGTTTACTTTTGTGTTTGGTGCAGCTAAAGATGAGATTGAGATATCTAAATTAAAAGATCGATATTTTGGCTGTGATGAGGCTTTGAATAACGAAAAGCAAAAACTTCAAGAATACATGGCTCAAAGTCAGGGGAATTTGTCGATCGATTTTCAAGATGAAGAATACGCGCACTTTGTTAATCAGTGGTTACCTAGGCAGGTTTTTTATCATGGCGATTCCAATAGACTGACAACCGACCCGCAAACGCGGAACTATCTGCAAGATAATATGGGGCTCACTTACATAAAGCCAGATAAGGCCAAAATGGCTTTCATTCGCGCTTTATCGCAGCAAAGTAGCAATGGTTCAATGCCTGATGGTATTCTTTTACATGAAAACGCTGAACTTAAATATATTAATCAAGTTCCACATGCAGACCATAGTGTTTGGTTAGCTATTTGTCTAAAAGCGTATCTAGATGAAACGAATGATCAAAGTTTATTAACTGATCACATCCGATATGCAGATGTTGAAACTAAAGATAGCGTTATCACTCACCTTGAAAAATCGTTAGACCACTTAATCCTTGCTCGAGATTATCGAGGGTTAAATTTTATCGAACAAGGGGATTGGTGTGATCCGATGAATATGGTCGGCCACAAGGGAAAAGGAGTTTCGACTTGGTTATCCCTTGCCACAGCCTATGCTATAAGTTGTTGGTGTTATATTGTCGAACATTATATTGAAGATTATCCGTCAGCTAAACTATTGAATTATCAAAAGTTGATAAAAGAGATAAACCAGTCAGTAAACGCACATATGTGGGATGGCAGTTGGTATGCTCGAGGAAGAACTGATGACGATAAATTGTTTGGTGTTAAGTCCGATGAGGAAGGACGCATATATATTAATCCTCAAAGTTGGGCTTTATTAAGTGGTGCAGCAGGTATAGCTAAGCAATATAGTATGCTCAATGAAGTAGAGCGGCAACTGAATACGCCTTATGGCGTGATGATGCTTGCACCAAGCTATACGAGTATGCGTGAAGACATTGGTCGTGTGACACAAAAACACCCAGGTGTTGCTGAAAATGGCTCTGTATATAACCATGCTGCGGTATTTTATGCTTACAGTTTGTATCAAGTGGGTGAGTATAACCAAGCCTTTCAAGCGCTGCGTAAAATGATCCCCAATGAGGCTGATATTTTACAACGCGGCCAGTTACCCAATTATATCCCTAATTATTACCGAGGTGCTTACTATCAGCATCCAGAGCAAGCGGGTCGCTCAAGCCATTTATTTAATACTGGTACCGTAGCTTGGGTTTACCGCTGCGTGGTCGAAGAATTACTCGGTTTAAAAGGTTGTGCCGGTCAGTTGCATATCCACCCCAAACTGCCTGATATAATACCTAAGATCAGTGGCACTCGACTATATTTGGGCGCAACGTTTGAATTTACTATTGAGAAACATCAAGCTGCTGAGATTATTGTCTATCAAAACGGCATTCGTTTGATGGCTAATGTTGTTAGCGATTTTGAGCCTGATCAGACTTATCATTTAGAAATTAAAGTACCTGCATGAGTGACAGTACTATAACCAACGTTAATGGCAGGAAAGCAAAGCTAATTATTGTTATGGGAGTTAGTGGGACGGGAAAGTCCTGCTTAGCAGAAAATCTAGCAGACCAATTAAATCATGAATTTGTTGAAGCCGATGATTTTCATACGACAGAAGCTAAACAATTAATGTCGGCAGGTAGTTCAATTACTGATCATATGAGGCAAGACTGGGTTAATCGACTATGTCGACATTTGACCCATTTAAGTAAGCAGGGCAAATCTGTTGTGTTGGCTTACTCTGGTTTAAAAGCCAAACATAGAATGCAATTTAGACACCTAAATTTTGATGCTTGTTTCTTATGGTTGTCGGGCGACAGTCAGCTGATTGCAAAACGTATGAGCGAGCGCCAAAATCATTTTGTTAAGGCCAGCTTTCTTGAACAGCAACTAAAAGATATGGAATATCCTACCGATAAAGAAAGTGATATTCATACTATTAATATCGATGGAGATTTAACCTCTGTCTATACCCAAGCGATTGATAAGTTAAAGCAAAGTAATAAATCATCAATAAAGGAATGTTCTAAAAATGAAGTTTGAAATGTCGTCTGAATTTACTGTTATTAATAGGGCATTATTGACTAGTTTTCTGTTTGTGTTTTCACCCGTGTCTTCTTCATTTGACGGTATTGCAACAATCATCGAACAAGCGAGTAAGCCGATAAAGATAGATGGGAGAAGCGCAGAAAGCGATTGGAGTAAAGCAAGGTGGCAACCAATAAATCACCATATTATCGGTACAATGCCTGATAAAAACGACTTCAGTGGGCGATTTAAATTACTCTGGGATGAAAGCTACCTCTACGTGTTAGCCGAAATTACTGATGACGTATTGTTTGACCAACATGCCGATCCTTTATACAAATATTGGGATGATGATTGTTTGGAAATATTTGTCGACGAAGACAATTCTGGAGGTGAGCATCAGTTTAATTTCAACGCCTTTGCTTATCATGTTGCATTAGATAATCAAGCGGTAGATATTGGTGTTCAACAACCAAACAACGAAGCGCCATTTGTTTTACTTAATGATCATATAGAGAGTTATTGGCGCAGGAACCCCAATAATGGTCATTCAATAACGTGGGAAGTATCGGTTAAATTATTTGATGATAGCTTTTCATTAAATAAGCCCGATCAGCAACCGGTTAAATTAACGCCGAAAAAAGAACTGGGTTTCATGTTGGCTTATTGCGACAACGATGGCAGTGAAGAGCGAGAACATTTTCTAGGTTCAACACCAATTAAAGCGGTTAATGGCGACAAGAATTTAGGCTATAAAACAGCAGATGTATTTCAAACATTTGTTTTACAGCCATCAAAGGACTAAGAAGAAAGAGCGGTTTAATTAATTGAACGAGGTTCAACAGCCGCTTTTCGAATAAGTTCATGGAAGAACTGCACACCTTTAATATAATCTTCTACTGGAATACGTTCATCGATACCATGCATACCCGCTAACAACTCATTGTCTACTTTAACGCGCATAAATCGATAAATAGCATCAGAAACCCGATAAAAGAATTTAGAATCGGTGCCGCCTTGCACCATATAAGGAGCAACCAATATTTGGTCATCAAACTCACGAAGCGTTTGCTCGAGTAATTTAAAACCATAATGATCAATGTTAGAAACCGCAGAAGGGTTACTTTCCATAAATACTTCGAGTTTTACCTGCGGATCATCAATAATTTTTTCTACGTGCTCTCTGACGCTATCGAATGTCTCTCCAGGCATTATTCTAAAGTTTACTACCGCCGTAGATTCGGTTGGCAATACGTTGGATTTACTGCTTCCGGTTAACATGGTGACTGCTGTAGTTGTTCGTATGCTGGCCGCGGTTTTACTATTACCAAGCAATACATGTTCTATGACCGGAGCGGTTAGCCATTGATTACCCATGGCTATTTTCGCGCTCGCGTCTGCATAATAACCGAGCTTGTTAAACGTCATGTTAGTAAAAGTTAAATCCGTAGGGAAAGGATTATTTTCAAGCTTTACTATTGCTTTAGCTAGAATTCCTGGGCCAGTGTGTGGCGGAGGTGTGGAAGAGTGACCACCTGTTTGTTCAACCGTTAAGCGAATATTTACAAATCCTTTTTCAGCGATACCAATGATAGCCACTTCTTTGTCTATGTTTGGCATCATCCCTTTTTTTAAAATTACGCCGCCTTCATCTAGCACAAACTCAAAATTAATCGCTTGTTGCTCAAAATATGCTGCAATCGCCTGAGCGCCAGACTTGCCGCCTACTTCTTCATCATGACCAAAGGAAAAATAAACCGTTCGCTCAAGTTTCTGCTCTTGCTTTAAGGTCAATTCCATTGCTTCCATTAATGACATTACCGTGGACTTGTCGTCTATTGCACCTCGTCCATAGACGATATCATTTTCCACTACGCCACTAAAAGGAGGGTGAGTCCACTTGTCTAGCGTAATTGCGTCAACAGAAACTACATCCATGTGACCCATAAATAAAACTGGTTTTAAATCAGGGTTAGTCCCGTCAAATTTATAAACAATACTGTAGTCATTAATTAGGGTTCGTTTAGCTTTTTGATTAACCAACGGAAAGCTATCAGCTAAAAAGCGAGCAAACCTTTCAAATGATTCACCATTAAAATCACTAAGGTTATCGTGGGAAATGGTTTCAATTTGTATTGCCTGTGACAACCTTTCTATTGCGTCAGCTTGATCAACATTTACTGGAGTAGCGGTTACGCTTGGTTGATATTGTAAGTCGTCGTATTTGGTTAGGCCGACTACTGTAATAAGCAGAAACAGGGAAACGACTGATATAGATAATATTTTTAGCATATTTTATGATTCTTATTGTGAGCTAAATTATTTGAAATTACACATCACTGTTAATTTATTTTTGAGTGGGTATTTTCGTGGCTTGCCAAGCGACAACTTGCCATATGCCATCTCTCTTTAAAAATGTCCCGGTATTAAAATACGATTGAGTTTTAATTTCGTTCGCTTCTTTCCATTTAGCCTGTAACTTAAATGCGACGATTGCAGTGTTACCGTGCACTCTTATATCAGTTTCTTCTGCCCAATACTTTGGCGCTTGTTCATCATAAGGGAGGGTTCCATCAATGCCATCGATGATCACACTTTTATCAAAACGCGCCCCAGATGAACTCGTGTAAATTAAGTCTTCTGCCCAAAATCGTTGATGGTTTTTTAAATCGTCTTTAACGGAGTTAGCTAGAAAATTGTTGAGTAGTAAGTTTAAGTCTGCTTTGTCATCGGCAAAAGTAGCAGGTGATAAGGCAATGAAGATCAGAGCATAAATTGTTTTGTACATCTTAGGTTTACATCCTATATAAGGTGACCTTATTTTGATTAACAAAAAAATAACATGCTTAACTTTAAAGGTCTAATGGTAATTCCGACATTATGGTTACTAGATAACTATCTGAATCGCTTATAAACCAGGACAAAATAGTTATTTTGTCCTGGTTGCCGATAACCGCGAAGATCGCTCTATATTAGGTTACTTGTCGGGTTATGATTTCAAAAATGCTGTCAATACCTTCAACACTGTCGTTAATCACAAAAGTGTGGCTTGCGTTAATATTATATGGGTAATAGTTGAAGGTCATTGTCGTCAAAAAACACTAAGCTATGCTCTGCTATTCCAAATTCGAGTTGAGTCTCAAAGTTTGTTACTCGTGCAATTTGTCGATCGTTTAACTTTACTCTTCAATTAACTGATTAATAAAGTAGCTTGAGTCGTCGGTACCAAGTTTATTTTTTAAGTACGGTAAAATATCTTCTAATTGCTGAGCTAATTGCCAAGGAGGATTGACGATAAATAAGCCGGTACCTGTCATGCCATAAGCTTGTGTATCTGGTTGCAGACAAAATTCTACTTGTAGCACATTTCTCGTGTTGCTGTTTAAAAATTGCTTCTGCATTGCATTAATATAGTCACGCGTAACCACCGGATACCAGAGTATATAGGTGCCAGAGGTAAATCGCTTGTAACCATCTACAATAGTGCTTACGGCTTTGACATAGTCTTCTTTTAGTTCGTAAGGTGGGTCAATCAAGACCACAGACCTTCTAGTTGCTGGCGGTAAATTGGCTAAAACGCCTTTATAACCATCTGTTTGATTGACTCTTGCTTTGCGCCATCGCTCGCAAAACGTAGTTAAATAAGAGAGGTCGGTGGGATGCAATTCGTACAAGTGAGCGCTGTCTTGTCGGCGCAGAAATTGACGAGCAAACCCAGGAGAGCCAGGATAAATGTTAAGTTCACCGTCGGAATTTAGCGCGCTAATTAGGTCGACATATTCTTGTAGCGCTTCAGGGATATCGTTCTGGTTAATTAACTTGGCAATACCGTTTTTATATTCCCCCGTTTTTTGTGCATATTCCTCTTGTAGTTGATACATACCCGCACCAGAATGACTATCAATATAACTAAACCCTTTTTCCTTTCTGGTCATGTACTCAAGTGTCAGTGTTAGGACACTATGTTTTAAAACATCGGCAAAATTTCCTGCGTGAAACGCGTGGCGATAACTAAGCAAAGGGAATTCCCATAATTAAGAGGAAGGGGTTAAGAACGCATTTTATCAGGTAAATATCGTGTTTAGCATCAACTATTTATGCAGCACTATAAATTTAACCTGATATCGATAAACTGCGACTTACAGAGTTGAAAGTCGATAGTTTCGTATTAAACGGTTCAGTTCAGTAATTTTGTTCGTCTAACATTGTTTGCTGTAATCGATAAAACTCGATCTGACGGTTTGAGTTTATCGGCTTATATAACGACAGGCGGCAGCAATATCTAATTAGCTTTCATCAGTATCATTTTAACGTGCGCATTGCTGTCGTTAGTGTTTGTTTTCAATATCAACCCAAGCGACATTACGAGCGTTAGAAGTCGCACCTTAGTTAATCTGAATTAGATATTTAAAAAAATATTTTTATTCACATTACGCTAAATTCTCACTAATTCCCCAATATAAAGGTGAAAAGATCGTAACTCATTGAAAGTGATTATAATTAGTGTGGACTTCCCCGCTTTAGTGGACACCTCCTCATCACATTGAGGAGGCTACAATGCCCAAATATACCCAAACTAGAAAGACATGGTTTTATGCTGTTGATTTCAAAATAAAAGCAGTTGAACTAAGCTTAAGAAAAGACATTTCATCAAAGGAAGTTGCTCATATTCAGCGTGAATTTACAGCGAATAAGCAAACTTACGGTAGTCCTCGGGTGTTTGATGTTTTAAAACGTGGAGGTTGAAAAACGTGTTGTACGTTTGATGCGAGAAGTCATGCAAGACTAGATTTGATGCTATAAAGTTCATAAACAAAGCGCTCCCGTTGTATTGTTTTGGGTAATAATATTTATTCAATATGTTTAAAATAATCTATAGTAAATTCTATGAATGTTGTCAGTCTTTTTGGTTGTTGAAAGATTTGAGGGTAAATTATTTGAATTTGATTTCTTTCGATAGTAAAAGCTGTAAGGATAGCCTCTAATTTACCATCCTTGATTTCTCGATCGACAAAATAGTTAGGTACTTTTATTATGCCTGAACCAGCCAAAGCTAGTTCTTTTAACATTAAATTATCGTTTATTTTAAGCCAGCCCCTAGTAATTACCTCCGAATCTTTAAACGGCCATGAGGTAATGTCCTGTCCTGCTATGCATTGATGATTAGTTAACTCTATAGGTGTTTGGGGTTTACCGTTTATTCTAAAGTACTTTGGGGCAGCACATACGCAGTGTTCATATGAAATTAGTGCTCTTGCAATCATATTTAATGGGGGGGTTTTAGTTGATCGGAATGCTAAGTCAAAATCCTTTCTATTTAAATCATGGCTGGTATAACTGCAATCTATTGAGAAGTTTACCGCAGGGTGTAATTGTCTAAACTTGGAGATAATCTCTAGTAAATACCTCTGAGTAAATAATGCAGGGGCTGTAATTTTAATCAAACCCTCGATTACTTGCCCTTCTTGTTCTACATTTCGTTCTAACTCGAGCATTGCTAAACGAATTTTATCCATACCTAGCATCATACGCTCACCTACTACTGTTAGGCGAACACTACGTGTAGAACGAATAAATAATGACACTCCCATATCTAGTTCTAGTTTTTTAATTTGTGCTGATAAGTGCCCTCTAGAAATACCTAGTTTTCTAGCCGCAACGGTGAAGCTTTGTGATTGAGCAACTTCACTAAATAGAATAAGACGTTCTAACTTTTTATGTTCTTTGTTCATAGTATTTCTATGGACTCGAAAGGTAAATGAATCATTGATTGTATTTTATACCATACAATGAATTTTTTATTGGTCTATTTTTATTACTATTAATTTAATTGATAATTGTAAATATTGAATTAATGAAGTTTACAAATATTAAGGTTTTTATAATGAATTCACCTCTTAAGGGTAAGTGGGCATTAGTCACTGGAGCTAGCAGGGGCGTAGGCCAACAAATTGCAATTGGATTAGCGCAACACGGGGTCAATTTAGTACTACATTCTTCAAATTTAGCTAATCAAAAGCAAACTATCAGCTTACTTGAAAAATATAATGTAGAAATAATCAATGTAGCAGGTAGCTTGGAGTCGACAGAAGAAATTTCACAGTTTATTGTTGATGCTGAAAATAAGTCTGGCGGCATTGATATTCTTTATAATAATGCCGCATTAATGACTGCAGAGACGTCTTTGTTTGAAACCTCACAGTATGACTACGAAAAAAGTTTTCAGGTTAATTTATTTAGCATGATTCAAATTTGTAGTTATTTTGCTCCAAAAATGAAGCAACGTGGCTTTGGTCGAATTATTAATGTTACTTCCGGAATAAAAGATACACCTATATTAGATGCATATAGTGTTAGTAAGGCTGCTGTTGATAAATACACACGAGACTTGGCTATTGAACTTTCTAACACAGGGGTATTGGCTAATATGCTCGATCCTGGTTGGTGCCGAACAGATCTAGGTGGCGAACATGCAACAAATGATGTTGCCTCTGTACTCCCTGGGGCATTAATTCCAGCTATGTTAGGTAATGAAAGTTCTGAGGCTCCAAAGGGAATGTTATTTGCAGCACAAGATTACGCTAAACTTAAAATGTAAATCACGTTAATTGTAGATATTCCACAGTAGGGATGCTAATGAAAACAAAAATATTAATTTTATGTATGTGCCTTATTACAACGGTAACAACAAATATTGCTTACGCTAACAAACCGTTAAATAAAACTATTCAGCTTAATCAAGTAGGTTTTACCCCTAACAGTACAAAATTTGCGATAGTTAAGCATAAATTGGCAAAAAAATTTACTGTTGTTGATACTAAAACTAAAAAAACTGTATATGAAGGAAGCCTGAAGGAATCAAAAAAATGGCCTTATTCAAATGAAACTGTAAAAGTTGCTGACTTTACTCGGTTAACTACCGATGGCACTTATGAAATTAAGCTAGATGCAGGCATTGTTTCATCTTCTTTTGAAGTAGGTAATTCGATATACGCTTCGGCTTTAGTTAAGTCAATCAAGGGGTATTATTTAAATCGAGCGGGCGCACCTATTAAACAAGATTTTGCTGATAAGTACGCAAGACCAGCTTCTCATCCAGACAATATAGTTTATATACACGCCTCTGCGGCATCAAAAGAGCGCCCTGAAAATAGTGTCATTTCTGCTTCTAAAGGATGGTTTGACGCTGGAGACTACAATAAATATATAGTTAATTCTAATATTACTGTACATACACTTTTAGCAGCTTTCGAAGATAATCAAGCGTTATTTACTCAGCTTAACTTAAATATTCCGGAATCAAAAAACCGTTTGCCAGATCTTGTTGATGAAATAATGTGGAATCTTGATTGGATGTTATCAATGCAAGATCCTAATGACGGTGGTGTATATCATAAGCTAACAACCAAAAGCTTTACACCATTTGGTGGCTCTATGGCACATGAACAAGATCAAGATAGATATGTTGTTTCTAAATCAACCGCTGCATCATTAGGCTTTGCCGCTGTTATGGCGCAAGCAAGTCGAATATTAACACCTTATCAAGG
>PJEL010005249.1_pt1 | contig 10486 bp, 3 predicted proteins | sample 1853271 | NCBI WGS metagenome assembly PJEL01 (sample SAMN08108733, study PRJNA415343) | Invertebrate metagenome, whole genome shotgun sequencing project. | host: Globobulimina | place: Sweden: Gullmar Fjord | collected 2015-08 | reverse complement strand
CCCTTAATATATTCAGGGGTATGAGGGACTGGTGTTATCTCCATGACACCGATTATCTCTCGGACTTTCATGATGCATACGCCATACTCCTCATTGCCAAGGTGAAAAGTGAGGTATTTCCCTCCCAGACCTTGCCCAAGTCCTGCATTTTCTTGCGTCCCTACTGTTGATGCCATTGAGCCTCAACCTCCATTATAAAATTCCATCTATTTACTAATCAACATCTTCTACAACATCTTGAGGTGGTGTAGAAATTACGACACCCCATACAATATTGTAGCTGGTGCTTATCTTAACATCTGCTGCTAGCTCGCATATTTCACAAACATCTTGCAGAATTTGACTCAACTACATGTTTTTGTGATAAAATTAAATCATTTTCTAATATACTTTACGGATACAGTTTGTACTAAATGGCTGAATAATAGTAATTCAAAGCTGTTCGCTCTTCGAGCAAGACGATACATCCGTATAGCCTGCAGTGCAAGGTGTCTCGCATACTAAAGTATTACTCGCACGCCTTACACCTTGTCTATCCGGCGCCTCGTCTTGTGAAATTTACGGGCTAGCGCACTCCATGCAAAGAAAGATCTCTTGCCAACGTTTCTAAACAAATAAACTAACCAATAATCTATGCCCCTTCTTCCGTTTCTTCAAGGGCAGAACTCAGCCCCGCCTCATGTTCTAGTCTAGAGGTAACCAACCCGGCAAGATCCAAAATAAGACCAACTCTTCCATCACCAAGGATCGTGCCCCCGGCAACCCCCCTGATATCGTTTAGTCCTCCCAAATTTTTAATAACAACTTCCTGCTTACCCAATAACTCATCGACCATAATCGCCCGCAATTTCCCTTCAGCCTCAACCACTACCACAATTGCTTTGCATGGATCAGTATGCTCAGGTTCAATGTTAAACAATTCATATAATCTTAAAATAGGCACCAAGGTATTTCGGACCATCAAAGTCTCACCTTTGCCGTGAATGGTATTGTAGTTCTCGATTTTGGGATTCAAAGATTCCTGAATAGCGGTGGTTGGAATGATGTAACGTTCCTCTCCGACCCGAACAATTATCCCATCTATAATGGCCAAGGTTAAAGGAAGGCGTATTGTAAACAGAGAACCTTTTCCCGGTTCGCTGTTCACTTCCACCTTCCCTCGTAATTTTTCAACCGCTTTCTTAACAACATCCATTCCCACGCCACGACCCGACACATCAGTTATCTTGTCCGCGGTTGAAAAGCCTGGCATAAATATCATATTGTTCAATTCGTAATCTGAAAGATTATCATTGGCCTGGATCAACTTCCTTTCAATGGCCTTTTGTCTTATTTTGTCGGTACTCAGACCATGACCATCGTCTTCAATCTCGATTACGATGTTGCCACCTTTCTGAAAGGCTCTTAAAAAAACATTCCCATCCCTTGGTTTTCCAAGAGCTACACGCTCGTCTGGAACCTGGACACCATGATCCACAGAGTTACGCATCATATGAACCAGTGGGTCATAAATTGAATCAACCATATTACGGTCGATCTCAGTCTCCTCCCCTTCCATAAACAAATTAACTTCTTTGCCTGTTTTTCTGGACAAGTCGCGTACTAAACGAATCATTTTTTGAAAGGTCTGCCGGATTGGCACCATTCGCATCGACATTGCCGTTTTCTGCAACTCAGTTGTTATTCGTGAAAGTTGTGAAAAATCTTTTGCGAGCTTTGTGTCTGCAATTCCTGCAACTAGTGGATTGGCTCGAACCATTGCCTGCATAATCACCAACTCTCCAACTGCATTCACCAACCCATCCAATTTTTCAACATCCACCTTAATGGAAGCACCGACCTTCTTTTTCTGAGCAGCAGGGGCCTTCATTCTATCGACTGAAGCCCCACTCTCTTGGGCTTTTACTGGCTGAGGAGCCACTGCTGTCTGTACAGGTGCTGATGGCATTTCTGGAACAGAATCTTTCTGCTCCACAGTAACACTTTCTGTTTCTTGAATAGCTGGAGGCTCTTCCTGTACTGGCGCTGCTGGAGTGCTGGCAACTGCTGTGCCAGTCTGCACCTCAACAACCCAGTCAACATATCCCGTAATATCATAGTGAACGTATTTTTCTGGCCCGCCATCCAGTACAACCTTTAAATTTTCCACCATCATTCGCAAAAAATCACCAACTTTTAAAACTACATCAATCACATTGGTGTCCATGCCCCGAACTCCGTTACGAACATCATCCAAAAGATTTTCCGTAGTGTGGGCAAGTTTCTGAACATGTTTGAGGTTGAGGAACCCAGATACACCTTTGATGGTGTGAAACGGTCTGAAAATTCGATTAACTATCTCCAGGTCGCCAGGGTGGTCTTCCAGTTCTAAAACATTAACCTCTATTGACTCAAGATGTTCCAGAGTTTCTTCAACAAAACCAGCCAACAACTCCATATCTTGTAAAAAATCAAGTGCATCATCTGGTGGTTTATCTATTGCAGGAAAGCTGGAAGGCGGCCCCCCAATGACAGGGGGAGAATAAATCTCTTCCTGCGACTGTGGCTCTTTTTCAGGTTCTACCTGGGTAGCTCCCTGATCGCCATAGCCCATTTTTCTAACAAAATCGGCAAAGCTTTTTTCTGCTTCAGGATTCAGCCCACCCTTTCTCATAATCTCCTGCATCTGGGAAATGGCTTTACCAAGCAGTTCAAAATTTTCCGCAGAGTCATCCAGCTCTGCCATTACAATTTTACCTAGAATATCCTCCAGGGTTTCCCCCATCTTTTTGATAACCGGATAATCTTCAATTTCAGGTAACTCTTTTAAACTTTCGACCAACATGACAAGGTCGCCGACAAAAGAAAGGTCGCCAGGCTCAACCATCAAAATTTTTAATGCCATCTCGTCAAGCTGATGCTCAATTTGTTTACAACCGTTTCCCGCCATAATAACTTTCTCCGCCGTCCTGGTGATTACTGACCGTCGCTGACCAGTATATTCATTTTGCCTTGATTAACGTGATTATTACAAGTTTTTTTAGAAAATCTAGCATCTTTTCAAAATTGCAAAACAGTTCAATCATTGGCCAGTTCTTCGTTTTGCTGCCGGAATTCCAACACACTGATCTGCTCTTCGATTACCTGAAGATTCTGATTAGCTTTTTCTATTATTCCCGCGGTCGGATATTTTTCTATCAGCTCAACAAGCAATGTTTTCGACTTCATCAAAACCTGCTTCTTTTTCTCTAAATCCTTAATCTTGCGGGCCTTAATAAACAATCCGGCCGCCTTTCTTCTGATCTCAGAGGCAGCAAGATTTGAGGCCTCGGTAAGTTTTCTTCTGGCTTTAGCATCATAATCAGTGTTCAACAAACTTGTAAACAGTGCAATGGAGGCTCCGTATTCTTTCAAATCAAACAATTTAATGGCTTCCTGCCACTGGCTTGTTGTCTGCTGTGTCTGAAGTTGTTGCCTGACCTGCTGCTCCTTACCAGCTTCTATCTCAATATCCTCTTTAATTTGCAGCAAACTATATTGCCGACTCTCTGGCGCACTCTCCAACAATTGATTAACAATTACCATAGCCTGATCATATTCATGATCGTGAATCAATTCATCCACAAGCATTAGCTGCTGATTTAGCCAATCTTCCGCTCTGTTTTCAATATCTTGCAAAAGCAATCCGGCAGAAACCTGCATCAAACTATCTCCTGCCTGATCAATTTTTTCGTATCCCCTGCTTAAAACCTTAGGTATCTGTTTCCCGTCATAGCTATAGTACGCCCTTAAAAAATCCTGATAGACTGGGAACCCAATTCGATTCTCTTCCAAGATCTGAATCTGATTACCAACCCAATCTGCCTTATTTTCAAGAACTGCAATCTCCTGATCAACCTCAGTGTAGACTTTTTTTGCCTGTTCAATTTGCCCGAGAAGCATCAACAAATCTGCAAACTCAATCTTAATTCTTTGTGTTTTGAAATACTCTTTAAACAGACTGCCATCATCTGCTGCCACAATCTCTTTAACAACTTCTGCCGCAGCCCTTAAGCGGTTAGTGCGCTGTAATGCCACACTATACATAATTTTCATTTCCAAAGAGTCACTGGCTGTATCTAGTTGATTTTCATAGGCACGAGTTGCTTCCAGATACAAACCTTTTTCAAAATACTGTTTCACCAAATCTATGGTACGAGTCTTGGCCATTTGTGAATAATCTTTTAAGGTTTGAGTAACATTAGTGTTACTTTCAGAAAGCACTTTTTCACAACCGCTTTCTGCATATCCCAAATCTATGCTCAACAAGCGCCAAATATTTATCCTAGCACCAGAACTCTGGGCGGAACGTTTTCCTTCAAGCAGCCTATTATACCCAAAAAAGACCATTTCAACATTCTGAACACACTCATGCCAACCAGCAGGCCATGCTCCCCCCATATCCAGAGAAACCACTCTTCCGGCCAACTCATTCCACTGTTTTTTTCTTGCTTGATACACGACAAGTCTTTTTTCAACAAACTTTTCATCCACCTTGATAGGCGTTCCAACAGATGCACTCTCTTGCATCATATCTTTTTGTTTCTGAAGTTCTTTTTCTTTTTCCCGGCTTATTGCTCTTCTAAATTCAGGAATAAAGGTCCGAGATTCAGTTTGATAAGTCGAATCAGCCTCCATTTTTGAAATCAAATCACCCTGGCCTTGATCCACCATGACCTCTGCAGGCGCGCCCTGATCTTCCGCAGGCAAGCCTATATCACCTTGCCGATGCGGCAACTTACTTGCAGGAGTAGCTATTTGCTCATCTCTCTGTTTATCAGTACCAATGGGCCATTTATTCCCAGCCACACACCCTCCGACAAGAAGACCGCAAAGCGCTAGAGCTATAAGTATTAATGGTTTATTTCGTACCATTTTTAATGCACTCCCCAGAATGGTTTCAAATATCTTTGAGGTAAAAATTCCTGCTCTGAAACAATTTTTCCAAATGTTATAACCTTGGTGCCAAGTTTAACAGATTCATGGTCCGACGCTGGTGCTAGATAGAATGAATCATTGTCTGAAATCGCAAAGCTCTTATCCCCTCCATTGGATATTTCGGTTTGTCCTATTTGGGGATAGAACATGGGCACTTCAAGCTCAGAAGAAAATGATAAATCATCAAGATCCATCTGATCAGCATACTGATTATCATTAATAATATAATCGGCCATTTTAGTCCACAATCGCAAAGCACCGGTTGACCCAGTGATATGAGTTGTGGACCGCACCATTGGAATATTATCGTCATACCCTTCGTAAACAGCCAAAGCATATCCCTTTTCCAAGGCCATGGCATTCATTTTTGATGACAGGCCAGGGATATACCCGGCAAAGGAAGAATTTCGAAAATTATTTGCTGTGCCAGTCTTACCTAAAGTTGGGACCTGTAGATCCAGCTCCGTAAGCACTACCTCGCGCTGCACATCCTGACTATGCAGCCTGATGTTCCGAGCAGCATATCGACCGGTCCCATAGCGCACAACATTTCTCATAATATTACTTACGGCCAGTGAAGTTTTTTCATCAATTATTCTTTTAGAAGTTCTTTTAGGACGATAGATCACTTCCCCTTCACTATTTTCTATCCGGTCTATGATCATCAGGCTCACATCCGCCTCATCTCTTCCGCTTCTATAGCTCATGCCGGTAACCATGGTTTCATACGTCCGGGCCACTTCCAGCAACGTGATAACGTTGGACCCTAAAGGAAATGACAAAACCGCATCGAGTTCACTATTAATCCCCATTTGACGACACAGACCTATAAGATATTGCAAACCCACCATTACCCTAAAATCTCGTACTTGAAATAGTATATTCGTCCCATAGGGAGGCAAGGCGGCCAAGCGTTTATATTCAGTAGAGATCTGCTTACTCAAAAGACTAAATGTTTCAACAGATAACACACCATCGAGTTTAATTTCTTGCCAGAAGTTACCCCCTCCGGCCTGATCAATCTGCCAATGTCTTGCAGCTTCATCAATATTGATTAATCGCCAATCAGACCCAGGTATAACTCCACTAAACACATACCCTTCCTCCATATTGTAGTATAGATGCCCTGGCAAATCCTCGCCCTCTTGATCAGGAAAGAATTCGTACTGACCCAAGGAGTCCAACTCATCTTCAACTTGTCTTTTGTAAAAAACTAGTTGGCGATTCATTTTTTGCAGTTTAACAAAACTCCTTCGCAAAATTGTTTGACGAAGCGCTGCCTCTTTAGGATTATTCTCAATTTCAACCGAGGCATCCAATAAATAATGAAGGCGGCTTAAAAACTCATACTCCTCCATTTTCCCATCAAAAAGAAGATCTGGCCCAATATTTTCGACAGCTATCTCAAATGCCAATTTCCTGATGGCCTTACTGTTTATCACAATTCCATGCTTATCACGTATACGACTCCGATACTGCTGATAGGACTCATCTTCTCTTTTCGCCAGGCCCAACCCAGCCAGAACTTCTTTAAAATGGCCAGGAGACAAACGGTCGGTCAAGTGTGATAATAGCCAGACAGAAGCAACATTTTCAGATTTTACCCCAGCCCAGTTCATGGAAACCCATTGGTACGGGCTTATGTGATCGGGCCTGGGAAAATAAACCTGATTCTGATACACAAAAGCATCACGTTCATTCTTTAATATATCTGCCGAATTCCAGCCCAGTTGTATGGCTGCTGTATATAAAAGTAATTTCGAAACAGACCCCATCAACCTTCTGGCATCAACCGCCCTATTAAAAAAACGGTTTTCATTCCCACCCAGCATGGCCTTAATTGCCCCTTCTTTAATGGCAATTCCACCACCTTGAACACCAGGATATTTCTCAAGATCGAGTAATATATTCCCTGTGGTTTTTTCAAGTCCACGCATACTCACATAGACCAAGTCACCAACCTCAAGATCTTTCACTAGTACGTGCAGATCATCCGGCCCAGCCTCGGTCCAGCGATGTTTATTATACTTTGCTAAAGCTGACAACATCCCCTGCAACCCCTGCTGGTCAATGAACCCGACCATCTCAGAAGGACGCCCACTTACTCTTGTCGTACCAAGGGATACCTTTATCTCCACCTCATTTTTAGCTGAAACAGACAGTATCTTTCCAAAAAGAACCTTGCTGTTCTTACTGCGAAGGCTTTTCTGTGAGAGCTTTTTGTATTGTTCCTGTAAAGCTCGATGATCATATCCCTGCAAACGTATAGACACTCGAGACAACTCTTTGCGCAACTCTGTCAAGCTATACTCTTGAAGATCCTTATCAACAGAGGTGATGACTCTAATCCCGGAAATCCCAACATTATCGATCCCATGACTAACCAAAGCCTCTTCAATCTCTTGTTCAGCTATGGCCTCCTTGACCAAATCCATGATTGTGTTCAGCGCATATGACATCCTGCCTTTTCTGAAAGGAATCTCTTTATCAATATTTTGCTGATACTCCTCCTCTGAAACCATGCTCCAATCACGCATCTTATTGAGAACATATCGAGTACGGCTTCTCGCTCTTTCTCTGGCTGCTTTTGAAGACGCCTCATCACGCTTAATAAACGGATTATAATAATTGGGCCGTTTAACACTCCCGGCAATAAATGCGCTTTCCAACAAAGACAAATCAGGGGCTTCTTTATCAAAATAGTACTTTGCAGCAACTCCCAATCCATGGCCGTTACCACTCACATAAAACTGATTTGCATAAAATTCTAAAATTTTTTCTTTGGAGTAGTGATATTCAAGCCGCAATGCAAAAAGCAGCTCTTTAAGTTTCTCACTTATTGACCGATTCTTTCTTTTAAAGAGATTCTTCGCTGCTTGTTGGGTGATGGTACTCCCCCCTTGTACAATTTTACCAGCCTTGAGGTTGGCAAGCATGGCTCGAGAAATGCCTACAATGTCGATACCAAAATGGCTAAAAAACTTACGGTCTTCAGCAGCGACTATGGCTTGTACAAAATTTTTGGGAATTCGGGGGAAGGGTAAATACTGGCGATGTGCGTCTTGAAAAAAAACACCTACCTTACTGATACCGTCATTGTAGAAGATCGGACTTTCCACAGCAAGAACCTTCTTCAAATTAGCTTGGCTTATCGCCTCCCCTGGCTGTATCGCGATAAACCAGTACGCTGTAGCAGCAAAACCAATTACCACTGTTGCAGATAGGCCCAATAAAAAAAGAAAGAATTTTTTTAACATAATGGTTTGAGCAAGAGATAAAACCCACTGGCAAAACAGTATGACCAGGCCAGATAAACCCAGACACAACAAAACAATGATTTATGGGTGCCTTGAATTATTAGAATTTTTCGTTGAGGGCCAGAAGTGTCGAAATTGAAAAGCACCCTTAACAGCAAGGGCATAAACTCCGCATACATATGGTATGTGAGCATTTTTAAATTTTGACAACGACGCCGCAATCGACGAAAAAGGCAATTATTCAAGGTGGCCTTATGTAAGATCCCAATCAATAATAAACAGAAATAATTCAGGACCCAAATGCTGACAATTTTATAAATGATTAATTAGGACAAGACCTACTCAAAAAATTTACAAAAGAGACTATCCTCATCGAAATAAGCAACTTTTGGCCAAAATAATAATTTTTACCTGTTTGGTTAAACCAATATTTGTCTAAAAATACAATAAATTCAAGACTTGAGACCTTTTTTAATTGCACTTCGGTCATTTGTCATGTAAAAATTGTCCCCAATTCTTAAATTAAGGTATAATTACTGTTTATGTTATCAAATAAAATTTCATTTTCCCTATTTCTCCCATTCATATTTCTACCTATCATCTATTCCTGTTCCCTACCCAACAAGGGTGATGGTGTCGGGTTATCAACTTATCAAAATCAGAATAATATTAACGCGGATCAATTGATTGATGGGGCCGAACCTCCTAAACAATTACTAATTGCTCCAGAAAAAAACCCTGAAGAGCTCACAGCTTTAGAGCAGGACGAAACCGTTGCCCGAGAGATAAAAGACCTTGATTCCCTTGGTAATTGGGCAGAACAAAAGCAACTTGTCCCTCCGGAAAAAGTTATTGAATATGACTTCCCTGTCACGATTAATCGACAGGTTGAGTACTATCTTGATTTCTTTCAAAATAGACATAAAAAAAGTTTCCACAAATGGCTTGTCCGATCAGGCCGTTACTTGCCAATGATTCAAGACCAATTGAAGAAAGCGGGCCTCCCCTTGGATCTGGCCTATCTCCCCATGATAGAAAGCGGCTACAGCCTGACTGCATATTCACGGGCAAAAGCTGTTGGGCCTTGGCAATTCATGCGTGCCACAGCAGTAAATTATGGATTAACGGTTAATAGTTATGTTGATGAACGACGCGATCCAATCCTGGCAACTCAATCTGCCATTAAATACCTCTCCGAACTCTACAGCCAATTTGGCTCATGGCACTTGGCAGTGGCTGGCTACAACGCAGGTGAAGGGAAAATACACCGGGCAATAAAACGCTATAAAACAAAAGATTTCTGGCAATTGGCCCAGTACCGTTATCTCCACACAGAAACAAAACGGTATGTGCCAAAACTCATCGCAGCAATCATCATTGCCAAAGATCCTGAAAAATATGGTTTTACCGATATCAAGTTTGATTCAGCCCTGGCTTATGAAACAGCAACAGTCCCTCGCTGGACATCTTTACAAGCTGTATCCATTGCCTGCAACTCAGATCTTGAGGACATAAAAAATCTCAACAGACAACTCCGAAAAGGTATGACTCCACCAGAATTTGAGTCCTATGATGTTAAAGTTCCAATCGGTAAGGGAAAACTGGTCAGCAACAATATAACGCGAGTACACATCTCCGCTTCAACCAAATACAAGGCTCACACAATTCGAAAGGGAGAAACTCTTAGCCGGATCTGTCGCAAATATAAACTTAACAAAACAACTTTACTCAAAGCAAACAACCTGATAGAGGCAAAACTCACTCCCGGCGCAAGGTTGCGAATTCCTTATCAAGTTACAAAATACACATTGCTCTCTGAAAAAGATTTCGCCAAACGAAAAAATATTGCAAAAGCATCTCCTAATCTCATACTACACACCATCCAACGCGGAGAAAGTGTATCACAGATTGCCAATCGATATGATGTAACACCACATATGATTGCATCATGGAATGGTCTCCGCAGCATGCATCGTATCCGGGCCGGACAACAACTTGCCATCTACATTATTCCTGGGCTTGAAGTATATTCTTCTGCATCAAAACCTGCAAAGGTCGCCCAAGAAACAGGTTCCTATAAGACAATTTATGCCACAGCAATTAAACAAAAACCTGCCGGCAATTCTACCAGCCAACGGACAACCTATTACCAAGTGCGAGGTGGGGACAACCTATGGACCATCGCCCGCAAATTCAATTTACACACATCTGACATCAAAAAATGGAATGACCCGAGCAACAACACAATACAACCAGGGCTTAAACTTTTACTA
>PJEL010005248.1_pt1 | contig 10487 bp, 3 predicted proteins | sample 1853271 | NCBI WGS metagenome assembly PJEL01 (sample SAMN08108733, study PRJNA415343) | Invertebrate metagenome, whole genome shotgun sequencing project. | host: Globobulimina | place: Sweden: Gullmar Fjord | collected 2015-08 | reverse complement strand
CAGGAGTTATTTTCCCATGGGATATGAACAACTGATGTATTGTGTGGGAGAAGTACTGGTGTATATTGTATGTTGCCAGGCTGTTGTGAACATTCTATCAGAGTGGAGGATGTAGTCTGGGAGTCGAGAGTTGTTGTAGAAGTGGTTGTCATGTCTATGTTTTGCGATAATGTTTAACAAGATGATTGAGATGAAAAGTTATTTGGGGTTTGGCTCAGGTTTGATTTCTTTCTATAAAGAAGCATATATGCATCCTTACACAAATCCTTTTTTATTATGGGTGTAATTGAATCGTCATTGCAATGAATCCATGTATTATTGGTGTTGCGTAAACATGTGGTATAATGACCTGAAGTAACATGGGTACCAATTCGTTTTACTATAGCACATAGTTCATAGGCAGCATCAATTTCACTTGTTGGCAATTTTAAATCTTTAGGAGTTAGCACATGTTGTATGTCCACTTCTGTTGGCAAAATATTTCCAGAATTGTCTGTTTTACTGAGTACTATTACGAGAGTTTCTGGCAAGATCTGAAATGACATGATTGAAGCATTTTTATCGGATTTCTGTCCGCATTGTGAGCATATCCATGTTGGGATCGCTTTAGAGGACATTGCTTGGTTGATACATGATTTTAAAGTCTCACGCTTCTTGTAGGTCTGAAGGATGTTTATAATCATAACCGGATTATCCTGCAATTGGTATGTCTGATGCCCACATGTTTTGTTGTTGCATATTGCTGTATATTTGTAAGAACCCATGAAGGTACTTGCGGGTTTCACGTGTTTAAATGTCTCTAGTATATCCACAAAAAACTCTGATGCGTCATGTTGTAATGAATTATTGTAATTCGGGTGTAGTTGCTTAACCAATTCAAGGGTAATCCTTGGGTCAGCTAATGTACCAGTGGTGATATTATTCGTTAAGCCCCTTATCAAGTAAAACAACTGGTCAGTTTTTGAAAAGGCTGCCTGTGGGGATTGAGTAGGTTCTGACTCTAAATATCGCGGGCATTGTGTGAGAAACTGAATGATAGCATTAAAATAACATGTATTCCCCAAGTTTACCAAACCAGAGTGACATGTTGTTTGTGCAGCGGGTTGTTTGGTAGGTTTTTGAGAGGGGGTAGTTGGTTTCTCTTTCTCTTTGTGGATATGTGCTGGGTGATGGGTGGGGGTTGAGGCTGTAATAATTATTGGGTCAAAGTAAACATCGAAATGTTTACCGGTTAATGCAGATAAACGATTGTACTCAGCTTTGATTGCTGTTCGCATGCCAATGTGGCGATTTGCTGCAAAATGAAAATTGGCAAGGGGCCTTGTGAGGTATACATCTTCAATCTTTTGAGCTCTAGATAAGGCGACATATTCCAACCCTGGTGCAAAGCATTGCTTTTCGGTTTCGGTTGGACATAGAACGAGCCCATTTTTAGCCGTTAACCCTTGGCTTTTATGAATTGTGATACAGTGAGCTGTTCTAAGTTTTAATTGTTTCCTGGTATATTTCCCACATAGTTTAGTTTTGCAAGATTCAGCCACAAAAGGTACAACACGCGGTAGAGTGGGACTAACAGAATCGCCTTTATAACCCCATCCATCTCCACCATCCATTTGCACAAAGACTATTGGGATTTCCAATTTGCCTTCGATAAATTGGGAAACAGTAGGCATATTGTTTTCATAAGATTGGCCCTGGAAACCAAAACCAATAACTGTGCCTTGAGCACCATTATATACACCTAATTGTGTTGCAGAGTTCATAGTGCTCATTACTCGGCTACCAATAGCCAAATCAAGGTGTTGTTCTTGCAAATCGTTATGTTCTGGCAACGCTTTAGTACCTGATGTTGTAATTTTAGATAATTTGGTGTGGACCTCGTCTGATAAGGACTCCCCTGTACTGGTATAATGTTGGGCGTGAATTCTGTAATGCGTTGCACCTGACTCCACCAAATTCTCGAAACACATCTTATTAATTTCATTGACCCTTTCATGTGTAGCTGCTACCCACATAGCATCCACTGGAGCTTTTCGTTGGGCTTCTTTGACTCCACTGCACAAACATCTGGACCATAGTTCAGCAAATTGGTCTACGGTGGGCAAACCTTTTCTAGCAGTTGAGCATATTCTTGCTAGTGGTGGGAGCTCCTCTCCAATTTTAGCTTGGTGTCGAACGTTTTCAGTTAACTCAATATAAGTTGTAATAGAGTTCCATAAATTTTTACCATTCAAACATGCGTTGTAGTATTTAGGATTTTTATTGTTCATTACTGGTGTTTGGTATACTGAGGTACCCATTGCTGGAAGTTGATATAAGTCCCCCAGGATTATAATATGCATTCCACCAAAAGGAATTTTGCTTACTTCAGCAAAATTTTCACGGGTTGAATTTGCTGCACAAAGTCGAATGTGAATATTGTATAGGTCTGATAAGCTGATCATAGATATTTCATCAATAATCACTAGCTTGCAATCCTTTAAATTTCTAGCTAGAACATCTGCCTTATTTTGTGATATACTAGTGGTAATATCGCCATCTTGTGGTGCTTTTACAAGTGCGCTCTGCCAGGTGTACCCAGATATATTGAAGGCGGCGTTACCTGTAGGCGCCATGACTACGGTGTTGCCGTGTATACCTCTTGCCTTACCAAAAACTAATTGTGCCTTCTCACGAACAGCCTTGATTAAATGACTCTTACCAGTACCGCCTTCCCCTGACACAAAGATTCGCAATTGATTAGGATTCTCTCCAGTTAAATGACTACTTATCTTGTCGTATGCAGTACGTTGCATAGACGTCATACCATCAACCATTCGATCCAGATTGCACTCACTGCTTTCTTCACTGTTAACAGGTACCTTCCTACCTTGCTGGATGTTTATGATATCATCTTCAGTGGTTGCTCTGTTGCTAGTGGTCAAATTGTCCATAAATGCCTTAAGATTACTAGAGAGAAAATTCGCTAGATATGCTTTTTGGTTTAAAGTCACGTTACAAATCACGTTTGTATCTGACTGAAAGGAGTACTTCTCATGAGCGGTGTTTCTAAACTCATCAGGAACTGAATCTGGTTGGTAGTCATCATTCCCATCATGGTTTCCAGGTACACTTTCAAAGGTTGGTTTACCAACATTCCTAAGGATTGTTTCACTCTTTTGGATTGTCTCCAAAGCTTGAGTTACATAAGGAGGCATTGATTTTGTCTTAATCATAGTATCCAAATGCACTATTGCTGTGGTGTCCGGCGGAAGTACCTGACTTTCTTGTCCATTTGGCCATATGGTATGTAACAGCACTGTGCTGTAACAAGATTCCTCATCTGTTAAATCCTGAGGATAGTAAGGGCACAAGGAAATTACCTTGGGTGATTGGTATGGTGTGAACACCACATCATCGACACGGAATTTGTCTAGGTATGATGGTTTCCCTTGCGCATCCAACAATATTCGTACAGGAGCGATTGGTAACTTACTATCACTGGGAAACTTGTTCGTATCAAAAGTCCTAAGAGAAAAGTATGTCAGCATTTGATGGAAAGTTGCTTGGCATCCACCTATTGTATTCTGTTGGCGAACAAATTTTCCATAGGCGACTCTGCGCCCCATCTGTGACCTGGGAGATGAATCTATAGCTGATTGTGTGCCTCCTGATAATTTCAACTCCTTCAGTTTATCTTCATCAACAATCACAGCAGATGGCACATCTTTACTTACTGCAGTATTAATGCTGAGAACGCCCCTGGATGATTGCACAAAGGGGAGGCCTAATAAAGTCCAACAAGCTTGCATGGCACCTACTTGAGTTGAATCCACCAAACTGTTGGCTACTATTGACAAGCGTTGTTTGTCTGTAATCGACTGACTCTGTAAAATCAAGTTTGCAATTTTTCTGGTAACCAGGTTTTTAAGCATGGCTGAATCCGGGGCCTCAGCTTTTGAAGCATATGAGGCACAATACTCCGCAGCTCCGACTTGGTTGTCTATGTATTTGATATCTAGATTCCCTCCTGTTGCGATAGGTATGAGAGGTGTCTTAATGTAGTTATTCAACCACATGTTGTCTCGTGGTGGAAGTATTTGAATACGCTTCCTTCCTCTCCCATCTTTGTCAACCACCAATGTTGCTTCATCAGTGCTTGTTGGACCTCCTATCCAGCCTTTTGGTGAGAAACCAAATCGACAAACCTTGTTGAAAACTGATTTACTGTACTTGAAGCAAGTTTGTGTGCACCTATGAATTTGATTAGCAAGTTGCAGACGTCGATACCACACTTGTACCAATTTCTGACCCTGAGTTAAGGATTCATCAGATGCCACCTCACCATTAGGTTTTTCTTCCCAATTATCTGATGGTGAGAAATCCAACGGTTGACCATCCATGTATAAACTAAACTCTGGTTTGCAGGGATGATCTCGATCCTTGAAATAGTTCCTACCAGGTAGCCAAGACAAGTGAGATTCTAATGATTTATCCTCACCCTGGTGTCCATCATTATTAGTAGCATAATGATCTTCTGAGTTTTTTGGCATTAATTTGCAAGTTGCTACTTTTTCCACACAACGTTTAACTTGTTCTTGTTTTTCAGGGTCCTTTGAGGAGGCATGCTCTTTTGTGATCCCATCTAATGCATTGCATATCCATAGGAGGCTATGACAGTGGGGTGATCCTCTCATTTGGAACTCAATGCGCCTCCACCAATCAACCACTTTACTACCAAAAGGATGCGACTTTGAACTGGTTATAAGTTTTTTCCATATACATTCTTGTTTCTTATGGAATAACCTACATGCGAGCGCTGGATGGTCTCTCAACATTGTTGTTCTTTCTGACTGATCATATTTTGCAGCGTTCTTTTCTGTGTCTGAAATTGAGTCCTCCCTCTGATCCTGTTGGTCACGAATGATCGTGGCGTAAAGTCTGTTATGATATCTATCTGCTGGAGCAAATGTGAGGAAATAGCGTAAGGCACCACCAGCTTGCATCATCTTGCTGCTTACCATTGAAAGAAGTTTTCGCCTTTCATGCTTTATAAATATTGATGTCCCCGGCAACGATCTACCATACGCAACCAATCGATTCAAAACACGGTCTAAATGTTGTTGAAATACGCTCTTTCTAGATGAACTCTCACAAGAAATATCATTGTCTGACCTAAGTGTGTTCAGTGCGCCAATGACATCATCTACAGATATATTTTCCTGATCTGAAGGGTTAGGCAAGTCTGAATCAAGATAGGATTTTGCTGCTGTGGCTGTTACTCCACCGACCTTCCTACGCATCACATAAGTGTAGAAGCAGAATATGTAATTTGCGCTCTTTTGGAACCGTCTATCACCACCTCTCTCTAAGCTTAACCTGACAAATTCATTGTTGTCTAAGCCATGTGTGTCGCTGGGCCCGCCACATCCATATGGGAATATGTTTGGAAAGCATTTTTCGTAAAAGAAGCAATCATTATATGGGTGGGCATACTCGAAAGTTGAATCTGCCTTATATATGACAGGGGTTGGTTTCTGTAATACTACTTCTTTCAGGTGGTTGAGTTCATTCAACATGGGAGGGGGGGTTTGTAAAAGAATATCTGGAAGATCAGTTGTATCATCGGTCGGATCCTTGTCAACAGTGGTTTCCCCAATCAATTTGTCTTCATCATCATTTATGTCAAATTGTGGAGCTAGCTTAATTGTCCCCTCAACGTCATCCATGTCTTGTGTGAGAACTGAGAAATCTATATCTAAACTACCATCTGCAACAGCAGACCTGTACAAGTGGTTGTGCATTATCAGCCATTCTAATGCGCGTTGCACACGTAAAGGTCGAAATGTATGATCTTTAACATTTCTATTCGTCTTGTGACGAAGTATGCAAGTTGTGTCAACATCTGGCATACGAGGCAAACTCTTTGCCACCTTTGCCACGTCATTAACCACAGTATACCTAGCGCCACCATTGACCCCTCTGCAACCATAGGATGGAAGTGTGGTTATATTTAGTATGGGGTTAAATATGGCTATCATTGATAATTCAACCACGTTCAAATCTGATAGTTCCTCAGGTATGAGTCCAGGATGCAAGTAATTGAGGGCTGCCTGCTTAGGCATGTACGATTTACTAACTGCATCATCATCCACATCATTCAGTGTTTCTTCAGTCTCACTTTCATCAACGTCAGTATCGCCATCGTCTGAAATTTCTGCACTCGTAGCCCGATCTAATTGATGCCTAGGTTTCCTCTTATTTCTGGAATGGGGTGTAGCTGACTCTATATCATCTTCTGAAGAATCAATTGCCTCCATGTCGAACATTTCATGATGGTCATATTCAGGTAAATCAGCTTGTTTCATTTGTTTGTAGCATCTTTTGCATAAATGCGAACCGGTTTTCAAATAACCTGATGCATTAAAACAGCCCTGGTAGGCTTCTTTGTACAAACTTCTGTCACTGAGCATGTCCTCTAGTTTTGTAATGAACTCATGTCTGGCATGGTGCAATTCTGGCGCGGATTCCGCAACCTCCCTGTTTGACTGCATATCATCCATACCCCCTTCATGTAGACATACGCAGCAAGTGAAAAATACTGATTGTCTGGTGTACTCAGCATCATAGTCTCTGGCGTCCCTATTTTCTTTTGACATGTCATCAACGGTTTTCCTAGCCTTATATGCACGCTGATTCTGGCCTGATTTCTGGGTTACCTTTCCTTTTTCCGCCTCGTTAGCCTCTGCAGCTATCTTAACTTCTGCTGCATCTTTCTTGACTACTGCTGCTGCTTTCTTAGCTTCAGCGGCATCTTTCTTTACTACTGCTGCCGCTTTCTTAGCTTCTGCTTCTATCTTAGCTTCTGCTTCTCTCTTAGCTTCTACTGCTTGCTTAGCTGCTTTTTTAGCTGCTCTGGTAGCCCTCTGATAGTCTGCTTTACGTTGTTTCTGGATAGGAGATAATGTAGAACTGGCTCCCCCTCCCAATAGACTACTTGAAGTGTATTCAATTGGTTCTTGGTCAATCCTGAGGGTTGTGTAAGGATTGTGTGTGCATGTCAATATGGCTGGTCTGCCACTTGGGTCAATTGGGCTCGAATTGTGTCCACCAAGTTTGTTGTCCTCTTCAGTGGGTGGAAGAAGTATTGCAGGACTTCGAACATAGTCAGGTGTACTGCTCTTATATTCATCCGGTGTAAGAGGTGAACTTGTGTATATCAATGTTGCCGGACTACGTATCGGGTTGCATAAGTTGAAACCAAACCCATTTGGATCTTCATCACTGCCTAGGGGTGGAAGAGGAGGGCTTGTGCGTATCATTGTTGCAGGAGTGCTGATTGAGTTGGGCAATTGTATTACTTTCACATGTTTGTCATCTCCATCACTCTCAATTGAAATCGGATTGGCCTTAGAAGATAGATCTTGATGATCAAATCTGAATGGGTCTGTGATAGTATCTGTATACGTAGAATCTATTCTAATGGAATGCAACACAAAAGGATCTTGGTCAATTCTAATAGATTTGAGTTCATAGGGATCATCATGGTGGTCTTCATTAGTGTATACCTGGGTTTGAGAAGTATCATCACATGGGATGCTGCTGGTGTCAGTTTCGATTTTTTTTTTGAAATCTGTGAACATAGGCAGCGTGGGAAATTTGGCGTTTGTGCGTGCCTTATTAGACAAGAAAAAGAATGCGAGCAAAGTTAATGGACAACAAGTATATATAGGTGGATTGAAACTAAAAAGGAACGAAAAGGATTGGATGTTGGGCCAGTGTTGGCGTCGCCTGACGTGTCTCGAACGCATGATTTTAGATTCAGCACGATCTAGCAGTGACATATTTACATATGCCAGGTAATGTATTGTGTATGCCATCCATTGGGGTACATATGGAAATGAGAACCTAAAGGGTTTGTCAGATAATAATATAGGAGGCTTATCATTATGCAGTATGTTGCTAGTTAGGGGGAGGGGCAATGTGAAATAGTTTGTATTAATATATGAATATGGATGTTGTCCTAGGTGTGAATGATGTTTAATATGAACAAAAGAATTAGAATTTGGTGCATTAGGTGGAGGGTTTACGACTCTGTATAGATACAATGGGTATGATGTGCTTTGGTCCCAAGAACTCTCATGGGAAATCAGTGGAGCAAGTGATAGCCAAATGAATATGAAAAGAGAAATCGGTTTGGGCGAAATGGTCGTGATGTTCATACCTCTTAAGTTGAAGTACTGATCTCTTGTATAACTTGTTGTTGTGAATACCTGTAGTTATGCAAACCAGCTTCTTTATCCTTGCTAATAACAAGGCACAAGATACACTTGTATTTAATGATATATATTACATAGTTTGTATTTTGGTATTATTATATGCATTTTGTATGAGTTTATGTATATATCGTGTATGGATTAAATGTACTGTGACTTTCACTTGTCAACACCATGCCTGTGTAACATCATCACCAACCAAATACATGTTAGAAGTGGAGTGTCGACTTGTCATAGTTTTTATAGACATATCAGAGAGCAAGTTCAATGATCACGATATGTGTGTACAACACAATCACATTTGGTATTTAGCATCGAGGTGCTAGCTGTTCATACATATTATATTATATATTATATATAGTCCAATGTATGTTCCCACCCTATTACGAGTAAGCATGTCTGAGGCATTTGCCTGCTGCACGTATTGGACTTGTCATATAATTAGTATGTAATATCTCTACATGTACATTAGGCAAACAATGTGCCATTCAGATACACACATACGCAACAGCACCCATGATCAACAAAGCTGGAACAAAGCAGTAGAGTACATGATATTTGCACAAGTATTTGTGCATTAGTACTTAGATTAGAGTACATGATATTTGCATAAGTTTTTGTGCATCTAATATATGGGATAAGTTCACACTTTCTCATGCAAGCTGCACCTTCAATATTATACAGTATTATATAATGTACTATATACACTATTTCTAATCTATCTCAATGTATGGACCATAAACGTGGTCAATTAGAACCCTGCAATACGGGCAGGTTCTGACTCCGCAATGACCCATGCCTATCACATCACTGTAATGTTCCGCGCAAATACAGAGGCCGCAGACTCGTAGCCTCCTTAACCTCCTAAGAGGCCCTTCAGGGTCAGCTGGGTCTTGCGGCTGGTTACCCTCTTCAAAACCCTCCATCCTGCATAATTGGCAGCCTGTGGAAACGTCACTATCCCTGGGGTGGATGGTTTGGGGTATCCCTTCCCCGGGCAAATTAACCCGACATAAGAGGGCCTGAAATGATTCGAGGCCTACTATGTCGAGGTTTGCCCCAGGGCCGGCAACCACCTCCCAATTCCGGTCCCCCGCCTCCCACAAAACTAAAGCTTCCATACGAGTCTGGCGGTTTACGCATCGAAATCTTATTCGTAGGACTGCATTTACATTGTAACGGACATTTGCCGCCGCCATTCCTGTGCAACATAATCACCAACCTATTACTTGTTAGAAATTGTTAGAAGTTGTTATCATTCAGATCCAACCATACACCCACACTAGCCATTATGAACATAGCTAGAACAACCCTTTACATAATGACACATTAGCACATTCATCTCAAACAATGAAGCAAGTGAGATTAGGGAGGTTGGAAGTAACTAAGGCCAAACAGAAGTGATTGTGGCGCATTTCAAACTAAAGTGCAGAGCCCGACACATGCACCAGAAGTCGTTCCTTCTTGGTTTCTACATATGCACTGCTCGACTGCCACATCACAAGTTGAAACCTTAAATACATGTAACGCACCCAACTAACAAAACTCCAAGACCCAATGACATAGTTCGTTTAGATACACATATGAAGTGATGTATTCAGGATTACATACATGTTCATTCTGATATCCAACTGTTGCCCAGGCGGGGTCTACTTGCCCAATAAAGGGTCCCCACTTTCATAGCAACGTCCCCCGGCATTTCTTCCTCCTCAGGATGCACGAGGTCTGGTAACAAAAATCAGAAATCATCACAATATGTGTGTACATATTATATATATTTCATGTTTAGTCCAATGTATGTTCCCACCCTCTTAGGAGTAGGCATGTCGGAGGCATTTGCCTGCTGCACGTATTGGACTTGTCATAGTTTTTATAGACATATCAGAGAGCAAGTTCAATGATCACGATATGTGTGTACAACACAATCACATTTGGTATTTAACATATGAAGTGATGTATTCAGGATTACATACATATTCTTTCTGATATCCAACTGTTGCCCAGGCGGGGTCTACTTGCCCAATAAAGGGTTCCCTCTTTCATAGCAACGTCCCCCGGCATTTCTTCCTCCTCAGGATGCACGAGGGCTGGTAACAACAATCAGAAATCGTCATAATATGTGTGTACATCGTTATATATATTATATATAGTCCAATGTATGTTCCCACCCTCTTAGGAGTAGGCATGTCTGAGGCATTTGCCTGCTGCACGTATTGGACTTGTCATAAAATG
>PJEL010005247.1_pt1 | contig 10488 bp, 9 predicted proteins | sample 1853271 | NCBI WGS metagenome assembly PJEL01 (sample SAMN08108733, study PRJNA415343) | Invertebrate metagenome, whole genome shotgun sequencing project. | host: Globobulimina | place: Sweden: Gullmar Fjord | collected 2015-08 | reverse complement strand
TCCTTGAGCGGCTCGATCAGGGAGTCGTCGTAGAGCCCGATCTCCTTGCCGGTAAAGCCGAAGCCCTCGCGCACGTGGGCGATGCCTGTGATCGCAAGACCAACGCCGCCTTTGGACCAACGGCCGTAGAGCCGGCTGAGGGATCGCTTCGGCCGACCGCGCTCGTCGCAGCGCCCCTCGGCCATGGCGGACTTCACGATGCGGTTCGGTACGGTCACGCCGCCGATGTCGATGGGCTCGTACAGGTTCAAAGCTCGATGACCTCGGTGCCAACACGCGTGACGCCGCAGCCGTCGCCGTTGGGCTCGGACTCCGACCACTCGGGAACGCGAGTCTCCACGAACAGCTCCACGTCGTCTTGCAGCACTCGGAGGGTGACCTCGTCGGCGAAATACTCAAGGCTCACCCCGGTGAGTGCATCACCGTCGGTGCTGTAGGTCGCGGGGACGTCGCAGTCGAAGACGCTGCTCGAGAGCGGCAGCTCCACGGTGCACCCCTGGCCGTCGGCCTCGATCCGCCACGAACCAGCCGTCTCGATGGGCGGCTCCACCTGGAGAGTCAGCTGGTCCGGGACGTACATCAACGTGCAGATGTGTGGGCGGTCGCAGCCGGCCAACAACAGCAGTGTGCAGGCCACTCCTACCCTCATGGGCAGCCCTGTGTCGTGGTGTCTCACCGTCGGCTCCCTGGATTCCACCCGCAGCGACGTACTAACGCTCTGCTCTGAGCTACGGGCGCAGCGTCACTGTGGGGTCGCCGAGGATGACGATGCTCTCCCAGTCTCGCGCCATGAGGGCGGAGGCCAGGGCGTGCTCGGTCTGGTCATCGCCGGCCTTTGTCTTGTCGATGGCGGCGTTGAACTCGGCGTGCAGCTCCAGACCGGCGCGATGAACCTCCCGGAAGGCGTGGCCGATGGTCTGGTTTGGCTGGAAGAGGCTCTCGTACAGGGCTCGGATCAGGTGGTAGGTCATCTTCTGGCCGTTGTGGGGCAGACGCAGGGTCCAGTCGAAGGTGGGCTCCACGTGCCCCACGAAGGCCCGCGCGGGCTCGGTTGCGCTCAGCAGAGCCAACGGCAGCGGAGCGATGTTGGAGCCAGCCGCTGCGACGGCTGCGGTTATCTTGGCAGCTTGAGAGCCCTCTTTGAGGAGGTCGGCGTACAGCGACAGGCCCGCGGACCCCGCCGAGCAGCAGGCATGCCCGTACCAGATGCACCCTCGAGGCGCGAAGGCAGCAGACAGCGCATCCAGATCGATCGCCTCGAGGTTCTGATCCTGGGGAATGCCGAGGTTGGCGACCAGGGCGTCGCTGTCATCGAGCGGTCCGGTCATGCCATGGCTGGTGGTCACGACCAGAGCGGGCTGCGCCTCGAGAGCCCACAGCAGCCGCTCGAAGGAGGCCACCTCGGTCTTGCCGTTCACATAGCGGAGGGCGAAATCCTGGTCCGCGGCCAGGCTCTTGGCGATGGGCTTGGCGACCAGGCGGCGCATCCAGTGGGTGATGTCCGGGTCGCCGAGATCCACTGCCCAGACCGCCGCCGGGACCGGTAGCGGAATCGGATCCCAACCGTCGATCAGGTGCTGTACATAGCGGGCGAGCTCGTCTCCATGGAGCGGGATGCGGCCGACCATACTCGACCTTCCGATGGTGTACTGCGCCCGCCACGGGATCTCGTCGACTCCCCCAGCGATCAGGAGGTATCGCGGCTGTTGCTTGGGGCCGCTGCCGTAGTTGCCTCCGCCCAGGGTCAGGTCGAAGTGGCTGCTATCCGGCCGATAGGCGCGGAGCCGATTGCCGGGATTGTCATGGTCGGTGCGCCACCGATACAGCGGCGCGGGTGCGCGATCCGCGAGCAGTGCCTGGAGGCTGGGGTGCAGATCGGCCCCGGCGGACCGATCGGCGGCCGAAATGGCGTCGTTGTCGGGAACGACGAGGCCCCAGCCCACCTTGGGATCCCTCCAGTCGTTGAGATCGGGAGCCTGGTCCGGAAACATGGGCTGCGGCGGTGGGGTGGGCCTGTTCGGAACGAGCCAGCGCTTCCAGTCGTCACGCAGCGGACTCTCTTCGCAGTCGGTCCCGGAGAGCGCTGCGTTGATGCGAAGTTTCATATTCCGATGTGGTCCTTGAGCCGCTCTACCTCAGCCTCGATCTTGGCACGCAGTTCGTCCGAGATCTGATCGTCGTGTTGGCGGAGGATGTCGAGCAGCTGCGCGAGTCGACCGACGTCGAAGTCTGCAGCCTCGGCCGTGAGGGAGACGGTCAGCGGTCGCGCCTGTACATACAGGATGGGCAGCGTCCAGCGCTTCTGATTGGGGGCCACCACCGTAGTCGGTCCGCCGGTGCAGAGGGCGGAGCGGATCCTGGGGAGCAGACTGTCCCAGCGGATCTCGGCGCCCGCTCCGTCGGCGAAGGCCTCGTTCAGATAGGCGGGAAGCTCTTGGTAGAGCGCTCGGGAGAAGGCGTCGGCGTCCTGCTGATCGATGGTCTCTCGCATGCCGATCGTGGCTGCGGCGCCCTTCTCGACGATGTCGTGAGCGAGTCCGGGATCCTTGCCGTTGCTCATCGCCGTCTGGCAGGCCGCGAGCACCAGCAGCCAGAGCTCTCCGCTGAGCTCCTTGAAGTCGCGCGCTTCAAAAAAGAGAGGATCGGCCCCGAGACTGCTGCCGCGATGCGCGAACTCGAGGTGGCCTCGCTGGCTGCTGTTCCCGTGACAGAAGACGTGCAGGATCTGGGGTCGCAGCTCCTTGAGGCGGTGGACCAGAAGCTCGCGGGTGTCGGGGATGACCTCGCAGTCCCAGGTGTCGTCGACAATCGCCTTCTGAGCCTCTTCCGCGACCAGACAGGTCCTGGTGCACTCGAGACTCAGCTGGGAGATCCCGTGGTTCAGAGCGTCGAACTGCGCTTTTGGGTCCCGCTGATCGGCGGCCAGGATCGCCACCACGCGGAGCTTTCCACTCAGCTCTCGCCGGGCCGAGTCGTCGGCGAGCTCGGGGATCCTCGAGACCCCCGGACCGAGGGCCAAGAACCCCTCCTCGGGGTGGTACAGCGTCTCCCACGGCAGGTTCACTCGCGTCCGCAGAAACACGGCCTTGTCCCCGGCGAGTCCCTGCTCTGCGCCCGGAGTGTCGTGAAACCGGCCGAACAAGAGGCTGCCGACGGCCTGCACAGTCCCAGCCGCCACCTCGCCCTGCTGGTGGTATTCCCCGAAGACGTCGTCGGTCGCGTCTCCATCGAAGAGGGAAGGAAGTCCGGCACCGTCAATCTCGGGGGAGGCTTCCAACATGGCCATGTAGCGGCCATCAGAGTCGTGCCCGACCGCGCCGAACACCTTGATCTCGGTGCGGCTCATGAGCCCTCCTCCAGCAGGCCCGCGACGAACTCTATCGCCGAGAGCTCGCCCGCTGCCCGTGCAGATGTAGGCGCGGAGAGGTCTCGAAGGCGGGTGTTCAGGTCGAGGTGCAACGACCTCTCCCAGCGGGGGGCCGCCGTTCGCTCGATTGTCGGCATAGCATGGAAGATCGAGGGAGTCGGCGCGGGCTTCCAGCTCCCTCGGTAGTCGTCGCCGTGGCTGTAGTAGAGGAGTCGCTGCGGGTGCGTCCACAGGCCAATGGTCGAGCTGGGCATGGCCACCGCGCCCTCGCCGAACACGATGTGCAGCGCCCTCGACAGCTCCTCGTATTCGTGATGGGGAGCGTCGTGCAGCAGGATCGGGCCGGGCCGCAGCTGGGCCAGCTCGTTGGCAACGAGCCTCATTCCCCACCGCCAACGGTTCGAGCTTGGACTGGTGAGACCGATGGACCCAGCACCGAGCCGGCTGGCGAGCTTGGCGATGGACTCGGAGCGAATGAAGTGCGACCAGCCTCGATCGACGTTCCGGGTGGGCGACTGCGCCACGGCCAGAAACCCTCGATTACGGCGTATATAGCCAGGACTCACGATATGGAGGTGGTCGATTGCGGTGTCTCGGAGCGCGGCGTTCATCCAGTCGAACCAGGGGGTGGACTGCACCGAGGTCGTCCGAGTTCGACCCTCGCCGTACGGCACCGACTGGGCTGGATCGTAGATGGTGACGTCGTCCCGTCCACCAAAACGCTCGACGAGCAGATGGTGACAGGCGGCGTCGGCGAACAGATGGAAGTCGGCTTGCCTACCCAGGTTGCCCATCTCGCCGACCAGGACCTCGGCCTGGTCTCTCAGGTCGTACTCCTCCTTGGCCTTTGGCGAACTCAGGCAGATCGCGACGGTCAGCTGGCTGTCGGGCCTGGTCGGCAGCGCCGTGAAGTTGGGCACCCGCAGCACCGGCACATTCAGCGAGCCCAGCAAGGCCTCCCACGGCAGGATGCCCAGCCACGATGAGCGAGGTCCAAGCTGCAACCACAGGGGTTCCTCGTTCTCGAGCTCACCGGCCAGCTGCTCGCAGAGTTGTTGAACTGCGGCCGGCAATACGGGCTGGATGTCGTTCGACTGGAGGTCCTCGGACTCCTCGGGCACGCCGTAGTCCGCCAAGGGCAGGGTGTGCTCGTTCACCCGTTCATCGCCGAGAAAGCTCGTCGCAGCGACCAAGCTCCCAGAGCGACTGGGTCGCAGCGACAGCCTAAGGGTCGTCAAGCGGTGCTCGTTCCGTATCTGCATAGCCATATCAGCGACCCACGAGATCGAGGAGCGTCCACCAGGTGAACTTGTTGGATATGTCGCCGTGATCGGTGATTGATCCTGTGCTATCGATGGACATCACCTGCCTGTCCGTGTCTGGATAGGGCGTTCCGTGCGGGGGCATGGTCATCTGGTGGGCCCGCACTCCTGCGGGACCAAACCCTCCCAAGGCGGCGTACCGGGTGGGAACCCCGGCGATGTTGATCTCGCCAACATCTCGCGCCCTCCTCGCCGCGAGGTGGAAGAACTTCCGCAAGGCGCTGTCGTCTCTGGACCAGGTCGCCCGGATCGGCAGCTCTACCCTGGCGAAGGCGGGTCGATAGCCCCCCGGCCTGCCATCGACGTCGGCAGCGAAGCACAGGTGGTTCACGGCGGGCTGAAGCAGGACCAACCCGCGGACTGGACGCGGCAGCTCCTCGATGCAGATGGCGGAGAGCAGCACCCGGCACCCATAGGAATGCCCCAGAGCGTAGAGTGGCGCGTCACTTTGCCCGAGCATGTCTCGAAGTAGCGCCCCGACGCCGGTCGCTCCCATGCGTCCGGCTCTGTCCTTCATCTGCAGGACTGTAGCGCCCCGGATGAGGTTGCGGGGATCCAGCCTCTCCCAGAATCCTCCAGCTTGAACTTCCTCTTCGCCGTCGTTGGTGGTGCGGATCTCGTCGTCCTCCTCGTCCTCCTCCTCTTCGGAGAGCGGAGGCTTGGCGGATCGGATGAGTGCGCTCAGGACCTCGTCGGCCACCGCATCGAGGTCCTCGTTTCCGGCGGCGATCTTCGTCGCGACCAAGGTGGCGAGGGCCTGGGCGTCGGCCTCGGAGATGGGGGCCTGCGATGCCAGCAGCCTCCGCCACAGAGCTGCGTTTTCCGGGTCGAGCTCATCGGCGATGGCGTCGAGTCCCTTGTCCTCGGAGCCGCCGCCGATCTGGGGACCGCCCTCCCATGGGGCCACGAGCGCAGTGCTCGGCCACTTCACCCCCACCAGGATCGGGCGGAAGGTTTCTGGCAGCACGCCTGGGTGTTCGGCCGCGGACTCGGTGAGACCCTGGATGAAGTGCCGATAGCGGCCCACCGCGTAGTCCCAGTCGTTGTTCCAGCCATGGGAGAAGAGGAACAGATGTGTCGCCTCACCGACGTTGGCGAGCAGGTGTTCGCGGCTCGAGGGCGAGGTGCACTGTCCCTCCTTGTCGAACCGGATCACGTAGAAGGGGATCTGTTCCCCATTGGACGCAGTGACCAACTCCAGTGGACCGATGATCGGGGGCATATGACCTCATGTTGCTCGATTGGGCGCCATTACCGTCCGTCGGTGTATATCACAGGACCCGTCTGGATTTGCCGCAATCACGTGGTGTTCGTTGTCGTCTGATTCTGGACCCACCGAGGCGGGATTTCGTCTATGGTTGCCGCTTGGGGGCGGATCTTGTTCGCGTCGACGGACATTCGAGGCGTGAGGTGGCCAGGCGTCGCACTCGCGGTGGTGGGGCTGGCGCTGCCGGCGGCTCTCTACGCGGCGGACAGCGACCCGTCGACCGACGCCGGGATCGACTGGTTCATCCTGGTGATGATGCTGTTCGGGGGCCTGTCCTTCTTCCTGTATGGCATGGAGCGCATGGGCGAGGCGATGAAGGTCGTCGCCGGCGATCGCATGCGGGACATCCTCTCCGCACTCTCCGACAACCGGCTGGTTGGCCTGTTCACCGGCACCACCGTCACCGCGATCATCCAGTCGAGCTCGGTGACCACGGTGATGTTGGTCGGGTTCGTCTCCGCCGGACTGATGACGCTCCCCCAGGCCATCGGCGTGATCCTGGGCGCGGGCATCGGCACGACGATCACGGCGCAGATCGTGGCCTTCAAGGTGACCAAATACGCGCTGCTCCTGGTGACCATCGGCTTCGGCATGTTCTTCTTGTCCCGCCGCGACCGGACCCAGCAGTGGGGCATGATGATCATGGGGCTCGGCATGATCTTCTACGGCATGAGCGTGATGAGCACGTCGATGAAGCCGCTCCGTGACTTCGAGCCCTTCATCAACGCCATGTCCGGCATGTCGAACCCAGTGTTCGGCATCCTCGCGGGTACGGCGTTCACAGCGCTGATCCAGTCCAGCTCCGCCACCATGGGCATCGTCATCGTGCTCGCCATGCAGGGGTTGATCTCGCTGGAAGCCGGCATTGCCCTGGCACTCGGAGCCAACATCGGGACCTGCGTGACCGCCGCCCTCGCCGCCATCGGAAAACCCAGGGAGGCCATCCGCGTCGCCGCCGCCCACGTGTTGTTCAAGGTGATCGGCGTTGTCTTGATGGCGCCCTTCATCCCCTACTTCGCCGAGCTCGTGGTCGCGGTATCCCCCGTCGGAGATCCGGGGCTGGTCGGTCAGGAGAAGCTGGCCGCGATCGTGCCCCGCCAGGTCGCGAACGCCCACACGATCTTCAACGTCGGCGTCGCCCTGTTGTTCCTGCCTTTCACCGGGCTCTTTGCCCGCTTCCTCACCTGGGCCATAGGCGATCGAGAGGAGCCGCCCGAGCGCGCCATCATCGAGACCAAGTTCCTGAACCAGCTCCTGCTCGCCACCCCATCCCTGGCCATCGAGGCCGCACGACGCGAGTTCCGGCGCATGGCGAAGCGAGTACTGAGGATGTACGACGGCATCCTCGACGCGGTCCTCGAGGGCACAGTCGAGGACGTCGAGGCCATCCGCGAGCTCGACGAGGAGGTGGACCAGCTCTGTGCGGGAATCGTCGCCTACCTCGGGGACATCAGCAAGGGACGCCTCGACGACCAGCAGACCGACGCCGTCATGGACTTCATGTCGGCCACCAACGAGCTCGAGAGCATCGGCGACGTCATCCAGACAGATCTGGCGAAGCTCGGAAAGCGCAGGATCGAGCGAAACATCACCGTCAGCGAGCACACCTGTGAGGTGATCCACGGCATCCACGCGCTGGTGGGCGAAGCGCTGAAGACCTCACTGTCGGCGGCCTCCCGGGACAGTCAGCGACGCGCCGAGCAGGTCGTTCACATGAAGTACGCGGTCAGCGAGGTCGTCAAGGACGCCGAGAGGCACCAGGCGAGCCGTCTGATCGCCGACGAACCGGGACGGGTGCCCGCTTATATGCTCGAGATGGACATCATCGACAAGCTCGGGAGGGTCTTCTACCACTCGAAGCGCATCGCCAAGAGCGTGACCCGCCACGATCCGATCCTGCCCGATGTGACCGAGGAGTTCGCCGTGGACCGGACGCATCGGCAGTGAGATTGTACGATAGAGACGAACCACCGGGCGATCTGGCCCTCGAACTCTCCTTCCTGCACGATGGATTTCGCTGCCAGACCCGCACCCGGGTGCACATGAACGCCGAGATACCGGCGCTGGTCAACATTGCTGGGCTGGCTGCGGCATCCGGGTTGGCGTGGATGGCCCTGGGCACGACGGTCAGCCTCGCAGTCGCGATATTGATCGCGCTGGCGCTGGCTGCGCGGGCATACCTGACCGACGGCGTTCACCGGTCCGGCGAGATCGAGTGCGCAGCCGCGGTCCTGACTCTGACGAGTGACGGGCAGACGGTCTCGATACCGGCAGCCGCGATCGAGGAAGTGCGCGCATGGTCGGGCTTGCTCATGGTGCAACACGGGGGAGAAATCGCCCAGCACCCGATGACCGGCCGGCTCGCAGACGATCACGCGGAGTGGCTCGCGGAGGCAATCGTGCGCTGGCTTCCCGAGGAAGAAAGCAAGGAAGAAGCTGCGGAGAGTGCCGCCAAGAAGAGCGCGATGCGGGCGCTCCTCCAGCGGCGGGAGCACGAGAGCTAGCGTCCGGCTCGTAACGGCCCGAACCTTTCTATCCGGCACGCTCTGGGTCGGCGCAAGGATCTCCTCGCGGATGCGCTCCGGCCGCATGTCCTGGGACTGATTTGCCAGTTCAACGGGCGAAATGGGCCTGGAGTGCTACGTTTGTCTCGCCTCCCGCCTCAGGAGCAGCATGGGTTCCCACTCCCACTCGAAGTCATCGCCTGACCAGACAAGCTCGCCTCCCGAGCCCGACTGCCTCGGTCACGACGACCAGGATCTGTATGGCAACGCCGCCATGGCCGAACAACTCAACGGAGCCCCACAAGCGCCGGATCCAGCCCTCGGCGCCGTCCGCCCAAATGCCCCAGGCAACAAAGCCGACGCACTCGCGCAACACGAGCGGAACCGCGACATCATGGACCGCTTCATTCGATCGGCGATGGCGGTCGAGCCCGACCCGAGCCAGGGTTTCAACTCCCGGCCAAACCTGCTCAAGAACTCCGCGGAGTGGGTGGATTCCGGCAACGCCACCCTCTACGTGCTCACGCCCACCCACGACGCCCACCTACGTCCCGGCGTGCCCGCGAACCAGCTCAGCTACTTCGACACGCAAGTGGACTACGCCTCTGCTGGCTCCACCTACAACGACACCCTCGACGCCGCGGGCCAGGCCACCGACGACACTGGCATCGCCAAGAAGTTCGCCAATGTGCGGGGAACAATGCTCAACGATGGGCAGGCGCTGTGGATCATGGACCCCGACTCGTCGAACGAGGGCGCTCTGTCTGAGTTCTTCATCCACGAGGTACAGCACGACGCCGACCAGCATCGCGGCGGGGAAACCTGGGAGGTCGCGCAGCCAGCCGCCGACCCTGCCGCAACCACTCGGGCGCCCCAGTGGGCGTACAACAGCTACCAGACCGAGTTTCGCGCCTATTGGATGATGAACCCCGAGGGCTCAACGGCCGATTGGTTCGGCTCATCCACCGATCTGGCGGTCACTGACGTGGCAATCACGGCGCAGCATGCGGGCCCGGACGGGACGCTGGGCAACGCCGACGACGTGACCCAAACGGTGAACACCGCGTTCACCAACAAGCGCCAGCAGGACATCTTCAACCACATGTACACGGCGCGCGCCGACAACATCTACCTGAACGGTCTGACGTGGACCCAGTCCTACGCCTACCTGCCGCACTACTTCGCCCTCGATCCGGCCTTCAAGTCGATGGTCGACGGCTACACGCTGCCGGCGAGCGGAAACCTGGTGAACTCGATCCGGATCCAAGCTCTTAGCGATGCCATCACCGCTGGCGGCGTGTTGAACATCCTGACCGCCGCTGGCGATCTCGACGATCTCGACCGCCTCTACCTCCAAGATCGCGCCCAATCGCAGCCCTTCTGGGCACAGGTCGCTGGCCTCGGCGCGTTCACGAAGGCCCTGCTCGAGCACGCCATCGATGTGCCAGTGATGGGGCCGCATCAGTCAGAGCGCATCACCGTCGTGGCTGGCGACACGCTCTCCGCCATCTCCGAACGCTACCTCGACGACATGTCGCGCTGGCGTGAGATCTATCGGTTGAACGTCGACGTAATCGGCGCAGATCCGAATGTGATCCGTCCCAATCAGCAACTCCTCCTCCCGGCCCTCTAGCGGATGTTCGTCTGGCTAGCCGTCCTGAGCGCGTGCCATGGTCAGGTGGCGACCACGCCGCCTGCCGCCCCCCCGGAGCCCATCGTGCAGAAGACCTCCGAGCTCACCGAACGCCTACGAATCGGCCTTCGTTTCGACAAAGCCCAGCCCATTGCCGAGCTCGACGGCACCGTCACGCTCGTCCAGTCCGAGTCCGACCATGGCGGGCCGGGCCTGAGGGAGGGGCTGGACACTGGAATCATCGAGCTGAAGCGTGGTGAGGACGTACAGCGCATCCCCTTTGAGACCAACGTCGTGTTCGAGGCCTGGGGCTACCGCATGGCGGTCTTCGGTGGAGGAGGCAACCTGGAGCTAGGTGTCTTTCCCCACGGCGCCCCACTGGAGCCCTAGAGCGA
>PJEL010005246.1_pt1 | contig 10488 bp, 13 predicted proteins | sample 1853271 | NCBI WGS metagenome assembly PJEL01 (sample SAMN08108733, study PRJNA415343) | Invertebrate metagenome, whole genome shotgun sequencing project. | host: Globobulimina | place: Sweden: Gullmar Fjord | collected 2015-08 | reverse complement strand
ATCCAACAAATGATCCAACAAATGATCCAACAAATGATCCAACAAATGATCCAACAAATGATCCAACAAATGATCCAACAAATGATCCAACAAATGATCCAACAAATGATCCAACAGCAGTACCAACATTTCCTTCTTCAAATCCAACTTCAAATCCAACTCAAGAGCCAACAATTTCAACAGAAAATCCTTCTTCTATCCCAACAGATTCACCTTTAGAGTTTGGGGGAACACGTGAACCTTATATGAATACTACTCAAATGGATAAGGATAAAGAAAGTAGTGATTCATCTGATGGTAATAATGATGAACTTATATATATTTTAGTACCATCAATTATAGCAGTTGCATTATGTTGTTGTTGTTTAATATTTTGTATTTGGTATTGTCGTCTCTTAGAAGGTTTACGTAAAGAAGGAGATGAAAAAAATACTGTTATTATAGCAAGACCTTCGAATTATAAATCTATACAAGAAGATTCATTACTAGAATTAACAGAGATTTAATAATTTAGAAAAATAAAACAAAATTTAGATATATATTAAAAGTATATGAAGATATGGAAAAAAAGCTCATTGATAATCAGAAAGTTATGATCAATTTTTCTTATATCTTTAGAAGTAGTGAGAGCATTGCAAAATGAGTATCGAGCGTCAGTTCGGCACTCTAAATTTTGTTACGCAAAATTAGTTTTGCAATACTCTCGTAGTATATAAATAATAATTAAATATTTAAAGATTCTGCAAATTTGTTTTGTTCATATTGTTTAAGAGTTCTTTTTAATATTTTTCCTACAGATGATTTTGGTAATTCATTTCTAAATTCTATATACTTTGGAATTTTATATCGAGTTAATTTTGTTTTACAATATTCTATAATTTCTTCAGTGGTTAAAGAAACATCTTTTTTAACTATAAAAAGTTTTAAAGCTTCTCCTGTTCTTTCATCAGGAATGCCAATAACACCTGCTTCTAATACTTTATCATGATCACTAACGATATTATCGATTTCATTGGGATAAACATTGAAACCAGAAACTATTACAACATCTTTTTTTCTATCAACAATTCTAATGTATCCATCTTTATCAATAGTAGCAATATCTCCTGTTCTAAGCCATCCATCTATAAAGACTAGATCAGTTTCTTTTCTGTTTTTCCAATATCCTTTCATTACTTGAGGACCTTTGACTAATAATTCTCCTTTACCACCATATTTGGTTTCTTCCCCATTTTCATCGATGAGCTTAATTTGAGTATTTGAAAGAGGTAAACCAATAGTATTTAAATGATGATTACCATCAACCGGGTTTGCAATTACTCCTGGAGAAGCTTCTGTTAATCCATAAGCTTCAACTAAATTAGTATTTGTTAATGCTTTCCATTTTTTTGCTACTTCTTCTTGAATTGGTGCTGCTCCACCTATTACTATTTTACAATTAGAAAAATTTATTTTAAAAAATTCTTTTTTATTCATTAAGGCTTTAAAAAGTGTATTTACTCCTGTTAATAATGTAAAAGAATGTTTTCTTAATTCTTTTATAAATCCTTTTAAATCTCTTGGATTTGTTATCAAAACATTTTTAGCTCCCAAGCTAAACATAGATAAAGTATTTGTTAAAGCAGCAATATGATAAAGAGGCAAAGGAGTAATTTGAATTTCTTTTGCTTCTTTAATTTTAACTTTTGTCCATTCATAAAATTGATTTATATTAGATACTATATTATTATGAGTTAAAATAGCTCCTTTTGCTGTTCCAGTTGTACCTCCTGTATATTGTAAAAAAGCTACTTCTTCTCCATTTAATTTATATTTTTCAAAAGTTTTTTTCTCTCCAATTTTAAGAATATCTTTAAATTTTTTAGCATTTGGAAGATTGTAGTTTGGTATTAAATTTTTATAATATTTAATAAATTTGTTTATCATAAATCCTTTTATATTCCCCATCATATCTCCCAATCCTGTAATGATTACCTCATGGTTATGATTCAGGTTTTCAAAAATTTCTTCAAATTTATAAGCAAAATTTTCCAATATTACTATAGCTTTAGTTTCAGAGTCTTTTAATTGTATTATCATTTCTTGAGGAGTATAAAGGGGATTAATATTAACAACTATTAGCCCAGCTCTTATTGATCCTAAAAGAGCAATAGGATATTGAAGAATATTAGGCATTTGTAAAGCTATTCTATCTCCTTTTTTTAAGTTTGTATTATTTAATAAATAACTTGCAAAATCTCTTGATAGTTTTTCTATTTTTTTATAAGATAATTTTGCTCCCATATTTTCAAAAGCAATGAGATTAGAATATTTTTCGCATGAGTTTTCTATTAAATCTACTAAAGAGTTATGTTTTTTTGGAATATTCATATTCAAATTATTTTTTTTTGTTATTTTTAAAGCTATGCTCAATAAAGTTCAAATTTAATATTTAATAATTAAAATTAAGAATTTTTAAAATATAAAAATAATCATTTTAAAGGAAATTAAAATAAGAATTATATACTGCTTCCACTTCAAGATGTAAGAAAAATCGATCATAACTTGTTGAGTATCAACGACCTTTTTCCGCATCTTCATATACTTTTAGTATATTAAACTTTTTCTTTCTTTTTTAATCTTGAAGATTTTTTAGAATTTATTTTTTCCTGTTCTTTAAGATCTTTTTTTGAAATTTTACCAACAGCTGATTTTGGAAGTAAATCTCTAAATTCAATATAACGAGGTATTTTATAACCAGTAAGTTTTGTTCTACAAAATTTAATTATCTCTTCCTTGGATAATGATCTATCTTTTTTTACAACAAATAATTTTAATGCTTCTCCTGATTTTTCATGTGGTACACCTATAGAAGCTGCTTCTAAAACTTTATAATATTCATTTACCACATTATCAATTTCATTAGGATAAACATTAAAGCCAGATATATTTACAATTTCTTTTTTCCTATCAACAATTTTAATAAACCCATTCGAGTCTTTAATAGCAATATCCCCTGTTTTTAGCCAATCATTTATTATCACTTTTTCTGTTTCCAAAGGCTTATTCCAATAACCTTTCATTACTTGAGGACCTTTTATTATTAATTCTCCTTTTTGGCCTATATTTACTTCTCTATCATGTTCATCTATTATTTTTACTTCGGTATCAATAAAAGGAATTCCTATTGAATTTAATTTAGGGTTTTCAATTGGGTTTGCAGTAACAGCAGGAGAAGCTTCTGTTAAACCATATGCTTCAATTAAATTAGTATTAGTAATAGAAAACCATTTTTTTGCTACATTTTCTTCAATTGAAGCTGCTCCACCCATTACTATTTTACAATTTGAAAAATCTACTTTGAAAAATTTTTTTCTTTTTAATAATTCTTTGAATAAAGTATTTACTCCTGTTATTAAATTAAAAGAATGTTTTCTTAATTCTTTTATAAATTTTTTAATATCCCTTGGATTTGTAATTAATACATTTTTAGCTCCATATTGTATCATTAAAAAGGCAACAATTAAAGAAAATATGTGATATAAAGGTAAAGGACTAATACATATTTCTTTACCTTCTTCTATATTTCCTTTCATCCAAATAGATATTTGAGATAAATTAGCAATAATATTATTATGAGTTAACATAGCCCCTTTTGCTGTACCAGTTGTGCCAGTTGTATATTGAATGAAAGCTAATGTTTCACTATCAATTTCAGGTTTTATAAAAATTTCTTTTTGTCCTAATTTCAAAGTTTCTTTAAATTTAATAGCACCTGGAATTTCATATTTAGGAATCAATTTTTTATAATGTCTTGTTATATTGTTTATTAAAAACCCTTTAAAGGATCCCATCATATCTCCAATATTAGTTATTATTATTTCTTTTATATTATCTAATTTTTCTAATATGTTTTCCAATTTATCAGCAAAATTTTCTAAAATAATAATTGCTTTAGCTTCGGAATCTTTTATTTGTGTTAACATTTCTTGCGGAGTATATAAGGGATTTATATTAACTACAATAAGTCCAGCTCTCAATGCACCAAATAGTACAATGGGATATTGAAGAATATTAGGCATTTGTATTGCTATTTTATCTCCTTTTTTTAAATTTTTATTATTTATAAGATATGATGCAAAATTTTTAGATAATTCATCAAGTTTTTTAAAAGTTATTTTTGTCCCCATATTTTCATATGCTATCAAATCTGAATATTTAAGACATGAACTTTCTATAAGATCTATTAATGTATTGTATTTTTTTCTAGCTTTTTTATATTCTATAAGATTCTTATCTTTTTTATTTGCGTTATTCATTAGGATAGTTATATTTTGTAAGTATCGTCTAAAATACTAATTTTTTTGCAATTATCCTATGATAAATATTATAAAACTGATAAATAACTGAATTTATTATATTTTTTAAATATTAAATTTTAAGTCCTTTAGGTAATTTAAATTCTATAATTTTGTTTTGAAAAAATAAAAATTTATTGTACTGAGTGAATGTTATAAGCAAGTTTAATACTTTGAGCAATGCTTGACATTTCTTCATAACTAATCTTTAATTTTTCTTTATTAAAGTTCATATCTTTAACTTTATTAATTGGTATTAAGTGTATGTGAGCATGAGGAACCTCTAATCCTATAACTGCAGTGCCAACTCTATTACACTTTATCACTTTTTTGATTGCATAAGAGACTTTTTTGGAAAATAAATGCAAATTTATAAAATCAGATTCAGGAAGATTAAATATATAATCTATTTCCTTTTTGGGAATAACTAAAGTGTGTCCTTTAATTAAGGGATTGATATCTAAAAAAGCTAAATTATTTTCATCTTCTGCAACAATATGAGCAGCTATTTCTTTATCAATTATTTTAGAAAAAATGGATTTCATTTGAAATATATTAACAAAAAATTATAAGCTTATATCCAATATTTTAAATTTAATTCGTCCAGAAGGTGCATCAATAATGACTTCCTCCCCTTTTTTTTTGCCTAGAAGTCCCCTTCCTATTGGTGATGAGATTGATATCTTACCTAATGCAAGATCTGCTTCTTCTTCTGCTACTAAAGTATATAAGAATTCACGTTTATTTTGAATATTTTGAATTTTCACTTTTGTTAAAATAGAAGCTTTAGAGCTATCTACCATATTTTGGCTTAATACTCTTGCATTTGATAATACATCTTCTAATTTTGCAATTTTCATTTCTAACATCGCTTGAGCATCTTTAGCTGCATCATATTCTGCATTTTCACTTAAATCCCCTTTGCTTCTAGCTTCTTCCAATTGTCTAGAAATTTTAGCTCTCCCCTTAGTTTTTAATTCATTTGATTGGTTTTTTAAATTTTCTAAGCCTTCTTTTGTGAAGTAAGATATTTTATTAGCCATAAGTCCTTTTTTTAATATAAGAATTAAGATACATTTAGTTTGCAATATCGCGAATATTACAAAATTTAAAAGTTTAATAATTTGAAAATTTCGATTTTGTATCTAATCTAGCTCAATTTAACTAAAAAAGAAATTTTCAAATTAAAAATAATTTATTTGCAATATATATTACTTTCATTTGAACTCTATAACTTTGTCAAATAAATTATCACTATTATTTAAAATTATTTTTAAAATTAAGATCTAAAACTATACAATTTTTTTTATTATTTTATATCAATTAATAACTTTCTAATTAATATAATAATAATTTCAATAATTTTTAGTAAATTGGCTCTTCAATATATTAGATGTAGGTTAAAATGTATCTAAAAGTAATTGATACTCAAAGAGAGTTGAGATCAATCATTAGTTCGTTTTTAAAGGCGATCAGTATATTATTATGTTCAAATTATTTAAGTAATTATGAAAAAGAATATTCATCCTAATTATAGAGAAGTTGTATTTCTCGATACAGCAAGTGGTAAAAAAATTTTGACTAGATCTACTGTAGTAACAGATGAAAAAATAAAATTAGAAGATGGAAAAGAATATCCTTTGGTAAAAGTAGAAATTAGTTCAGAATCACATCCTTTTTATACTGGTAAAAAGATATTTGTAGATACTGCAGGTAGAGTAGAAAAATTCAAGAAAAGATATGCAAAAAAGTGATTAAAATATAAAGTATTGTTATTAAATGACTTTTGAAATTTTTTCTTGAATATCCGATATATTGCTTTTAATATCAATAGTTTGTTTTTCAAATATTTTTTTAATTTTGGCTAACTCTAATATAGAATCAAAAGATGTTATTGCTAATAAATCTTGATTATCATTAGTGCCAAATTGATTTTTATATTTAGAAATTTTATCATTTATTATTTTTGCTGATTCCCTTATTAGCGCTTCCTCTTCTCTTTTTATTTTCATTGGGTATATTCTATCACAAATTTTAATACGAATAGATAATTCATTCATAATATTACATTTATTGTTTTATAGATAATTTGAAAATATTAATTTTCTAAATAGAGAATGCATTTATTAATTATTTTTATATATTCTTCAAATTTTGATTTAATTTCTTTATTCTCTTTTAAATTTTTAATAGGATCATTGTCCTTTAAAGATATAGATTCACTTTTTTTAGAATTTTTTAATTGTTCTTCTAAAGCTAAATTTCGTTTTTTTAAATTATATATAGATTTATCTTTATCTGAGATTTGAAATATTAAAAGCTCTACTTTTTTGGATAACTCTTCAGTTTGTGTTTTTAAATTTTCTAAAAAAACTATATTCATAATGTCATTGAATAAGAATAGTGAGCTATGATTTATAAAACTTAAAGTTATATAATAGTATTTTTATCTTAGAATATAATTATAAAGTAATATATACTGGACGTAAGTCAAAATGTATCTAAAAGTAATTGATAACCAAAGAGTAAAGACCAATTATCAGCTCATTTTCAAAGGCTATCAATATAAATACTTAATACTAGAATATAATAATCTACTATAATTTTATTGTATTATTTTTTAATTGTTCTTATCACTTTTTTATTTTGAGCAATACCTTTCATTTTATTTATATTGCTTGTTAAAGTATTCTCATAAGATTTAATCCGATCTATTTGTGATTTAGCAATTTCTTGAATTTTTTTTCTTTTTTTATTATCAATAAAAATTCCTGCTGCAAATCCTAAGACAAGACCAGTAGAAAAAGAAAATATACGTCCCATAATGATATTAATTTGAATAAATTTAAAACAATTATACTATTTTCACTTCAAGATGTAAGCAAAATCGATTTTAACTCATTGAATAACACGATCTTTTTTTACATCTTCATATACCAGTAGTATATATACTCATTCCATTTGAAGATGTACTGATAATTGATCGTAACTCATTTGAGTATCAACGATCTTTTTCCGCATCTTCATATACGAGTAGTATATATTATAATTCAATATTATGAATATTTTTTAGTTATTACAATTAGTAATAAATTATATTATCATATTTATAAATCAAAATTTTATTATCAAAAAATGCTAGTTGATTTTTAATTAAATATGAATGTTTGATAAATTTGCTTTATAAAAAGAATTTTTTTAAATTGGTTTTTTACAAAAATATACTATTTCTACTTGAAGATGTAAGAAAAATTGATCATAACTCATTGAATATCAATGACCTTTTTCCGCATCTTCATATACTTTTAGTATAGTATGTCTAACCTCAAAGAGATTGAATTAATTTTCAATTTCTTTAAATAAATTCAACTAATGATAGTAGTAAGAGTAAAAAAAGGTGATAGAATAGATAAATATTTAAAAAAATATAAGAAAAAGTTTGATCAAACTAAAATATTAAAACAAGTAAGAAAAAGACTTCATTTTATAAAAAAATCTGTTAAAAGAAGAAATGAAATTCTTAAAGCTATTTCTATACAAAAATATAATTTATCTCAAGAGAAATAATATCTTGAAAATTTGTAGCCTTTAATTAATAAACTTAAATTATATTAGCTTATTGTTACTTATCGCTTTTGGAAATGAGCTGGTAATAGGTTTTCACTCTTTGATTATCAATTACTTTCAGATACATTTTGACTTACGTCTATACTGCTTCCAATTGAAGAATATCTGATAATCGGTCATTACTCTTTGAAATCAAATGGTTTCAGATACATTTCATCTACGATTAGTATAGTATATAATAATAGTTTTTATGATTAATGAATTTTTAGAATACCTCAAATTTGAAAAGAGATCAAGTTTATGTACTATAAAAGCTTATAATACAGATATCCTTCAGTTTGATAATTATTTAAAAGAATACCACATAACTACAAAGATAGAAAATACGGATTCAAAACAGATTAGAGAGTGGGCTACTATTTTGATAAGAAAAAATATTTCCGAAAAATCTATCAATAGAAAATTAGCTTCATTACGAACGTTCTTTAAATTTTTAGTAAAAAATAAAAAATGTAAATCTAATCCTGTTTCTATTATTAAATCTCTTAAAGTACAAAATTCTCTTCCTAATTTTATTTCACAAAAAGATATTTTAGAATTTATTAAAGAGTATAAATTTGATAATACATTTGAAGGTTATAGAGATAAGCTTATATTCGAATTATTTTATGGAACTGGAATTAGATTATCAGAATTAATAAATTTAAAAATAGATGATATTAAGTGGGATATTAATGAATTAAAAGTTATAGGAAAAGGAAATAAACAAAGAATAATACCTATACCGAATCCTATAATGGAAATAATAAGTAAATATATAAGTTATAGAAAAAATTTAAATGCTTCAAAAGATTTTATAACAAAAAATTTACTATTAACAAGCAAAGGCAAAAATGCATATCCAATGCTTATTCAAAGAATAATAAAAAAATATCTATATTTTCTTTCTGCTAAGAATAAAATTTCTCCTCATATATTAAGACATTCCTATGCAACTCATCTTTTAGACAAAGGTGCTGACATAACTTCTATTAAAGAATTATTAGGACATTCTAATTTATCTACAACTCAAATTTATACACATGTTTCTATTGATAGATTGAAAAAAGTAATTAAACAAACTCATCCTAGAGGATAATTGCCAAAATAATAAAATGAATATTTTAAGTTTTCAAATTATAAGTACTTTTTTATCTTTATTAGGTGTAATTTTAGCTGCAAAACAAAAAGTAATAAAATGGCCAATAGGAATTGCTGCAAATATTTTTGCAATATTAATTTATAAAAAATCGCAATTAAATATAAAATCAATAATTACTTTTCTATTTTTAATAGATTCATTTTATGGATGGTATAAATGGTTATATGGTGGAGAAAATAGACAACCGATTAAAGTAAGTAAATCCAATTATAAAATATTGATCTTTTATATACTTTTATTTCTTTTTATTGTATTAATTTTTGGAAAAATTGAATTTATTTATACAAAAAACAAGATTTCTTATATTGAAGCTTTTGCAATTTTTTCTATTCTAGCTCATTGGATGATGGCTAGAAAGAAAATTGAAACATGGTGGATATGGATTTTTTTAGATCTGCTTTATATTTTTGTTTGTATTTATAAATCCTTATATGTTTTTGCTTTTAAATATTTCATATATATAATATTGGCAATTTATGGTTATTTAACTTGGGAAAAATCTTTAAATAGGTAATATACTCCAATTGAAAAATATCTGATAATCGGTCATTACTCTTTGAAATCAAATGGTTTCAGATACATTTCATCTACGATTAGTATAGATTTAAAAATGAATAAATTCAAATGTAAAAATTATTTTGATTGTGAATTTATAAAAAAAGATTTTTCAAAATCTGAAAATAGAAATCTAGAATTTGAAAATTGTACTTTTATAAATTGTAATCTGTTAAATACAATATTTATAAATTGTATTTTTATAAATTGTACTTTTAAATTATGTGATTTGAGTTTAATAAGGATAAAAAATTCTATGATCCAAAATTTAAGTTTTGAACATTCAAAGTTATTAGGAGTTAAATGGGGGGAATCTAAAGATTCTAAATTATTTTCTAATTTAAAATTCTATGATTCTATTTTAAATTATTCTTCTTTTTATGATATGCAATTAAAAAATACAATTATTAAAGACTGCATTTGTAAAGAAGTTGATTTTTCTAATGCTAATTTTAAAGATTCAACATTTGAAGGAAGTAATTTATTAAATTCTATTTTTAATAATACTAATTTAATAAATACAAGTTTTGAAAATTCTATAAATTATAATATTTCGATTTATAATAATAAGATTAGTAAAGCAAAATTTTCAATGCCAGAAGTAATGTCATTATTAAATGAACTAGATATAGAAGTTATTTGATTAAAGAGTTTAAAAACTAAATAATAAGTAGATTACAATTTGAACATATACCTAGACATAGAATATGAGTAACTGAATAGAAGGGTCTCTTTTCAGATTTTTTGATTGGAATATTTTGAGTATAAAACCATTTTGTTGACTATAAATGCTACTAAAATTTATTCATCAAGTGATTTTTTAAAAAA
>PJEL010005245.1_pt1 | contig 10489 bp, 13 predicted proteins | sample 1853271 | NCBI WGS metagenome assembly PJEL01 (sample SAMN08108733, study PRJNA415343) | Invertebrate metagenome, whole genome shotgun sequencing project. | host: Globobulimina | place: Sweden: Gullmar Fjord | collected 2015-08 | reverse complement strand
GGTCAACAAAACTATATGTTGGAAATCTGTCCTTATAGAAAACAACAGCTTCGTGGAGATCAACCAATCTACGCTGACTAGAATAGTCCGATATATACTCCCATGTCTCCTCCCATCTCGTAACAATTGATGTGTCTTTTAATCCAACAAATGCAACAATTTCCTTTGTGCTGAATCCTGCGTCCTTAATCACCCTAATACACTCTTGGACGACAGTTTCATCTCTGTATATCATAGCCTTTATTCCTTCCTTTATTCCTTCGGTGTAGTTGATTCTTCTAGTCTTTGCTAACTTTCTTTCAAGTTTCAAGTCCTCAAAGAGCCTACTTTTTTATATAATACTAAACTACAAAAGTCAAGCAAATGCCCATCCACCACTTATAAACATGCCAGGAGCCTCCTAGCGAAAAATAGAACGACACTCGGTGTCGTTCTATTTAGTTAAGATTTCAGCACCATCTTTACCAACTATCACAGTATGCTCAATATGTGCTGTGTTTGAGCCATCGGCTACTTTGTAGGTATATCCATCACTGGCAAGTTTAAGCTTTGCACTACCGATACTCATCATCGGCTCTATAGCTATTACCTGCCCATCTTGTAGTATTACATCACTATCAGGCCCATCTCCATGGTTTGCTATAAATGGTCTCTCGTGTACATCTAGCCCAACGCCATGCCCACCAAGCTCTGGTGGTAACTCATAGCCGTACTTTACAGCCACAGCACTTACAGCCTTGCCTATCTGTCCGATTTTATTACCCGCCACAGCCTGTTTTATACCCTCAGCGCACGCTTCTTTCACAGCTTGTATTAGTCTTTCGTCCTCTTTGCTTATCTTGCCAACCCCAACAGTAACGGTAGAGTCTGTTATAAGTCCATTGTGCTTAAGAAGACAGTCTATTGCCACCACATCACCCTCCTTCAAAATTCTCACGCCCTCATTTGGTACACCATGCACTATCTCATCATTTACAGATACAGATAATACTGCGGGATATCCGCGCTTTGCACCTCTAGGCTTATAGCCAAGCGTAGGTGACTCATCGCCTAAGTCAGCTATCATCTTTCTTGTCGCGTCTTCAAGATCTTGGCTTGATACGCCAGATACTGCCATTTTACCCAAACGCTTCAAAATACCAGCGAGCCTCTTGCCACCTTCTCGTAATATTTCCCTTTCTTTTTCTGTTTTTATTATCATGCGCTTCGCAAATTATAAATTATAAGTTTTGAATTTTAATTGAATGCCAAATTACTAAATTTTGAATTATTTAAAATTGAATTAAAATTTACAAATTACAATTAAGAAAGATGCAATCTTTCTAATATATCCTTATGTATCTCCTCTATAGTCCTCTCTCCATCTATCATATGCACCGTACGCCCACGCTCTCGCAAAGTATCAAGTGCTGGCATTACATCCTTTTTGTACCAGTCAATCCTACGCAAAATCTTCTCTTCTGTGTCATCACTCCTAGCTCTATTAAGCAATCTTTTTAACACCTCTCCATCAGAAATTTCTATATATATTACTGCGTAATCCTCTCTGCCGTAGAACACCATCGCATCGTCATAAGCCTGTGCTTGTGCCACACGACGCACCACGGCATCAGCTATTACATGCTCATCCCCTGTGAAGTTGTCTATAAGTTGTTTGGTAAAAAGATAGTTGGGTAAGAAGCCCGGCATAAGCCTACCATTTGATATTATCTCTTTTGTTAGCTCTGCTGACTTACTGTCTTCAGCAGTCAAAGCACGCAACAGTGCACCCATCTCCATATAAATAATCTCTCTACTGGAGCGTTTTTTAAGATAATCCATAAGTAAATCTACCTGCGTACCCTTGCCTGCTCCTGAAGGTCCGAAAAATAAAAGTGTTTGTGGTTTGCTCATACTTATTTGTGAATTTTATTAATTATCTAATAATTTTTCTTTCTTCAAAATTTCTACAACCTGACTCACTGTATCATCAAGCTGTCCTTGCTTGTTTACTATAACATAATCGTACACATCTTTATGTGCTAGCCACTCATGAGTGTATGCCATGCGTTGGGCTACAAATTCGTCTGTTACTAGAGAGCGCGCTCGTATACGCTGTTCAAGCACATCCATAGACTCCGCCATAAGTAGTACTGCCTTTATATGTGGGAATTTCTTCTTCATATTTATTACACCTTTGTACTCCATCTTCCATACTCCAAGCCCCTGCAAGCCACTTACCCGTTCTAACTCATCCATTGTTACGCCATATAAATTACCATTGTATTGCTCTGCCCATTCTACCATCTCGCCACTTGCCATCTTATCTTCAAAATCCTTTTGTGAAACAAAGTAATAAGGATTACCTTCCGTCTCACCTGCGCGCATCTCTCTTGCAGTGGTTGTAATAATTCTATTTATAGTAGTGTACTCTCGTAAACCCTCTATTACAGAATCCTCTCCAGCGCCAGATGGTCCAGAAATCATAATTATGTTATTCAAATCTAGTTCGCTCATTATGCCGTACTATACAGTGCTTTTGTCAAATTTTCCAGTCAAATTTGCTACATAGCATATTATGTAGCAAAACAAAACGCTGTTAGAGCGTTGCCTAACAGCGTTTTGAAAATTTATTCTAAAAAATATCACTCAAAAGAATACTAGTATTCTTTTCATTAGGTTAAGAGCTGTGATACCAGCTTAACAAACCAAAAAAAACGCGTCCGAACACTAGGTCCGGACGCAAAGGTTATGTCATGAAATATTTTTGTCAAGTTGCTTCTTCTTTGGCTACCAAAGCTGGATTCTCAGCATTTTCTTCCAGTAGCACTTGAATTTTTTCTGATAGAAGCCTGACTGCTGCTACTGGCGCTAGTATTATATCCTCTCTGGCATCTCCAAAGCATACGCCTTGCAAAATAACAACCCCTTTTTCACTTTCTTCACTGTTAAAATCACCAAACACTTCAACTGTTGGAAAGTCGGCTAGGCTGAGTTTAGCGAGTTTTGCAAGTAAACCATCTCTTGCACTCCATACTTCCGACAAGAAGTCTTCTGGATTCATGCAATTAATAGCATCATGGGTATGAGTACCCTTCTTTACTCTTTCCACTGGATTGCCAAAGCCTTCAGACAACCAAAAGTTTATTATACTTTCCCCTGGGAGAATTCCCACGATAACTTCCTCACCAGAAACGAGGATGATGATAGCATCTCTTCTAAAAAGACACTCATCATAATCATAATTTGGTATATAGAATTGTACACTACAAACAGACCATCCTTTTTTTAGATCCCCGGGAATGCGCTTCTCCTCATCAGGTTTTAATAATTCTACAGTCAGAGATTTTTTTAGCTCAGCATATATTTTTTTTAACCTCTTCGCTAATGCGAAATCATCTTCTTCGAATTTAAGGATGCTTTTCACTTCTCTTTCAACTTCCGCACGTATTGAAGCATGTTTGCGCTCTAATGCTATGATGTATATGCACTCCCAGCACTCAAGCATTATCCAAACGACAACAAAAAAAACAACTCCCCACATGACAACTTCCACAATAGGGTTAGTTATGTTCATTAACATGAACAAAGAACTAATTTCTTCTGATGCAAAGATCAGAAGAGGTACACCGAGAAACCATATGACTACCCGTACTATCACGCCGAACAGATTGTTTATCTCCGGTATGTTGAGAGCTGCTCTGTATAGTGCTGTTGTTGTTTTGTCAGAACATGGACAACCCTTGTGGGTATAAATGTCCCATGGTGTTACTGTTGCTTTTCCCGATGAATTTTGAACTGCTGGAAATCCAACAGCTTTTTTAAAAGTCCGATTGTTTCTTGAAAAAGAACTGACTTTTTCTGCGATCATTCGTGCAAGCATTCTATATTCCTTCCATTTTCCATTTTGAATTATGATGACAAAGAACCTATTCCCAATTGCGAGTATATCAAAACAAAGCCTTAATTACAACAGTAAGTCTCATCCAACACACACTTACACCCAATCAAAATACACTAAACCAGTACAGAATATCATTACAGGGTTGTATTTTGTGTTATATTTTGTATAATATAACACATGACAGGGCTTCTGAAATTGGCGAAAAAGTTTTCTAAAAACCCATCTTCTCTGCAATATAGAGATATAGAAAAACTTTTATCAGCCACTGGCTTTAAACAAATTAGTGCAAAAGGCAGTCATGTAAAGTTTAAACATGCAAAATTTCAAGTTGATATAATTGTTCCAATTCATAATTCAGATTGCAAGGACTTCTATAAAAAATTCATCGCGAAACAAACAAAAGAATTATTAAAAGAAATCAAATAATAATCATGAATAACACAAAACACAGCGTATCAGTAAAAAACAAAAAGTATAATTATACTTTAGTACCTAAAACTAAAGATACTACTTTTATAGAATGCACAGCAGCCAAAATTGCTCAAGAGTTTCTTAATGAAGATATACCAGCTGTGCTTGCAAACCTACCAAACTTAATAGTAGCAGAGCAAGAGTATAAAAATGCACAGAGTGTAGTTGTACATTTTAGAATTAAATCGGATGAAAAACAAAAGCTAGAAAATGCAGCAATGAAAAACGGTTTCAAAACAATCTCAAGCTATATGCGCAATTTAGCACTCACCGCACAGGTTAGTAAATAAACAAGAACACCGACACGAAATTCCAGATAGGTTATTATATTATAAACTAGGCAAAATTTTGAGTGCATAACGAGGCATTCAAGCAAAATAGAAAGAGCTGTATTTATAATACAGTGATTGATATTTTGTGCAGAATAACAAAGTTAGGCGCCAAAATTTTACCTAATACTCGCGTATGGATATTTGTGCCTCTACCTTCTTAACAAGATCAAGAACCACTGAAACAGCAATAAGAAGAGCCGTACCTCCAATTGCAAGTGTTGTAATACCCGTAACTCCCTGCACTACAATAGGTAAGACTGCAACAACACCAAGGAACAGTGCTCCAATAAGTGTAATGCGTGTAACTATATTACCCACATATTCACTAGTATGCTCCCCTGGGCGTATTCCAGGTACAAATGCACCACTCTTTTGTAAATTGTCTGCCATCTTATTAGGCTCAAAGGTAATAGCCGTATAGAAGAATGTAAACAAGAATACGAGACCAAAGTAAATACCGCCGTATATCCACTGGTTTGACATCGCATTGTTTACCGCAGTAGCTGCATTTGCAATCATTGGCATGCTAGAGCCGGTTAGAAAGCCAGCCACCATCTGAGGCAAAAGCACTATAGACAGGGCAAAGATAATAGGTATAACTCCAGCCTGATTAACACGCAGTGGTAGGTATGTAGAAACTCCTGAACTTGATTTACCTCCTCTGGATTGTCTAGTATAAGTAATTGGTATTGGTCTCTCTGCCTCTGTAATAAATACAATCGCAGCAGTTACAAGTATCCCAAGAGCGATAAAACCAACAATTACAGGTATTTGTGATGTGTCAAATGAGAAGACCATCTGAGAGAATGCCTGTGGTAAACTGGCAACAATACCACCGAAGATTAAAAGAGAGACACCGTTACCTATACCAAACTCAGTAACAAGCTCACCAATCCACATAAGTAATATTGAGCCTGCAACTATTATAAGTACATTTGTAATGGTTGAAAATAAATCCATATTTGTAACAATCCCTTGCCTGCCAAGTAGCGTAAGAAAGGCAAAAGCCTGTAAAAAAGCAAGTGGTACAGTAAGATAGCGAGAGTACTGTGCAAATTTGACACGCCCTATCTCGCCCTCCTCATGATACATAGCCTTAACCTTGGGTGACAGCACTGTCATAAGTTGCATTATAATACTGGATGTAATAAACGGCCCAACACCAAGCATAATTATAGATAAGTTAGAGAGTCCACCACCTGAGAAAATGTTCATCAAACCTAAAAATTGGTTATTAGAGAAGAACTCTTCAAGACGCAGTGTATCTACGCCAGGTATAGGTATAGTTGCAAGTATACGAAAGATTATCAAAGCTCCAAGTACAAAAAAGATTCTCTTTCGCAGTGATTCATCTGTAAAAGTTAATTTTAATTTGTGTATGAGTGTATTTAACATGGTTTTAATTTTTAATTTTCAATTTACGAATTTTAAGTATCTAAATATTAATTATTATAACTTCAATCAAAATTCTTACTTCAAAATTACTGTGCCTCCAGCTTTTTCTATCGCAACTTTTGCCGTATCTGATATATCGCAATTTTCTATATTTAGCTTCTTTGTGAGCTTGCCTCTGGCGAGTATTTTTACAGGTAATATTTTACCACTCTTCCTACCTACTAGCTTTTTTTCAAATAGAGAAAGCGGAGAAACCCCATCGCCATTTTCAAAATTATTCTCTAGTACATCTAGGTTCACAGGTAAGTAGACAACACGAGAGTCATTCACTGTACGAGATCTATTCTTACCAAATCCTCTAAGTTTAGGTAGCTTCTTTATTACATCACGCATCTCTGGACGCAAGCCGTGTCCACCGTGTTGCTTTTGCCCCTTATGCCCGCGACCGCTCGTCTTGCCGCGTTTACCACCGCGACCAATGCGTTTCTTAGAGACTCTAACTTTATTTGATTTTAGTTCATTTAGTTGCATGGTATTATAATTCTAACTTTTTAAGTGCCAGCACAGTAGCGCGCGCTATATTTATCTTATTTTTACTCCTTGTAAGTATCTTAGCGGTTACATCTGTTACTCCGGCGAGCTCAAGCACAGTCCTAGCCGCGGCACCTGCGACAAGCCCTCTACCTGTCGCAGGGCGTATTTCTACCTTTGAGGCACCGTATTTAGCCTCTATATTATGTGGGATACTACTATCCTTTGTGCGCACCACTGTGAACATATTTTTCTTTGCAGCGTGTATGGCCTTCTGTATTGCAAGCGCAGTATCGCTCGCCTTACCAACTCCCACTCCTACTCTGCCTTTTTTATCTCCAAGTATCATAGCTACTGAGAAGCTAAAACGCCTACCGCCACCCATAACACGCACGACACGCCTTATGTCTACTATCTTTTGGTCAAACTCCTGACGCCTTTCCGCAGAGCGTTCACGCGGAGCGCGACGCCTTCTAAAAGCTGGCTTCTTATCACCACCGGCGCGCGTTGGCACTTGTCCATGTGCTTGCTTATTTGTTACCTCTTTTTTTTGTTGTTCTTCAGTCATAATTATTTTATTATTAAAAGTCCAAACCGGCACCTCTGGCAACCTCGGCAAAAACTTTAATATTACCTCCGTAAGAGAAGCCTCCTCTATCAAACACTACAGCACTTATATTCTTAGCTTTAGCTTGCTCTGCCAGTGCCTTTGCTGCAGATTCTATTCTTTCGCGTGCTATCTTCCCGCTCTGAGACGCAGAGGTTACAGCACATAGAGTTTTACCAACCTCGTCATTTATAATCTGCGCGCGTAATTGAGTATTTGAGCGATGAATGGCAAGTCGTGGGCGCGTTTCTGTACCAAATACCTTAGCTCGTACTCTACGCCTTCTTGCATTTCTTTTTTGTGTTTTAATATCTGTCTTCATAATATCTCTCTTTTTATTATACTGCTCTCTTGCCCTCTTTACGCCTTACCACTTCGTCAGAATAGCGTATACCTTTGCCTTTATATGGCTCCGGCTTCTTAACCGCGCGCACATCAGCTGCAAACTGCCCGACACTCTCCTTATTTATACTCTTTATATTTATCTCATTCTTCTCAACCGTAACATCAACATCGTCAGGTATGTCAAGCTCCACCTTGTGAGAAAATCCAACCTCAAGTATGAGTGTCTTCCCTTGCAATGCCACCTTATAACCAACACCTTCCAGTATTAGCTTTTTCTCATATGGCTGGTTCACACCACTTATCATGTTTGCTATATGTGATGCTATTGTACCCCATATTGCAGAATTTTTAGAGCTTTTTTTAAGGCTTACATTTATCTCACTGCCACTTACCCCAACCTCCACTCCAGAAGGGATCCTGCGACTAAGCTCGCCACCACTGCCTTTAACTACTACAATACCACCTGACACTGTTACTTCTGTGCCTGTTGGGATTTGGATTGGTTTTTTACCTATGCGTGACATACTTATTTTTTATAGTGAATATACAGAGTTAATAAATTTCAAATAATATTTCTCCACCGAGTTTTGCTTCTCTTGCTTCTTTGTCTGTCATTACTCCTTTTGAGGTTGATAGTATAGTTGAGCCCTTGCCATAGCGCACTGGGAATATATTTGTAATTTGCTTGTATATCCTGCGTCCGGGTTTAGAAATGCGCTTTACCTCTGATATGCGCGCGGATCCGTCCTTTTTGTACAGTAACTCAACTGTGAGTGTCTTGCGTATCTTCTTGCCAGATTTTGTAACAGATTTAATGTAACCGGCCCTCTCTAGTACATCTGCCACCGAGGCCTTAAATTTAGAGTACGGTGCGGAAACACTCTCATGCCCCACTGCGCCAGCATTCTTAATTCGTATTATAAAGTCTCCAATCGGGTCTCCTACCATGTTTTAGCTTTAATTAACGAGTGGAACGAGTTTATTAACAGCTTAAACCCCGTACCAATTTTGCTGGATTTATTATTTTCTTTCTGTGTGTTCTTGTATTTCATAATTATCTTTTTCTAACAAAGTTAGTCATGCAAAATTCGGTACCGAGGATGATTACCAGCTACTCTTCTTGATCCCTGGGATGTGCCCACTAAGAGCCTCCTCACGAAAGCATATACGACACATATCAAATGCTCTCATATAACCGTGCGGACGCCCACATTTAAAGCAACGCCTCACAACGCGAGATTTGAATTTTGGCGTCTTTTTCGCCTTTGCTATCATTGATTTCTTTGCCATCTCTTATATTTTATTACGAGCGAAGTGAGTTAGAAATTTTATACCATGCAACGCTTTTTCTTTCAGAAAAAGCGTAACGGATTATCTAAGTCATACATTCACAAGATTTGTAGTAAGAGCCAACATTGCAATAATATATTACAAAATTTGGCAGTTTGTACTTTGACAAGCTCAGCACACTTACTCAAACGCTCCCTTAAGCGTGAGGGTATCTTACCAGATTAAATTTCCAAGTCAAACTTTTTGCTAATTTGTCGTCTCTAGTAACAGCCTTTTGATAATAGTCTTGCGTAGCAGGTTGCCCAAGAATTTTGTCCGCAGTAGCTACTACCAGCTTGTACATACGGACATCTTTCCTGTGACTGGTCACTGAATTCATGTTGTCCTGTAAGACAAGAGCTTCCAGTACAAGCAGCAGAATCATTGCCGTTACATAATCTTAGTATTGTACTACCCCAATTATCTAATTGAGTCCAGCCATCTGGGCAATCATCATACCAACTTGGAGGGCGGCTCTTAACCAGACACAAGTGATAATAGCTATATGGACAACGAGAACTAACAGAAAACTCACACAAAGAATTCTCAGAGTCAATTGACTTCACAGTACCTCCGGCATTCTCACAATCCTCATTCGTATGTGAGTCACCATATAGAGGAGGAGTAACAGTGGTGGTTGTACTTATACCTGAGTCCACATCTGCACATTCCCACGCACTGCCACTATACTTAGGTATTTGACCTGCCGTACACACTAGATTTGCAAGTGTGTCTGACGCACACTCCCACACACTACCATTGTACTTAGCGATTTGGTCTGCCATACAATTAAGGTTCTCAAGTGTGCCTGTGGCACTGCTAAGTGCAGTAACTCTCTCATAGAGATAATCAAAATTGTTCTGCATATACTCAGCATTAATCGTGGCTCCATCACTTATCCAATCTGTACTCTCCCAAATAGCCATAGCAAAGGTTATACCTCCCGCTAAAAGCACTCCAAGAGCTATTGTAAGTATTGTATGTTTTACTCCCTTCATTAAATCCATTCTACCATGCCAGATAACACACATACAGCACACCAACTGTTAATAACCCCAAGTAATTTAGGAGTTGGACTCCTAAGTAAGCAATTTTACCTAAAACATCATTACATCAAAGATTGAGTCCTTCATCCATAGCTTATTCATTACTTACAATTCTACATCAGCAGTAAGAAAACCGCATGACACTTTTGTTTTGTGCATAAGTATGTAAATAAATAACATAAGTCAACAAAAAACACCTCCGCTAAGAGATGTGTTTTGTGTGGAGCCAAGGGGAATTGAACCCCTCATTCCGAGTGTCAAGCAAGGAAGCCCTACCATCAGGTGGCCCCATCGACCCCACGGCAGTATTATATCATATAGATTATTCAAATAGAAAATCCGAGACAGAAGTCTCGGATTTTCGGAGTATCAGATTCGCCTCCTTGCTTGACCTTAATATCTTAACAAATACAATATATTTGTCAATACCATGTACCCGTCCACAACATATGGCACTCTTGTACTGATAATCTACTCACATAATACTTCAAGGGCGACACATATCCAATAGATGAATGTGGACGCCCACAATTGTACCAGAGTAGGTAGT
>PJEL010005244.1_pt1 | contig 10489 bp, 7 predicted proteins | sample 1853271 | NCBI WGS metagenome assembly PJEL01 (sample SAMN08108733, study PRJNA415343) | Invertebrate metagenome, whole genome shotgun sequencing project. | host: Globobulimina | place: Sweden: Gullmar Fjord | collected 2015-08 | reverse complement strand
TCTTTACTAAAGCACCTTTAGGTAGTTTAAACACTCCTCCTAGAAAGCGTGTTTGATGGGCCAAACCATCATGTCTTACATAGTTCGTTAGATTTACTCACCTAACTTCTTGGCACACGAGTACTTTGTCGATAGGCTTCAAGTATTTGATTTCTCGCATACTTGCTATCCAAGCTACAGGGCTCAGATTTTTACCCTAGTGGGTTTCTATTCCCACTGAATTTTTCAGACTTACCTGGACACACAACCGCATTTGTTCACCATTAATAGCCTTATATAAACCAACAACATATCTCTTAACATCAGTAAAAGCTAGATACGTCCTACTAAACTTCTCATAATCCTTTAAATTTTTAATAACACCACTACTCATCGGAACAAACTTATACTCATTACCATTAAAAATGAAGTTAAAATGATACGTAACTGCCTGATTATCAATGTTATGTTTATTCAAAATGATACCCTTTGGGTATATAAGAACAAATATACCTGAAAAAATTGAAGAAGAACTAATGACTTATGATTCATAATTTACATTCACTACTCTTATGGTTATCAAAAGGCAATTGTTTACTTCAAAATATTTTGTCGTGTAGAGGTGATCAAGCGCGTAGTTTTATTTTAAAAAAAACAAAAAATAACCGTGAATGTAATTTGAATTTTATTCAATATGAATATGCATTAAAAATGCATCCTAGCAATAGTAAACCTGAAACCATTATAGAATTTAAAATAGATAATGGGAATGTTTCTAAATTTCATAAATATTTTACCGATAAGAATAAAATTCAAAAAAATATTGTTTCTGACAGTAAAGAATTAAGTGATGAACTAGGAAATTTAGTAGAATATCCCAAAATTGGCCGCAAATGGAATTATAAAAAGGCTACTATCTAAAAAGAGAGTGTTGAAAACACCGGGTTTTATAGATGAAAATAGCTTTAAAATTGACAAAAAGCTGTTTCATAATAAAGGTGGCATCAGACCCATCTATGGCGCTCTTAATATACATATCATTATAAAAAGACGCATGTTCATCGAAAAGACAAAGATCCAATTTTATATCTAAATCTAAGGATAAGTATTACTGCAGATATAGAAAAAGTAATAGACGAAGCCATCCACAATCCATATAGGTTTTCTTTTAAAATAAAAGCAAAAAAATATGCTAAGGGTATTCCCAGTATCAATTGTATAGAGGAAGTAATAGCTGCAGAAATTGTATTGTCTTGCAGACCTCTAAGTAAACTGCTTCCCAGAATATTTAATCCATCTACCAAGAAAAACAATATAAATATAATCACAGTGGAGGTTACCCCTTGTGTTACAAGCGCGTTTGTATTATAAACACGCAAAATATTATCGACAAAAATATATAATAATATTGAAATAATAAACCATGATAATATTACAGAAAAATAAGAAGCTATACTCAATGTTTTTATACTTTGTATATCCCGTTTCCCTAAATACTTTCCCACAATTATAGATGTTGCAATAGAAATAGAGAGGGGGACTATAAACGATACTCTATATAGGCTATTCAAAATAGCATGCGAAGCCTGAGGTATTATTCCAACCCATCCTATCATAACATTTAAGACAGCAAAGTATGCGAGTTCTAAGCTCAGCTGAATAGCGCTAGGTATACAAATCTTTGCTAGTTTAATAATTTTTTCTAAAGATATTCTTATTTTCAGAAATTGTTTAATTAATTTTTCTCGCTTTAAGATAATAAAAGTATAAAAACACATAAGTAAAGTATCTACAGATCTCGCAATAAATGTTGCTAATGCAGCACCACGTACTCCTAATGCAGGAAACCCAAACTTGCCGTAAATAAGTATATAGTTAAAAATTATGTTTACAAAGAAGGCCGTAATACTTCCAGTCATTGTTACATAAGGTTTTCCTATACCCTCTATATACTTTTTTAATATATCTCTACAACAATTAGGAAGTATGGATGCGGCTATAATACACATATAAGACCTACTAATATCTGTAATACTTTTTGTCTGTTTAAATATATGTAAATTAGAGTATATGACTATCATGCACAAGTACAAGATAATGCCAATTATCATGTTAAGTACTAATGTGTTTTTTAATATTTTGCTAGCTTCTATAATACCATTTTGTTCAAAACTTTTGGATATTACAGGGGCTACAGCAGCACTTATACCTATAGAAAACATAAAAAAAACGGTGTATAAGCTGTTTGCTAGAGATGTCGCCGCCAAATACTGATGTCCCAGGCGAGTTATCATTATAGTATCTGCTAATACGATACCTCCAAAACTTATCAGTGTACCTATTAGAATTGGGGGAACAAATTTTTTATATTGTCCTAGAACACCTACATATATACTTTGCATATAATAACTTAAGTAAAATAGCTCTTAAATTTAAATGTTAATCTTAATATAGGATTTACGCAAAAACCTTCTTAAATATTAAAACTAACGATTATCGATCTGCAATGATGCCTGTTTAATAAGACTTCGCGTAACTTGATATTTTAAAACAGTGCCTGTTTAATAAAGCGCTCAATAACTATTTTTACTACCAAAGAAGTAACTGTATCTAGTATAGATGAAGCTATCATGGATGGACCTACTACACGAGCATCACCACCAAAAAGAATGAAAAAGTAGATGTTAAAACTTCCACTTTTTCGGAAAAAATTAATAAAAACACCATTCTTTTCGAATACTCTTTTAGAAGTAATTCCAAATGGGGGAGGTATAAAAGTAATATTCTTTTGCAGAAACTAAAACAACTCTTTATGATTTTATCAATGAATATATACCCAAAGGGTATCATTTTGAATAAACATAACATTGATAATCAGGCAGTTACGCATTATTTTAACTTCATTTCCAAAGGTTATCGGTATAGCAAAGCTATATATGAAGATATGATACAAATCGTTGTTTATGATTCTTCCCTGCAAGCTTTTGGAGAATTCTTTATCTGGAATGAATATATGCTATTTTTGATATACCTTACTTAATATATATATTTTAATATACTGCTTTCATTTGAAACAGTTTCTAAAATATAGTTTTACAGTATCAAAAATAACAATATTTCTAATAACTTAGTCTATACTGGTATAGTACGCTAAGGTGAAAAGTTATATATCTTTTCTTAAATGGATTCTTTTTTTCGATCAAATCTCTATAAGATATTGATAGTTATTACTCTCTTAACTATTATACTAAAATCTTGTAAAACATTCAAAAGATATCCCAAAACAAACGAAGACAAACTAAAAAAAAAAATAGAAAATATTAAGCATACAAAGCATACAAAACATACAAAACATACAAAGCATACAAAGCATACAAAGCATGCAAAGCATACAAAGCATGCAAAGCATGCAAAGCATGCAAAGCATGCAAAGCATGCAAAGCATGCAAAGCATAAAGACAATATAAAATCCACATTCAATAAAAACGGTAAGACTATATCACAAAGACATAAAGTCATAAATATCATAAAATATCAGCCCAGTATACAAAGTGTATTGGTTGTTATAATTCATGGTCTTACATCATGTAATGAATTTTATTACAGTAAAAATAATTTCAAAAAATTAATAAGTTCTTTAAAGTGTAAGTTTGGAAATATGCCAAATAAAAAACTCAGGATATTATTTGTCGCAATAAAAAACTCTACGGACCTACATATTCATAAGCAAGCAAAAGTTGCTTACAGTAAAATAAAGAAATATCTGTGCCACCATGGCTTAAGCAGTAGTATGAAAATAATATGTATTGGACACTCTGCTGGAGGATTGGCATGCTATGAAATGTACAAAAGTAACTTTACAAAGATGAATATTAGAGGCATTTTAACTTTAAGTACACCATGGCTTGGCACTAACCTCTCATATAATTATGCCAAATGCAAGAATATAAAAAAATTATTCAAGATTTTCCTGAATTTTATAAATATCGACTATAATTACAAAAAACATGGAGTAAAAGATCTAACATGCGGTAGTTCATTTTTAAATTGGGTACATAAATCTATTAATAATTGTAGTATCCCTATATGGGCATTAGGCGGTAATACACAATATTTTAAAAATTGTTTTTCTATATCTCCGTTGAGAAAACTTATATTTAAAACAAATACTCCTGAAAAAGAGCTTTTTGGAACTTTAAAACATGATGGCATAGTTCCATTAAAGAGTCAAATAGGTATGGGTTTAAAGAATATAAAAAGTATATATATTAAAGGGAATATTACCCATAGTGTATATACACTAAAAAAGATGAATCGTATATCCTCTAGTATCATAAATACATTTGGAGATGTTTGTTCAATAGAAACAATAGAAAAATTGGGACGTATAAAAAGAGGAAGGTCTATTACAGAGGCAAACCAAACCATAAAAAAAGTTATAGAATTTATAAAAACTTATGGTTTTCGAAAAAATAATGAGCCTCCTGCCGGGATCGAACCAGCGACCTACTGATTACAAATCAGTTGCTCTACCAGCTGAGCTAAGGAGGCAACACATCACAATTTAAAAATTAAATATATAATTGCAAAATCCAAGTGTGTAATTCATTCCAAATTAAATAATTTCCTATATACCCATCAGAAATGAAAATGATTCTAAAAAGTATCAATTAGACGATAATTAATCGCTTTCAGGCAAAACAATGTCAACTTTAATTCCGATGAGTATATCATCCTTATGTACTGATAAACTTTAAAAATGAAGTTAAAATAATGCGTAACTGCCTGATTATCAATGCTATGTTTATTCAAAATGATACCCTTTGGGTATGTCATTGTTTTACTGAGCAGGGCATCATCTATTTGTGGCTAAAAATCTATAGCTAGATATATTTACCTACTGTACTTCATTTATGATAATATGATTTTTTAGATTATTTTTATATTAAACTGCAAATACAATTTACCAGCATAGTCCAAATGGTAATATCTTAAGTTATAAAAAAATAATCTTTCTGGGTAATTTTTTGTTATTAAAATTATTTTTGTCCTACTTTGTAGTTCAATATTTAGTTTATTTACAGTTTGATGTTAAAATTATATTATTATGAGTAATTTAAAATCAATTATAAAAAAGAATGCTTTTTCTTTAAAGAAAAAAGCATTATACATAGGACTATGTGCCTTAAATCCAGTAGTTATTTCTTGTGGTCAGAATAGTGCTAAACTTGCTCAACCAGCTCAAAATGATAAATTCTCTATAAATAATGATTCATATACAGATAACAACCAGGACATAGAATTTAGAGATAGTGATATTGTTAATTTGCATGACACCCCTTGTGCTGAAGACAATAGCAATTATTCAGAAGCAAGAAAATGGGTTTCATCTACAATAATTAAAAATGACGAATCTGAGGATATAGATAATTCCCATCATATGAATGAGAATAAAAGGAATAGGATAGATGAAGCTATTAATAAAGCTATTAATGAAAATAAAATAGAAATAAAACTATACCATAAAAAAGAGGCTATTCTGGATTTTTTAACGGATCCTAATAGGCTAAATGAGGATCGAAAATCTTTTTATAAAAATTTTTTCAAAAAAACAGCCCCACAATCTAGTATTATGATTTTTAAAAACTCAAATTTCATCACGATGAAACAATACTTAACAAATGAGTACCATATTAAAGGTGAAATTTTAGATAAGTTATATATGATGTCAAGTATGTCTCAGTAAAAACCCCAAAAGAACTAAAAATGGTGCAGATTTGTAATCTGCACCCTAAATATTTTTCTTAACTTCATGCATGAACATTTAGTAATATCCATTACATCTTAATAAAGGAGACCTTACACAAAAAGAAAAAGTGTCTCTTCAAGATTCAAGATTGGAAATATACTACGCACAACACTTGTATACTGATTACATTTGAAATTGAAGTTAAAATGATACATAACTACCTGATTATCAATGCTATGTTTATTCAAAATGATAACCTTTGGATATAACTTAACGCACATATTTATAGGTAAGTTCCTATTTTTTATTAAACGCCAAAATACAAGTATCTACAACTTTAGCAAAAACTCCATTACCAAAAACATTAAACCCGGTAATGATAGGGTCAAATAGAATATACAATGCCGTAATCATAGATAGCATTTCGGAGTTGAAATGAAAATATTTTTCCAGTATAGGTAACATTACCAATATGCCTCCACCAGGAACTGCTGCTACTGAAAATTTTGCTATAACAAAATAGAATGCAAAGACAAGATAATTTATATATGTAGGTGAATCCATTCCAAAGCTTTTTAATATAGCATAAGCCAGTATTGGTATAGCAAAGCAATCTCCTATTAAATGTATATTTGCGGCAACAGGGATTATAGTGTTGGCTAAATCTTTATTTTTTATGTTTTTTTTAGTTCCTATTATAGTCAAAGGCATAGCAGCCGCACTAGACATAGTACTTGAGGCAGTTAAAATTGCAGGAAATAGGTTTTGTATGAATTTCAGCAATACCCTAATTTTTCCTTTATTTAAGATAAAAAGTATCAATAAAATATAACAAAGTAATGCTATAGATATAGTTATGAATATTTTAATATAGCAGTTTATTACAAGATTAATCAATCCATCATGTTGAATTTTAATTATAAAGCCAATAATAAATAAGGGTACAATACTTATAATAATTTTTAAAATAATGTTTACAAAAGTTTCTATTTTGCATGATATCGTATTTGCTACTGTAGGCCAAAATTTTGAAAATATTATTCCCAGTATTATACCTAGAATCATAGCTTTATCGTTTGAAATAATTTGAGGCAATTTTATCGACCATAATGGTGATAATGTAAGGATCTCTTCTGATAACGCTATGGATAAATTAGAATTATAAACACTTTTTCCAACAAATTGACTTATAAGCGTAGAAATAAAATTTGATACACAAACAAGCAATAATAAGAATCCAATAATTGTGGTAGCCCTCTTTGACAAAGAAACAGCTGATTTAAAAAGGAGACCAAATATAATGCAAGGTAATATTGCTATAATGAGAGACTTTATACCAAGGGAAACAGTATATAATATCTGTTTAATATACAATGGAATATAAGTTCCTAGAATTATTATTAATAGTAATGCTATCGATGTTAGAATTATAGGTATTCTTTTAAACATTAATTTGAATCTAGAATTATATTAAAAGTTTAAAAATAGTATTTAAAAATAACGATTTCTACATATAATTTCAAGATTACTACTACTATTTAAAAAATTACTGACTTGAAAATGAAGTGGTAAGCAGTTATGACCCTTTTATATACTAAATCATGCAAATTAAATACAAATTTATTGTCAATACAAAAATAAATACACTAAATTTCTCGAGATTCTTTGAACAACCGTAATTTCAAGTAATGGTTGTGAAACTTTTTACTTGCATTACGCAAGTTTTACTATACTCATTACCATTGAAAGTGAAGTTAAAATGATACGTAACTGCCTTATTATCAATGTTATGTTTATCAAAAGATACCCTTTGGGTATATACAGGCTTTACTACAACTTAAAGAACGACTATTTTAGAATTTAAACAGATATTCTACGTAAGTCGAATTTTTATATAATGAAGCTATATGAGAATATCACAGTTGGAAATATTTATTTGGAACTGAATATATTATAATGTATATGATTTTTTTATTATTAATTTCTCTTTTATCTTGCAATAATCTAAATAAGAAAAATACTTTAGAGACGATATCGTCCTATAAAGTTAAATCAAATATCAGTCATTTAAATGATTCTTCGTTACAAAACTATATCAGGAATATTTTTTTTTCAAAAAAGAATTTCATGAGATTCTTAAGTAGTGAAAAACCCCAAGTATTTATATTATCAACAGAAGGTTATTTTTTGATATTTTGGAAATCTAAGAAGAGGTTTGCGAATTATGAAAATTTAATAGCTGCAGTAGGTCAAATAGTGGACTATAAGCATAAGCTTTGTTCCTACAAAAAAATCTACTTCGATTACAGGATGTTTAATAAATATTTTGTTATAAAACGAACTTATATGTCGTGTAATTCATCGTTATTTGTTCCTATAAAGTTTTTTTCAAAATCAGATTTTGCAGGAATATGTAAATATAAAAAACTAGTATTTTTTGCTCCTTTGTTTGCTCAGGTATCTGATACAAATATTTTCGAAAGCTCTTGGGTAGTAGCTTCTAATCAAACTTTTTTTGTTGATTATTTTAATAAATCTTTCAAATGTGATTTTAACTTTATTGAAGATGCTCAACTTTTTTCAGCTACATTTTTGAAGGATAGTAAACAAAGTTATCATCACAAGTGGCAAAGAATATGTGCTGAGCAAGGGATATTACAAATTGAATTAATTAAACTTTTATTATTTATGGGTATTGGTGTTGGATTACTTCGTCTGTATTATATATTATATAGGATTAATGCTATAAAAAAAATAAAATCACCTTGTCTATGCTTATGTATTATCTTTTTAGCTGTAATTATAAAATATTTCCTATAAATTTCAAGTTTACCACTCCTATAGCAAACCTATATGAAGATATTATACAAATCATTGTTCATGATACTTCTCTACAAGCTTTTGGAGAATTCTTCATCTGGAATGAACTGACTTGAAAATGAAGTGGTAAACAGTTATGATCCTTTTTATATACTAAATCATGTAAAGTAAATATAAATTTACTGAACTAGGTTCTTAATTACCCATAGAATCAGGCTTTTTTAGTCTAAAATTAGATATTTTATGACAGAATTGTATATGAGCATACTTTTTAAAAAATAAGAAATCAAAATATTTATGTTTCATATTTAAAAATACAATTTAGAATGATATTACATTTAAAATTCCATAGGGTAGCTAAAAGCCTAGTTCAGTAAATTTATTATCACTAAATTGGTTAAAATCCCATCTTCAGATGGGAAAGAAAAAAAACCGTATCAATTTCTTTAGTCGACTTCAGTCGACTAAATTCAACTCCGCCATCTTTGAGATGGTGAAGTTTTAATGTCAAATACAAAAATAAATGAATTAACTTACCTAAGTTTTTTAGATGCTTGTCGTTTTAAATTATTACAGTTCTGTTTACATAATATTAAAATAATCAATATGAATACATTAAATAATATGATTTGGATATTTGTATTACTAAGTTTTGCAAACTGTTTTCATTAGACCATCTGCAAAAGTATTCATGGTTTTGTACAAAATATTTTTAAAAAAATCAGAAATACGGCTCCATATATCCAAAGGGTATCATTTTGAATAAACATAACATTGATAATCAGGCAGTTACGCATTATTTTAACTTCATTTTCAAAGGTTATCAGTATATAAAGCTCGTAACGAGACGATCTTATGATAGTTGATATCTAGAATCATTTAAAATTTAGAAAATATCCCTAAAGTACAACTTTTTTTACTTTTGCAGACAGTCTATTATAAAAAGAATATGTAGAACTATACCTAAATGGTATCATTTTAAATAAACATAACATTGATAATCAAGCAGTTACGTATCATTTTAACTTCATTTTTAATGGTAATGAGTATATTACGAAGCTTATAGTTACAAAGAGGTACTTTACAGGAAAAATGAGAGAGACGAAAAAAAGTATAAAAAAGAAAATAACGACTTTCGCAAATTTTGTAAAAAACTATATGATAGTATAAAAAAGGCACAAAACCGTGAATCAATTAATCCTAAATTTTATAAAGTAAATTTATATGACGGAGGATATTTTGTTTATGGGGAAAGGAAAAATAATCAATCAGATATCTTTGAACTTATTCTCCATTAAAACCGCATAGACTTGTCTAGTATTCATAATCATAGAATGTTAATTTTTTACCGAATTGGAGATCAAAAATTCCCAGTGGTCATACCCACAAAAAATAGTTTTTTTTGTTTTTTATGAGAATCTATCTCGGGTAACGTATTACAACGATTCATTTACAATTATTACTATTTTCCCAAAAGGTATTTAGCTCATAAGACCATCTGCAAAAGTATTCACGATTTTGTGCAAAATATTTTCCAAAAAACCGGCAATACGACTCCATATAAAGCCCGTGACAAGACGATCTTATGGCAGTTGATATCTGGAGTCATTTAAAATTCAGAAGATATCTCTAAAATGCAACTTTTTTACTTTTGCAGACGGTCTATAGTTCCAAATTAAAAACAAAATCAAATTTCTTTAAAAAATCCCATTAAGGCCCGTGTGGTTTTTTGCATATAATTGTATTTTAACAATTCAGTGTTGTACTGGAAATTTTATATTATTTTTTCCTCTTATAAAAAACCTATATTTGTATTTTATTGATATTATATATTAAATTAATAGATAAATTTTACATTAAAGTGTAAGGTCTCATGCTTGGGACATGGTAGGTCTTTTTTGTTATATTTTATAGCCTTAAATTACATTAATAAGACAAGTT
>PJEL010005243.1_pt1 | contig 10490 bp, 8 predicted proteins | sample 1853271 | NCBI WGS metagenome assembly PJEL01 (sample SAMN08108733, study PRJNA415343) | Invertebrate metagenome, whole genome shotgun sequencing project. | host: Globobulimina | place: Sweden: Gullmar Fjord | collected 2015-08 | reverse complement strand
TGGGGAATCGAAGGTCACGAACTCGCGATTGTTCACGTAGCCACACGCCTGATTCATAGTGTCAATGACCATATTGCACTGTGCGCAAGCATCGAGACCGGCGCTGATCGCGGGTGATACCTTGCCCGAACATGCCCCGAGAACGAAACTGGCAAAAACAATGGCGGTCGTGGCGAGAACCCACCTTCTGGGAAACTTTGTTTTCATGTTTGAGACTCCGAAGCGCGTCCGTTGACGGGATCTCGCACCAGCGATTCCCAATCCGGCGGCTCTGTATGAAACTCCTCGATGATGCCCCCGGCCGACTGGATGGCCTGGATCACTTCAAGCCGTCGTCGAGGCAAGGCCGTGAAGAACAATTGCGATCCGTTGCAACGACAAATTGACGCGCCGGCACTCTCTGCGGCATGCACCACCGCTTCCGCGGGACTGCCAAGTACCACCCGTACCCGCGTCTGTTGGCTCACTTCGGCCATGAAGGTAGGTACGCTCTCGATGCGCGCCAATTCGCCCCCCACCAGCACACCCACCCGGTCGGCAAGCTGAACAGCGCTGTGCACGATGTGGGAGGAGAAGACAATCGTGCTCCCCCTGTTTCTGAGCTCGGCTAACAGTTCGTGGAGCCGTGCGATACCGAGCGGATCGAGGTTGAGCGACGGCTCGTCGAGCACCAGGATAGCCACCTCCTTGAGCAACGCCACTGCTAGTCCAAGCCGCTGGAGCATGCCGCCCGAATACTCGACCGTTAGGCGATCCGCATCGTCGGTGAGTTCAAAGATCTCCAGAACTTCGTCAACCCGACTGGCCGGCATCTCTCTGAGACGGGCGAAGAGCTTGAGAATCTCGCGTGCCGTGAGCTGGCCAGGCATGGTGACCCGTTGTGGAACGTACGAAAGCAGCTTCCGGCTCTTGTCCGGCGCCTTCGTGAGGTCCACGCCGTCAATCAGAATTCGTCCCGAGGTGGGAGCGTGCAGACCTACCAATGCCCGCAGTACGGTAGTTTTTCCACCGCCGTTGGGACCAAGGAACGCGAAGGACTCTCCCCGCGTTATCTCGAGATTGAGGGGCTTTACGGCCTCTAACTTACCGTAGGATTTCGCGAAACCTTCGAGCTGAATCATAGCTTCGGACATCAAGTCTGCCTTACGGATTTGGCCCGACCCTTCGGTCGTCGACTGAGATGGAGCAGAGCGCCGGTCGGCGCCATAGCGCCTATGAGGAAGACGATCGCCCAAGCAGCGTCACTTTCGGTGGAGGATTCTTGCACCGCGTGCCAAGGAACCTGTTCGTTGGTTTCGGGCCGCATCAGCGGCCACGGATCCTCAGCGTCCCCGAGCCTGAGAATCGGCAGCGTCTCCTCGGCCACGCGGAGCAGTTCGGCAGCCGGACTCAGGAGATAGAACCTGACCTCCGGTACGTCAGACTCCAAGACCTGGAATACATTTTGGATGACGAACGGAATGTCGCCGATGCCATCGTGATCGAGATCGTACCCCCGATACCCGGTCCAGAAGTTGCCGATCTCGTCGCTCGCCCATTTCGTCTCGCGATCACTCACGTCGAGAAGCAGCTCGGAGAGGTTATTGATGAAGTTATTGTTGTAGAAAAAATTACCGTCGCAGCCGCCGTTGAGCTGAACCGCCAAGTCGTTGTCCACCACATCATTGTGGCTGATGGTGCTGCTATTGGTATTATTCATAAAGACTCCACGGCTATTATCCAGGATCAGATTCGATCGAGCTACTACTCGAGCCATGGATTGCAAAAGAATACCGTAAGCACGGAAGCCACGGCAGCGGGCAAAAGTATTTCGTTCAAACGAGATGTCCTCAGAGTACATCAGAGCCGCTCCCGCCACGTTCTTTTCGAACAAATTATCTTCGAAGTTGTTGTTATTGGAGTACATATAGTGCAGTCCATAGCGCACGTTGTGGATGTGATTGTGGACAATTTCTGTGGTATTCGCGAAGGAGAAGTAGATTCCATCCCGCACGTTGAAGACCTCGTTGCCCTCGACCCGATTATCTACGGAGTTCCAGAGGTGGATACCGTTACCGCGGTCGGCCTCGATGAGATCGAGCCGGCCCTCAATAGTATTGCTGAGAATCTTGACCCTGTTCCCGCCCTTGACGTAGATCCCATGCAAAGACTCGGTAATGATGCAATTGCGGACTGTAACGTCGTCAGCCTCGACGAGCACGCACGCCATATCTTTAGTCAAGTGTGGGCCGGCCTCAGCGATGCGCAGCCCATCAATAACGGCGCCAGCGGCCAAAATATGAACCACATGACTCTCGTATCCACCACGGATAGTTGCGTCGCGGTCGCTGGTCAAGGTCACAGCCACATTGACAACAATGTTCTCGTAATATGTTTCGCCGAGCAGACGAACTGTATCGCCAGCGTCAGCGTCAGCAAGGACATTCGCGATCGAACCCCCTGCGGGCACGTCACGAGTCGTAGCCATCGCTGGTATCGAGCCGACCACCAGCCACAGACAGACCATGATGCACTTTACGCTGCGCACGACCATACCGCTATCTGGAAGCGGAATCGAAAGACTATCCCTTCAATCTCTTCAACTCGGAATCCACCATGCTCTTGGTGCGAACGCCAGCAACACCGGTCTTTACCAGCGTCTGCCACACCTGTTCGAGGTCGAGGAAGAGCTGTTTGTCGTACTCCCCGGCCGCCATACGTTCTTTACACGAATCGTAAAGGGTTGTGGCCTGGCCGAGCTGTACTTGCGTATCGACCCACTCCTCTTGAAGAACATCGCTGAAGGAGTCTCCGTACTGTTCGAAGCCGGCAATGATGTATGTGGCTACGGGGTTGATGACGTTCAAAACCCCAATCACCTCGTTGTTTTTGTTGTGGGCCTTGGCCTCCCAGTCATCCTCCGAGGTGACCTCTTTTGCTTCTGGAACAGGGATTGCTTCAGGCGCTTGCACCTCAAGAAGCGGCGCCTCGTCCTGCGGCTCAGCTTCAAACGACGCTTCGTCAGTGACTCCGCCGCATCCCAGCAACAGCAATGGTATGAATACGAATAATGCGAGTTTTTTCATCGATTTCTCCTAATAAATGCGAGCGGGTTATTGATTTTGAACGGGCTCGCGCCAGATGAACCAGAAACCGGCGAGCAGCAATGCTCCGAATATCAGGAACATATATGTTCCTAATGCCGGGAATGACCAGACATCGAACTGACCAACGAGCTTGTAGCCGAACATCGGCGGCATGAAGGGCTCAACTTGAACCGAAGCCCGCGGGTCGAGATTTCTTCCATAGTAGTGGAGTTTGTACCAGAAGCTCCACATCGAAAATCCGCCGAAGTAAAGGGACACCATGACGACATCTATCAACGAGCGTAAGGTGCCGATCGCGGCGGCCCTGAGGGTGAGAACCACTATCAATCCGATCACCAGCGGCACCCACTTGAGTTCACTGAAGTCCTCGGGCTCGAGTTCAGACATGCCGATATAATGATTGAGAACATTGATCTCGGTCAGGTCATTGCCGTCGTCACCTCCGACCAGGTTGTGAGAATAAATATAAAGATTGAGGCCTTCAGGATATTGCTGAGCGACAAAGGTCATATGCCACAGCGGCACAAAAAAGGTCGGTACCAGGGCAAAAGCAGCTAGGAAAACCAAAAGCCTGCTCTTGCCGACCACCGGCCGATCGAGAGTGCTGGTGAATCGTTGTAATAATCCCGCCATGAATACCTCGATTCAAAAATCACGGCCGGCCCAAAAGCGGGCCGGCCGCTGCTTGGATCGCTCCTATTTCACAAGAAAATAACCTTGCATTTCTTGGTGCAGCGCGCTACAGAAATTGGTGCAGTAGAAGGCGTAGACTCCACCTTTGTCGGCGGTGAATGTCACCGTCTTGGTTTCGCCGGGATCAATAACCATGTTGATGTTGTAGTTGTCGATCGCAAAACCGTGCAACTCATCACGGGTTTGTTCGATATTAGTCACGTGAATGATGACCTTGTCGCCACGGTTGACGCGGATGACATCCGGAGCGAAGAATGAACGCACCGCCATCATCCAAACCTCAACCGTCTTGCCCTTTCGTTCAACCCTCGCTTCTTCAGCCGTCCAGATTGCATTGGGGTTTTTCGGCCAATACGGATCGTCTTTTTTGTAGACTTCGATCGGGTCGAGCTTGTCCGCCTTGATGATGAGCGCATAGTGCGGTTCGGGTTCGGTAAACGCATCGTAGAGGAGATTCATCTTGTCGCCGCTGATATCAATCAGCTGCGCCGACTCGGGAATTGAAGGACCAACCGACAGGTGGCGACCCTTAGAGAGTTTGTTGAGCGCGACGAGATAATTGCCGTCGGGTGACATCGAGTCTCCCTCAGCAGTTACCAAATGGCCAATATTGTAAGCAACAGGAATCTTGCCGACCACGTACTGATTCATATCTGCGCCCGCCTCATAAGGCGGCAGCTTCCACTTGGCGACTGCGCTCTCAACGAAGAGTGAAGTATAGGCGTAACCCTTACCATCGAACTGAGTGTGGAGAGGACCGAGTCCGACCGGGATCTCGGCCTCACGGACCGAAGCGTAGGTCAGCACCGGGATGCCGTCGATGGTCTCTTCATAATCTTTGTTAGCGACTGCGGTCTTGATCTTTTCAATGTCGAAGACGGTCGTTGTCGGCGAGAGCTTGCCTGAACCGATAATCCAACGCCCGCTCGGGTCGACATCAACACCGTGCGGTGATTTGGCCAAGGGGATAAAGTACGCCACACCGGGCGCCTTCGCGGGATCGATAATAGGTGCACCTTTGATGGTTTCGAATGTACCAGCGGCGATCGCCTTCTCGGCCTCGCGATAATCCACCATAAGGATGAAGTCTTTGTCCTTCTGAGAGGCGGTCACTTCCAGTTTGCCACCTTCGATAAACTCACGCTCAGAGTTGTAACAGGTCCAGAAGAAGAAGCCCTCGGAGGGGCCCTTACCTGCGTCACCGAGATCGTAGTCGAAGGGTGGCAGGAGGATCTCCCATCCCAGCTCGAGATGGCCGGAATCCGGATCAATCTTGATGCCGGCAGCCACCCCATGGTATTTGCTACCGTACTCGGTGACATCAGCGTAGGTTCCTTCAGGGAAGGGTACCGACATCCTGGTCGCCATGGTGACGTACTCGGAGTTGGGGGTTACGAACGAACTGCCATGATTGGCGGAGATGTTCGGGATGCTTAAAATTTGTTTGGTTTTAAAGTCTCGAAGATCAATACGCGCTATTCGACCGTTGGCGTTGTCATTGATGAAGAGCCAGCGCCCGTCGTATTCGCCATTGGTCTCGGAGAGCCCAGGATGGTGGGAATCACCCCAGGTGTATTCACCGAGCATCTCCCTCGTTTCGTCGTCAAAACCGTATCCAGTGCCCGGATAGGGTGAAAACACCGGAATGGTGGCGATGTGGCGCATCGATGGAATGCCGGCGACAAAGATTTGCCCGCTGTGGCCTCCCGAATAAAACAAATAGTACTCGTCGAGGTCACCAGGGGCCACGTAGGTAGCGAGGGCCGCGTTTGCGAGATCCGACGTTCCTCCTGCGCCGGCCCGCGCGCCGCGTCGTTGTGGGGGTTTTTTGCCACAACCAGCGAGCCCGATGACGAGCCCGATGACAAGTGGCACAAGAGCCAGACGATTTAGTGTCCCTTTTCTCATGCGATTTCCTCCTCCTTCTTCCTGGAGCGGTGGTTTAGCTGTGTAAGGTGCATTGGAATGGCGGCGCCTTTCGTTGCACTTTACACTCTTACGAACCACCGTCCGCAGCGTCCGCGTCTTCGGCGGCTCTGTTTTTTACAATGTCGTACGCTTTCGTGATTTTTTCGATTGCCTCCCATTTTTCTTCGTCTGAGAGCACAATCTGACTTTCAAGAATGATCTTCATCGTGCCGGTAGGATTGAAGAGAAACTCTTCTACGGTCATGTTGAAACGGGCACGGACATCGTCGGGAGCCAGTGACAAATCGGGGCCCTTGTCGGTCGGTGACGAGAGGTCATACGCTTTGACGCTGTGGCATACGAAGCAACTGTGTTGCACAAAGAAGGCGCCATCACCTTCACGCATAAGGCGACCCTTCTCGATTTCTTCTGGCGTCATCTCATCCTTGAGTTCAACTCCAGGCAGATACGCGCGCGGCAGATCCTCATCGTCCCGCCAGCTCATAACCAACATGGCGAGAGCCTGAGCTTCATGCGATTGGAAGTTCATTTCAGGCATGATTGATCCCGGCACAATCGTCGGCGGCGACTGGAAGTGCTTGATGTGCCAGTTGAAGACGGTTACTTGCTCGGATACGAGATTTGAAAAATCGAAGCCTTCGGCGTGTTTGTCGCCCTCACGGGTAAGATCCGGCCCCAGTTTGCCGCCGTCACCGTTGATGACATGGCAAATTTTGCAGCCCTTGGTACGTACAAGCTCCTTTGCACTGTTGATAAAAGGCATGCCTTGGGTAGAACGCTCGTAGCGGTGGCAGTAATTGCATTGCATCTCATACAGTGGCGGCGGATTCCTGGGGTCGTATTCCGAAGCGGCGATATCACTGAGCAGTGGTTCTTCCCAGTGCTCGACAAAACCATGTGCGTCGAACTCGGTCAGCGCGAATCCTTGCCCACCGTGACACAGGGTGCAACCGAACTCCTCCAACGGGTGGTTATCAAAAATTTCGAGCATAGGATGGGTTGTCCACGGCTGTTCCACATCCTCGAGGCCCTGCCAGGTGATACCGAGATGACAGGTGCTGCATCGGTCGACGCGTTCGAGCTGATCCACCCAAATCTGTTGAATGCCGGATGGTAGCGTTGAGGGGTCAACATCCGCGATGCGCTCGGCGACGACGGCGCGAAACTCCGACTGGTAATACTTCCACTCCGGTTCGGTGTCAGCAACAATAGCGGCGACAGAGACCACGATAACCGCCACAGCGGCGATGAGCACCAACCCGATTTCGCGTAGAGAAATCTTCTTGATCATCAGCTTACCTCACAGCCCCATCGGAGGCGCCGGCCAGGCCTGCCACGGCCAGTAGAAGTCCCAGTTCGGCCCGCGCAGAACAGTCCCCGTATAGGTGAGGATGACAAACGCGATGATGAACGCACAAAAGGTGGCAATCGCCGCATACCGCGTTGACGAGGTCTTTTTCAATACAACAAAGTACCAACCCGCAAAAAGTACAACCAGGAAAGTCGCAGGGTTGAAAAGATCGAAGAAGAGCTGACTTTCAATGGATGGAAAGACTTCGCGCATAGGAGCAAGAATCGCGACTGCCAGACAACCGCACGTGGTGACCAGCCCATAGAAGAAACCAAAGATACCCCAATTTCGGCCGGGCCCATCGGTGAACCAGAGCCCAATTCCCTTCTGCTCGCGATCCATGAAGGGAATCAGCATGAGGCCAAGGATGACGATTCCCGGAATAATGACACCGCCCATGAGGGCCGAGTAACCGACCATCTCCTGAAGCCCGAGGAAGTACCACGGCGCTTTGGCCGGGTTGGGGGTGACTTCCGGGTTCGCGGCAGCCTCCAAAGGAGCGCGCACGACCAGTGACAATCCTATCGAGACGGCCACAGTCAGCAGGGTGACGAGGAGGATGCGCATGGTGAGAAACGGCGTCGAGGGTACCGAATTGTCGTCGGTGAGGGTGGTTGGATCGTTGACCTGGACCGTAGTTCCGCTAGCGATGCCGAGCACGCTGTAGGTTTTACTCTTCTTTGGGGCCACCGGCTCCCGAAGAAGCGCTTCTTCTCGGTCCTGCTCGACGATGGCGAGCCCGCCATCTTTGCGGATCCGCCACATATGCCACGCTGCCACCACGAAGATGACCGCCGGCAAGAGCGCACAGTGGAGCACGTAGAAGCGAATGAGGGTCGGTTGGCCGATCATCGTGCCGCCGAGCAGATACTGGCGCATAGTCTCGCCAACGAAGGGAACGGCAGCCGCGATATTGGTTCCTACAGTGATGGCCCAGAAGGCGAGCTGATCCCACGGCAGCAGATAACCGGTGAAGCTCAAGAGCAGCGTCAATACCAGAAGCGACACTCCGATCACCCAGTTGAAAGGGCGCGCCGATCGTGTGATCTCACCGGCTTTGTAAGAGCCGGTGAGGAAGACTCTGAACATATGAAGGAAAACCAGCGCCACCATGAGGTGGGCAGAAATTCGGTGGAGCCGTCTGAGCAGCCATCCAAAGCTCACCGCGTGCTCGAGGTCTTTGATGCTCCAATATGCCCGTTCGACTGACGGCACGTATAAAAACATCAATACCACGCCGGTCACCGACAAGATCAGCAATGCGATGAAGGTGATGGTGCCAAGATACAAAGACGCGGAGATCGCGAGGCTGCGCAGAGAGACCCTATTAGGAAACCAATGAAGCAGGAAGTTGGCGACGATCCCACTGCCTGCTTCACGATTGGATTCTGGCTGCCACGACCAGATCAGCTTCTGCCACGCAGCACGGATGTTGAAGCGGCTCATCTAGACCACCAATCTGAAATCACGCGGAACCTCGGTCGCGATATCCACGAATAGCTCTCCGCTCGCGGGGGATAGCTCAAGGTGGAAACACTTGAGCGGGCGCGGCGCCGGCCCCGAGAAGTTGCTGCCTTCGCCACGGAATTTCGAGCCGTGACAGGGACAATGGAACTCCCCAAGCGCCCGGTAGGTGAACTGGCGGACCGTCTCCTCCTGCGGCATCGCAAAGGAAGAGAACTTCACCGTACAACCCAGGTGGGTACAGATGGCGGAGATTGCGTGAAAGCTTGAACTCTCGCGGAAAAGAAAGATTCGGTGTTCTTCCAAGAAGGTGACACCTTCCTGGAAACTCTCGGGAGTACCGACGCGAAACTGTTGAGGAGGCTCATAGAGCACGTTTGGCACTAGCGATCGCAGAAGCGGCCAGCTGGAAACCAATGCTCCGACGGCAGCAACCGCCGCCGTCAGTCGCCCCAGGAATCCCCGGCGTGTCTGATCCACACCGTTTTTGGGGGAAATTCGAACTCCACTGTCGACAGTATCTGTAGATGCCACTGCTCTCACTCCGCCGTTTTGATGGTTGTGCTGGTTTTGATGGCTGTAATGGTCTCGATGAAATTGAACCGTTCCATGGTCATCGCCTCAGTCGGACAGCGCATCGCGCACAGACCACAACGGATGCAGATGGTGTCGTCTTTGAGAAGTACAGTCATCGGTTGATCGCGCTCGTGACCGTAGGTTTCGAGCGCGGTTTCGAGCTGCTCGGCGGGCATATCCACCTGCTCAAGCGGAACAAATACCAAGCATTTCTCTGGGCAGACGTCCGCACAACGGTTACACAGAACACAGCGGTGCGGGTCGTAGATCGTATCGATGTGACAGGCCAAACAGCGTTCAGCCTGGGTTTGCGCCTGCTCAGGGGACATCACCTCTTCAACCTCGGTAATCCCAGTTCGCCGCCCGGCAGAGACTGTTGGCGCGGAGCGCCGCGCCTTTTTTTCGTACTCCTCGGGCATCGCATACTCATCGGCGGAAACCTTCTGGATCTCGACGTGCATGCCGGCATCGGCCCTTGCTCCCGAAAAATATTGGTGAATGGAGCGCGCAGCGTGCTTGCCATTGGCCACTGCCTCGATAGCGATGCGAGGGCCAAAGGCGGCGTCACCACCCGCAAACACGGCTTCTGCGGTGGTCGCCAGGGTTTCGGGGTTGATCTTGACGTTGCCTGAAGGGCCCAGCTCGATGCCGTCTTCGGCGGTGAGAAAACTGAAATCGGGATGTTGACCGATCGCAAGAATCACCGAGTCGGCATCAAGAGTCATCGTTCGGTCGTTATCAAAGAGAGGATTGAAGCGGCCATCTTCGTCAAAAACCCGCTCGACTCCAACGAACTCGATTCCCTGGACGCTACCGTTGCCGACGATCTTCTTCGGACCCCAGCCCGGGTGGAGGTGAATGCCTTCCTCAAGGGCTTCATCAAGCTCGTCTTTGCCCTGCACAGTCTGAGCTGCCGGCAGTTCATCGAAGGATTCGAGTGAAATGACGTGCACTTCGCTGGCGCCTCCTCGCAATGCCCCGCGAGCAGCATCCATGGCCGGCTGACTAGCCACCGCCTTGGCGGTGAGTTCGATTTCATCCATTGGTTGATAGAACTCGCGAACCGCGGTGCGTGCCGCATCAAGAGCCACCGAACCACCGCCGATAACCACAACCCGATCTCCCAAATCGACACGGTAGCCGCGATTCAGGTTGAGCAAATAATCGACCGCCTTGATGACACCATCCTGGTCGGCGCCATCGATACTGAGGTCGCGGCCACGCATGGCGCCCACCGAGAGGAAAAAAGCCTCGAAGCCCTCTTCCTTCAGGTGACGGAGCCCAAAGTCACGGGTTATCGGGGTGTCGGTCAAGAAGGTAACACCGAGTTTCTCGATAGCGGCGATCTCGCGATCGATGACCCCTCGCGGCAGCCGGTACTCGGGAATTCC
>PJEL010005242.1_pt1 | contig 10490 bp, 11 predicted proteins | sample 1853271 | NCBI WGS metagenome assembly PJEL01 (sample SAMN08108733, study PRJNA415343) | Invertebrate metagenome, whole genome shotgun sequencing project. | host: Globobulimina | place: Sweden: Gullmar Fjord | collected 2015-08 | reverse complement strand
AGCTTCGACCGCACCATGGAAGCCGCGCTGGGGCTCGAAGCCCACGTTCAGGCCGAGACCTTCGCCACCGAAGACGCCACCGAGGGCATCTCGGCCATCCAGGAGAGGCGCCCCCCGGTATTCAAAGGGCGCTAGGCCCCCGTTCTTACTTTCGGAAGAGATCGTCGAGCGCGCTGGGGGCGCCGGCGCCGGAGCCAATGTCGGACCCCGCCGAGTCGCCCGCGCCCTTGAAATAGTCGCAGAAGTTCGACGACGCCTTTTCTACGACGCGCTCGGCCGACGGCTCGCGACACTCGTTGTAGGCGGCCGGGTCGTGGTGGGTGCACGCGAGACAACAGCGCAGCCAGGCTCCGCACTTCTCGCACAGCGCCGCGCGCGGCACCGGTCCGTCGAACGCGTGCGCGCGACGGCATTCGGGACACAGAAGGCTTTGCTCAGGCACGGCCGTTGCTCCCGTGCTGACGACCGAGCCAATCCTCGATCGTCTGAAGTAGCCGATCGAGCGCGCCCGGTTCCTCGAATCGATGACCGACTCCCTCGAACACCGAAAGCTCGGCATCCTCGGGAAGGCTCCGGGCGATCAGCCGGCCGTGTTCTACGGGAACGACCTCGTCGTCGGCGCCGTGAACGGCGAGGATCGGACGGCAGATCCGAGCGATGGCCGATCGCGCGTCCAGCCCGAGCGCATCCTCCAAGAAGCCCACGTTCAGGTGGCCGTCTCCCCAAGAGCGGCGCCCCTCGGAGCGCCAGTCGGCGATTTCCGCCTCGCTCAGCCGGTCTGTGAACAGCGCCGTATCGGCCACCGCCGCCATGGTCGCGGCGCGCCGGACGAGGTGCGGAGCCTGCGAAACGGCCAGAAGAGCGACCAGGCCGCCGAGGCTGGAACCGACCAGGGTGACGTCCCTCGGCTCGAACTCGGCGAGAAAATCGAGCGCACCGAGCGTATCGGCCACCTCGCCGCTGACCGTCAGATCGGCAAAGGCCCCCTCCGACTCGCCCACGTAGGAGAAATCGAAGCGCAGCACCGAGTAGCCCTTGGGGACGAAACGCTCGACCACGGCGGTCTGCTTGGTCCCCCCGCGCGTGGACTCCATGCCGTGGCAGAGCACCAGCCAGCGCCCGCTGGACGCCCCGGCCGGACCGCCGCCCGCGCGATACAGATCGCCGACCAGCGCGCTTCCGCGACGGCTCGGGAATTCCACCCGTTCGCCGCGTAGCGAGGCTACGCTCGTTTGTTGGGAACCCACCGAGCGGATTGATACCATAGCCCGTGGCTCAGAAGTACCTCGCGACCCTCACCGAAGCCTTCGACCGTTACCTGAGGGCCGAAGCGGGCCTCAGCGCCAACACCCGCCGGGCCTATCTGGCCGATCTCGACCAGTTCGCCGCCCACTTGCTCGACCGCGGCGCCATAGAGCACGCCGACGCCGGCGCCGCCGAGCTGGTAGGCGCCGGGCCCGAGGCCATCCGATCGTATATCGCCGAGCGACTGGCCAATTCGAGCCGGGCCACCACGGCCCGCAAGCTGGCCGCGCTGAGGGCTTTCTTCGGCTTTCTGGCCCGTGACGGCGCGGTCGGCGACCCGACCGAGACGGTCTCGGCCCCGAAGGTTCCGCGGCGGCTGCCGGTGCACCTGCCCGTCGAAGACCTGGCGGCGCTGCTCGGGGCAGTCGACATCGGCACGGGCTTCGGGCTTCGCGACCGGGCGCTGCTCGAAGTGCTCTACTCTTGCGGGCTGCGCGCTTCGGAAGCCGTGGGGCTCGACTGGGGCCGCGTAGACCGCGGCCTGGCGGTGGTGCGCGTGCGCGGTAAGGGAAACCGGGAACGGATCGTGCCGATCGGCCCCGACGCGCTCACGGCTCTCGATGCCTACGAACACGGCTGGGACGGACCGCGTCTGGATCCCGAGGCGGTGTTTCTCAACAAGTTCGGCCGGCGCCTGTCCAGCCGCAGCGTCGGCCGTATCGTCGAGCACCATCTCGGCGTCTCCGGCGTACACATCCGCGCCAGCCCTCACGCTCTGCGCCACTCCTTCGCCACCCACCTGCTCGAAAGCGGCGCCGACCTGCGCGCGATTCAAGAGATGCTCGGGCACGCCTCGATCGCCACGACGCAGAAGTACACCCACGTCGATCTGAGAAAGCTCACCTCGGTGTACGACAAAGCGCATCCGCGCGCCTGAGCCCCGGACCTTTCAGGAAAACCCACCGGTCGCCCCTGCGGCCGCCGTTCGGTGGAATTCCCGCCGTAAATCGGGAACAAGACGCCCGTGCTCCGTGGAACAACCGTCATCGCCGTCCGCAAGGGAGACCGCGTCGTGCTTGCAGGCGACGGCCAGGTAACCGCGGGCGAAACCGTCCTCAAGCAAACCGTGCGCAAAGTCCGCCGCCTGCACGGAGGCCGCGTTCTCGGCGGCTTCGCCGGGGCGACGGCCGACGCGCTCACCCTGTTCGAGAAGTTCGAGGGCAAGCTGGAGAAATACAGCGGCAACCTCCTGCGCGCCGCCGTGGAGTTGGCCAAAGACTGGCGCAGCGACCGCGTGTTGCGCCGCCTGGAGGCCATGCTGATCGTGGCCGACACCGAGCAGACGCTGCTGATCACGGGCGCCGGCGACGTCATCGAGCCCGACGACGAAGTGATCGCGATCGGCTCGGGCGGCGGTTATGCGCTCGCGGCCGCTCGCGCCCTGGTGCGCCACTCCGAGCTCGACGCACGCGCCATCGCCGAGCAGGCCATGCACTGCGCCGCCGAAATCTGCATCTACACCAACGACAACGTGACGATCGAGGAGCTTCCGTGAACAACTCGATGATGACCCCGCGGGAGATCGTCTCCGAGCTCGATCGCTTCATCGTCGGCCAAGCCGCCGCAAAGCGCTCGGTGGCGATCGCGCTCAGAAGTCGCTGGCGCCGCCTACAAGTCGCCGAAGATCTGCGCGACGAGATCGCGCCGAAGAACATCATCATGATCGGCCCGACCGGCGTCGGGAAGACCGAGATCTCGCGACGGCTGGCCAAGCTGACCGCGGCTCCGTTCATCAAAGTCGAGGCCTCGCGCTTCACCGAGGTGGGCTACGTAGGCCGCGACGTCGAGTCGATCATCCGCGACTTGGCCGAACTCGCCGCGAACATGGTCCAGCTGGAAGAGTCCGAGAAAGTCGAGGTGAAGGCCCGCGAGATCGCCGAGGAGCGCGTGATCGATCTGCTCATGCCCACGCTCGGCACCGAGCTGGTAGGACCGGGCGGACCGCAGTCGCTACCGGCCGAGAGCCCGGTGCGCGAGCGCATCCGTCGTATGTTGCGCATGGGTGAACTCGACGAGCGCATCGTCGAGCTCGACCCGCAGGCGCCGGCGGCTCCGTTCTTCGAGGTCATCACGCCGCAAAACTTGGAAGAAGCCGGCATGAACCTGAAGGACACGCTTCAGAACATGTTCGGTGGCTCCATGCCGGGGATGCCCGGCGGGCCGGGCAAAGAGCCGACCAAGCGTAAGGTCACGGTGGCCGAGGCCCTCGACCAGATCGCCAAGCAAGAAGCGCAAGGGCTGGTCGATCCGGAGAAGGTCTCCAAGGAGGCCGTGCGCCGCACCCAAGAGAACGGCATCGTCTTCATCGACGAGATCGACAAGATCTGCGGCCGCGACGCCGGTACGCACTCGGGCCCCGACATCTCGCGCGAGGGCGTCCAGCGCGACCTGCTGCCCATCGTCGAGGGATCCTCGGTGAAGACCCGACAGGGGCTCGTGCGCACCGACCACATCCTCTTCATCGCCTCCGGCGCGTTCAATTTGGCCAAACCGTCCGATTTGATCCCCGAGTTCCAGGGCCGTTTCCCGGTTCGCGTGGAACTGGAAGCGCTGGGACGCGATGAGTTCATCCGCATTCTCACCGAGCCGCAGAACTCGCTGGTGCGCCAGTACAGGGCGCTTCTGGCCACCGAGGGAGTCACCCTGGACTTCGACCAGTCGGCCATCGAAGAGATCGCCACGGTGGCGGCCGACGTGAACGCGCGCACCGAGAACGTCGGCGCCCGCCGCCTGCACACGATCCTGGAGCGGCTGCTCGACGACATCTCCTTTCACGCTCCGGAGCGCTCCGGGTCCTCGGTGACGATCGACGCCGCACACGTGCGCACGACGCTCGGCCCCATCCTGGAAGACCAGGACCTCTCGCGCTATATACTCTGATTCTTTTGCTCGCCGGCCGCCCCCCGAGCGGGCGGTCGCTCCGGCGAGCGCCGGCAGGCCGTACCGGAGCCCGAGAGCCGAAACACCGAGAACGACGTGGACGAGTCGATAGCCAAAGCCAAAGTCTTGCTTGAGGCCTTGCCGTACATCCAACGGTTTGCCGGTGAGACGATCGTCATCAAGTACGGCGGCCACGCGATGACCGAGCACGAGCTCAAGTCGGCGTTCGCCCGCGACGTGGTGCTGCTGCGCTCGCTCGGGCTGTTCCCGGTGATCGTGCACGGCGGCGGCCCGCAGATCCGTGAGGCGCTCGACCGCCACGGCATCGAGACCCGCTTCGTGCGCGGCATGCGGGTGACCGACGACGCCACGATGGAAATCGTGGAGATGGTGCTCGGCGGCCAGATCAACAAGGCCATCGTCGGCATGATCCACAGCCACGGCGGAAAAGCCGTGGGGCTGACCGGCAAGGACGGCGGATTGCTCCGCGCCGAGAAGATGAAAGTCGAGGTGCCGGGGCGCGGCAAGCGACCGACGCTCGTGGACGTCGGGCACGTGGGCCGCATCACGAAGGTGGACCCTGAGGTCCTCGCGCGCATCATCGGTACCGACTTCATCCCGGTGATCGCGCCGATCGGGTCGGACGCGGCGGGCAACACCTACAACATCAACGCCGACGTGGCCGCGGCCGAGATCGCGCGCGCGCTCGGCGCCGCCAAGCTGTTGCTGCTGACCGACGTGGCCGGAATCAAAGGCGCCGACGGCGAGGTGCAGTCGTTCGTCAGCGCGGCGGAAGCGAAAGCTCAGATCCGCAGCGGAACCATCGGCGAAGGCATGGTGCCGAAGGTGGAGTGCGCGCTCAGCGCGCTGACGCACGGGGTCGATCAAGTCCACATCATCGACGGCCGCGTGAGCCACGCGGTGCTGCTCGAGATCTTCACGAAGCGCGGCGTCGGCACCGAAGTCGTGCTCGAGCGCAAAGCGGCCGGAAAGAAAGCGGCGCGGCGAAAGGCGGCGAAGAAGACAACGAAGAAAGCGCCGGCCAAGAAAGCGGCGCCGAGCGCGAAGCGAAAACGAACATGAGCGGGAACGAGCAGACCATCGCGACGAACGACGCGCACGTAACGGGCAACTACGGCCGGTTTCCGATCGCGATCACGCGCGGTGAAGGGTGCAGGGTCTTCGACGAAGACGGCAAGGCCTACCTCGACTTACTGAGCGGGCTCGGCGTCTCGGCGCTCGGGCACTCCCACCCCGGCCTGGTCGCGGCGATCCGCGAGCAAGCGGGCGAGTTGCTGCACGTCTCCAATCTCTACTACCAGAAGAACGGTGCATGGCTTGCCGAGCGGCTCACTTCGCTCACGTTCGCCGACCGGGTGTTCTTCTGTAACAGCGGCGCCGAGGCCAACGAGGCGGCCATCAAGATGGCGCGCCGTCGCGATCCCGACCGCAACGAGATCGTCGCGCTGCACGGCTCGTTTCACGGTCGCACCCTCGGCGCACTCGCGGCCACCGGACAGCCCGCGTTGCAGGAAGGGTTCGGCCCGATGGTGCCCGGCTTCGTGCACGTGGAACTCGGCGACATCGACGCGGTGGCCGCCGCCGTCGGCGATCAAACCGCCGCTGTGATGGTCGAGCCGATCCTCGGCGAAGGCGGCGTGGTGCCGTTGCCCGTGGAGTATCTCCAGGCGCTGAGAAATCTGTGCGACGAAAGTGCGCGCTGCTCGTACTCGACGAGGTGCAGACCGGCAACGGGCGCACCGGCAAGCTGTACGCGCACGAACACTACGGAATCACGCCCGACGTGATGACCACGGCCAAAGGACTGGCCGGCGGGCTGCCGATCGGAGCCGTGTTGGCCACCGAGGCGGCCGCGGCGACGTTCGTGCCGGGCACTCACGGCTCGACGTTCGGCGCCAACCCGCTGGCGTGCCGGGCGGCTCTCGCGGTACTCGAAGCGCTGGTCGAAGGCGGTGTGATCGAGAACGCGCGCAAAGTGGGCGAACACCTGCAATCCTCGCTTCGCCGGCTGGCCGAGCGTCGCGACGACATCGTCGAAGTGCGCGGCATGGGCCTCATGGTCGGCGTGGAGTTCCGCCACCCGACCAAAGAAATCGTGACGCGGCTGCTCGAACGCGGCGTGCTCGCCAACGCCACGGCGGGCAGCGTGCTGAGGCTGTTGCCCCCGCTCGTCGTCACCACCGAAGAAATCGACGAAGGCATCGCGCAATTGGAGAGCGTGCTGGCATGAAGAAGGATCTGATCACCCTGGCGGGAATGACGCGCGAGGAACTCGAGCACTTGTTCGAAGTGTCCGGCCGACTGAAGGCCGACGTGGCCCATCGCCGAGGGCACCGGTGGCTCGAAGGCCGCACGCTCGCGATGATCTTCGAGAAGCCGAGCCTGCGCACGCGGGTGACGTTCGAGGTGGGCATGTTCCAGCTCGGCGGCCACGCGGTCTATCTGGCGCCCGGCGACATCAACCTCGGCACGCGCGAGCCCGTCACCGACGTGGCCGCCAACTTGTCGCGCTGGGTCGATGCGATCATGGCGCGCACGTTCGCGCACGAGAGCGTGGTCGATCTGGCCGCGGCCTCGACGGTGCCGGTGATCAACGGGCTGAGCGACCTCTACCATCCTTGTCAGGTGCTGGCCGACTGCTTCACTCTGGTAGAGCGCACCGGTCGCGTCGAAGGGCTGAAGATCGCTTACGTCGGAGACGGCAACAACATGGTCCACTCCTGGCTGATGGCGGCCGCGCGCCTCGGTTTCGAGTTCACTGCGGTCACACCGGCGGGCTATGAGCCCGAATCGTCCATCGTCGAGCACGCGCGATCGATCGGCGGCGCGATCACCGTTACCGAAGACTTGAAGGGCGGTACGCGCGGCGCCGATGTCGTCTACACCGACGTGTGGGCCAGCATGGGTCAGGAAGACGAGGCCGAGCAGCGCCGCCGCGACTTCGCCGGCTACCAAGTCGATGCCGCCGTCATGGCGAACGCCGGATCGGACGCGTTGTTCATGCACTGCCTGCCCGCCCACCGCGGAGAAGAAGTGAGTGCGGAGGTCGTGGACGGACCGGCCTCGCTCGTCATCGAAGAAGCCGAGAACCGGCTGCACGTACAGAAGGCCGTGATGGCCTACTTGATGGGCGCGCCCCAGGCGCAGCCCTAGAAAACCGGAGCAACAGAAGTGAGCAGCGAGAAAGACCTCTCCAAGATCGTGCTGGCCTACAGCGGAGGCCTGGACACCTCGGTCATCCTCAAGTGGCTCGGCGAGGAGTACGGCTGCGAAGTCATCGCCTACGTGGCCGACGTGGGCCAAGACGAAGACCTCGAAGGCGCACGAGAGAAAGCGTACGCGACCGGGGCCTCGGAAGTGTTCGTGGAGGACCTCCGCGAGGAGTTCGTACGTGACTTCGTGTTTCCGATGCTGCGCGCCGGAGCCGTCTATGAAGGCACGTACCTGCTCGGCACCTCGATCGCGCGACCGATCATCGCCAAACGCCACGTAGAGATCGCGCACGCGACCGGAGCCGACGCCGTGAGCCACGGCGCCACCGGCAAAGGCAACGACCAGGTGCGCTTCGAACTCGCCTTCATGGCGCTCGCGCCCGAGTTGGAGATCATCGCGCCGTGGCGCACGTGGGATCTGAACTCGCGCACCAAGCTGTTCGAGTTCGCCGAAGCCCACAGCATCCCGCTGCCGATCACGCGTGACAAGTCCTACAGCGTGGACCGCAACGCGCTGCACACCAGCTACGAAGGCCAGGAGCTCGAGGATCCCTGGACGGAGCCGAGAGAGGACATGTTCATGGTCTCGGTGTCGCCCGAGAACGCGCCGGACAAAGCGGAGTACGTCGAGATCGACTACGAAAGCGGCGACCCGGTGGCCATCGACGGCGTGCGCATGAGCCCGTTCGAGCTGCTCGTGCATCTCAACGCCATCGCGGCGCGCAACGGCGTGGGCCGCGCCGACATCGTGGAGAATCGCTACGTCGGCATGAAGTCTCGCGGCGTCTACGAGACGCCCGGCGGCACGGTCTTGACCATCGCCCATCGCGCGCTCGAGTCGCTGGTGCTCGATCGCGAGGTGATGCACCTGCGCGACACCCTCATCCCCCGCTACGCGGAGATGGTCTACTACGGCTACTGGTTCGCGCCCGAGCGCGAGATGTTGCAGGCCGCGGTCGATGAGTCGCAGAAGTCGGTGAACGGAACCGTGCGCATGAAGCTCTACAAGGGCAGCGCGACGGTCGCCGGTCGTAAGTCGGAGCGCTCGCTGTACGACCCCAACATCGCCACGTTCGAAGAAGACGAAGTGTACAGCCAGGCCGATGCCGGTGGGTTCATTCGACTGAACGCCCTGAGACTGAAGATTCGCCACATGGTGAACACGGCGAAGGGTTAACCGATGGCCAAGACCAAGGCCCAATCGAAGACCCAGACCAAGACCAAAACCAGCCGGAGCTGGGGCGGGCGCTTCAAGCAAGGACCCGACCGCATCACGCAGACCTTCACGGCTTCAATCGGCTTCGACATCCGACTGTACCCGTACGACATCCGCGGAAGCATCGCGCACGCCACGATGCTGGCGAAGTCGAAGATCATCACCGCCGCCGACCGCAACGCCATCGTCCGTGGTTTGAAAGCCGTCGAGAAAGAACTGGATACCGGCGCGTTCGTCCCCGACGTCAGCGACGAAGACATCCACATGGCCATCGAGCGCCGCTTGGTCGAAAAGGTCGGCCCGGCCGGCGCCAAGCTGCACTCCGCGCGCAGCCGCAACGATCAAGTGGTGACCGACGTCAGGCTGTTCACCAAGGACGCCATCGCCGACATCGACCGGGCCGTCGAAGGCCTGCAGTCCGCGTTGTTGCGGGTGGCCTCCACGCACAAGGACGCGATCCTGCCGGGCTACACCCACTTGCAGCGCGCCCAGCCGATCCTGCTCGCCCATCATCTGCTCGCTTACTACGACATGCTCGAGCGCGACCGCGGCCGCTTGGCCGGATGCCTAGAGCGCACCGACGTGCTGCCGCTCGGCGCCGGGGCGATCGCAGGAACCACGCTCCCCATCGACCGCGCGCTGGTCGCACGTGAACTCGGGTTCGACAGCGTGGCCGAGAACAGCATGGACGCCGTGTCCGATCGCGACTTCATCGCCGAATTGCTCTCCGCGATCGCATTGATGTTCGCACACCTGAGCCGGTTGGCCGGTGAGATCACGATGTGGGCGACCTCCGAGTTCGGCTTCGTCACGCTGCACGACGCGTACTCGACCGGCAGTTCGATGATGCCGCAGAAGAAGAACCCCGACATCGCCGAGCTCGTGCGCGGCAAGTCGGGCCGCGCTTACGGCAACCTCGTCTCGATTCTCACGACGCTCAAGGGTTTGCCGCTGGCCTACAACAGCGACCTGCAAGAAGACAAGGAGCCGCTGTTCGACAGCGTCGATACCGCTCTCGGAAGCCTCCGACTGCTGGCCGCGCTGGTCGAGTCGCTCGCGTTCGACGAGGAGCGCATGGCAGAGGCCGCTTCCGACGGGATGCTGCTGGCGACCGACTTGGCCGAGTATCTGGTCGAGCGCGGAGTGCCGTTTCGCGACGCGCACGCGATCACCGGCAGCCTCGTGCGCACGGCGATGGACGGCGGCCAACCGCTCGAATCGATGACGAGCGCCGACCTCGAAGCGTTCTGCCCCGACTTCGGACCGGACGCCGGGCGCATCCTCACGGCGCGTGCGTCGGTCAACCGCCGCACGTCGGCCGGAGGCACCGCCGGCTCCTTGGTCAAACGACGGCTGAAGAAGCTGCTCGGCCGCCACGGCCTAGAGAGCCGAGGAAGAAGCGATGCAGACGACATCGAGCGAGACGGGCTACTCGGTCGTTCGACGGATGGGCCGCACGGGCAGCGTCGCGGCGGCCTCTGCCTTGGCGATAACGGTGATGCTGGCCCCGCTCGGCTGCGGCTACAAAACCGACCCACGACCGGTCGAGCACACAGCGCCGGTGGTGCCGGGCACGCCGACCGCCGAGGTCACCGACGGCCGCGTCTCGGTTCGTTGGGAGCGCGCGGTCAAGAGCGTCGATGGGCTCGACCTCACAGACCTGGCGGCCTTTCACCTGGAACGGGCAGGAGCCGACGGCACCTATGAGACCATGGCCGTGGTGTCGGTAACCGATGCCGACCGCATCCGTCGCCAATCCTCCTTCAGCGCCGAAGACGAGACGCCGCCGGCCAGGAGCGCTTCCTACCGGGTGCGCGCGGTGAACGCCGACGGCCAAGTCGGGGCGCCCACACCGG
>PJEL010005241.1_pt1 | contig 10490 bp, 10 predicted proteins | sample 1853271 | NCBI WGS metagenome assembly PJEL01 (sample SAMN08108733, study PRJNA415343) | Invertebrate metagenome, whole genome shotgun sequencing project. | host: Globobulimina | place: Sweden: Gullmar Fjord | collected 2015-08 | reverse complement strand
TGTGTGAACCATTTTTGTCACTTGTTTTATTCTATTTTCTTTTGTCATAATTCTATGTTTTTTTCATTTTCCAAATATATATTAATTTTTGATTTTACACAAAGCTAATGACGTTACCTGCTTCACTACCATATATATATGTGAACGGCAGGCAGAATTACCTAGCGAGCACCTTTGCAAGTGAAAAAAGTGACCATTGTGAGGGCTTTAGTGCCCGCAGCCTCTCTGCGGAGCATTGATGCTGAGGATATTATAGGCGCATGTAGGGAGATGCAGGACCTCCCTGCTATATCTCTGCGGATCGCAGCAGTTCTTCTACAAAGCGGTGAGGGTCAAACGAGACCAAGTCTTCGACCTTTTCACCTACTCCGACATATTGGATGGGGATGGCGAGTTGCATGGGGATGGTGATGATGGACCCTCCCTTTGCGATGCCGTCGAGTTTGGTGACGATGGTGCCTGTGATGGGCAGGGTCTCCTGGAAGTGTTTGGCTTGCTGCAAGGCGTTCTGGCCTGTACTGCCGTCGATGACGAGGAGGGTTTCATGCGGTGCGGTGGGTTCTTTTTTCTGAATGACCCGCTTGATTTTGCCGAGTTGCCGCATGAGGTTTTCTTTGTTATGGAGCCTCCCCGCTGTGTCGATGAGGAGGACATCGTAGCCTTCTCTTTGGGCGATGGTCATCCCCTCGAAGATGACGGTACTAGGGTCGGGGTGTTCCTTTTCTACGATGTCGACCTTCAGGCGCTTGGCCCAGATGGTGAGTTGCTCTACGGCACCTGCTCGGAAGGTATCCGCAGGGACGATGAGGACTTTTTTCCCTTGCTGCGAAAGGTGGTAGGCTAGCTTGGCGGTGGTGGTAGTTTTGCCTGCTCCGTTGACGCCGATGAGGAGGATGACGTGGGGCTTTTTAGTGCTGTCAGTTGCGGTTTTTGGGAGGTTTATGAGATTGACGATCTCTCTTTTGAGGAGGGCGCTAGCGCCTTCAGTATCGAGGGCTTTGCCGCTGTGTTGTTTTAGATGTTCGAGTAACTCTTCGACGGCTTCGATGCCGATGTCATTGGTGACGAGGAGCTCTTCGAGTTCATCTAAGAGGTCATCATCGATGGGTTGCTTCCTGCCGAAGAGGCCGCGGAGCTGCTGCCAGAATGTGCTCCCTTTCTTGGGTTTTGTGGTGGTTGGCTTACTGGATTTGAAGAAGTCAAAGAAACCCATGGTCTGCTATGGTGGGTTACTGGCTTTTCTTAAGGAGGCTGGGCACTTCTTCGGTGGCGACCATCTGCACTCGGAAGGCGTAGCTGCCTGTCTTGGGTGATTTGTAGGGGGTGATGAGTTTGGTCATCGCCCTTTTGGAGCCTGCGTCGCCCCTTCCTTTGCTCATTGTTTTTTTAGCCATGTTCCTTTACTTGGTCTCTCTGTGGATGGTATACTTGCGCATGTAGGGGTTATACTTCTTAAGTTCCATCCTGCCAGGGGTGTTTCTCCTGTTCTTCTGGGTGTGGTAGCGGGAGATGCCGCCTACGTTTGCGGCTTTCTGTTCGGTACATTCAAGGGTGACTATGACCCGGTTCGTTTTGCTTCTCTTTGCCATGGCTTACTATACTATAGGACGGCGACCAGTTGGTTGTACTTCGCTGCCAGTGTGCCTTGCTTGAGGGCTTTCTTCATGGTGGCGTGAAGGCCATTCTTATTGATGGTACGAAGGGCCTTGGTGCTCACTTTCAAATCTATATAAGCTTGCACTTTGGGTAGGAAGAAGGTCTTCTTCTGAAGGTTGGGTTTGAATTTCCTCCTTGTTTTGTTATTTGCTTTGGAGACTTTATTTCCAAAGAGGGTTCTTTTTCCCATTATCTCGCATACTTTTGCCATGACATTAAATGATAACCAAGCCCGCAAAGGTAGTATATCCATCTCCTTTGTCCAAGTTATGGTTGGTATATCTTTATTTTGAGCCATGGTAGCTAATTCTATTTTAACAAAAAACGAGGTTCGCATGATTCGTTCGCTGCGTTATAAAAAGCATCGCGATGATGCTGGCCTCTTTGTCGCCGAAGGGCGCAGGTGTGTGAGGACCCTACTGGCAGGCGGTATTGTGCCCCGCTATATAGTGGTGACCCCTACCTTTGTTTCGTACCATGCTTTTGACTGGGAGCAATATGGTAAGTTGCGCCATGTCGTTGCCGAGGAACTTTTCGCTAGGATGGCTTCACTACAGGAAGGCGATGGTCTCCTGATGGTTGGCGAGAAGAGGCCACCAGCAGAAAGAGCGCTGGGCCGTGAGGAGCGTGTTCTCCTTTTGGATGGCATTGCAAACCCTGGCAATATGGGGACGATTATCCGTACCGCCGCATGGTTTGGGATCAAGCGGCTCTATGCTTCGCAGGACGCTGTTGACAGCTATAATCCTAAGGTGGTGCAGGCAAGTGCAGGTGCTTTAGCCGTGGTGGAGGTAGTCCCTGGTGACTTGGTGGCGGTGATGAAACATATGAGGGGGCAAGACTTCCCCCTTATAGGGGCTATTGTGAGGGGTGGTCAGCCACTGCGTTCCTTGCCACCTCGTGGTGCCCTTGTCATCGGCAACGAAGGTCGCGGCTTGCGTCAGGAAGTGGCGGCGTTACTGACCCATCGTGTGATGATTCCCTCCTATGGGTGGGGTGAATCCCTCAACGTAGCGGTGGCGACGGGCATTTTGACCCATGGGTGGTGTGCTCCTTTTGCGGTTTAGGAGTATCCTTCCCCTTAGTTCCCGTGTTTCTGCCTTTCGCTATGGCGGTTAGGAAGTTTTTTCATAGTTTCCGCCCAGTGTCTAGCGCCCTATAACCCAATAAAAGTCCTCCTGTGAAAAGAAAAAACATTATCACCATCCTTATTTCCCTCCTTTTGATAGGCATCCTTGTCATCTCAAGGATGCGTAGCACACCCTGCACAAAAGAGCACCGCAGAGGGAACCACAACTTTTGAGCAACAAGAGGAGACGCCCTCTTTGGCGATAGTGGCTTTGAAGAAGACCCTGCAGTGGCAACAGAAGTCTCCGCAAAAGAGAGCGACCCTCAAAGCCCCCTTGACAAGGGTAAATCGTCCAAAGGAAAAGCAAAAGCCCGCCCCGCAGCAAAGTATGGAATCGGCACCTATATCCTCGGGACCGTTTTTGTCGGCGCCGTCATTATCGGGATTATTGGGGCCTCAAATCTTTCTGGTTCCACATCAGGTTCAAGCAACTCCAATTCGTCTGGGGAGCAAACGCAGACAAGGTCTAACACTAATACACCTAACACTGATACGACTCCAAACCACCCTCTAGCCAGACTAACTCTCCTCAGACAACTCCTATACCGCTTAACCAAACTGCACCAATCACAACAACTCCTATAGAACCCTCACCTGTGCCGCTTAACGATGAAACAACATTAGAAACGCCAGTTAGGTTCTTTATGATACGCCTCTGGCTTGGAAAAGACCAAACCACTTTAAGTAACAGTTTAGGTAAGATAAAAGTAGCTGCTCGGAAACTTCAAGATCCAAACCGACTACGTACCCTCCTACAGAGCGCTCTTGGCAAACCACTTACTGATGGCAATAATAGGAAGACTTTCGAAGAAGACCTCCAAAACCTGCAGGGCCTTGCTAAGGTTAGCAAAATTAATAAAGTAGCCACATCTCTAAAGGCACTTGCCAGCGGAGCAGCGGATGATACTACCCTTCCTATCCTTTCCGACGAGATAAAGAAAATGCTCGCAAGCACATTGCCTTTTGCGGTGCTGAAGGGAGTGGCGGATAGTGCTGCTAATAAGGTTTTGGATGGCGTCATCAGGAACCCGCAATACCTGTCACATGACATAGGAAGTTTGGATACCCATGTTAAAGTGCGTGAATACCTTTATCCAAATAATACCTTGGTCCTACATGCAACACCTATCGAAAAATATCAATGGGATTTTAACTATAACACACAAAGTAGCCTCAAAAAATGGAGTGCCAGCGGAAAGATTGGTGCTATAAGCTTATCCGAGGCCACCAAAACGTTTTTAAACAACATAACAGCTATTTTAGAAAAGAAGCTAAGAGGAAGCATCCCAACCATCCCAACAAAGATTGAGGTGGCTATCGAGACCCTCATTGATTGTGATAAGGATAGTTTTATCTCCCTTTGCCAGGAACTATCACAACACATCACCACCCTTGAAAGTACTTACGGTAAGGACAAGGACCCCTTGATTTTCGATAATATGAACCTCGAAGCAATGATAGCAAGCAAAATCGCAGCCAAGAAGGTAACCTTCAACATCCAGACAAGCGAGGTACTCAAAAAAATGCAGAAAACTATCCACAGCGCTATGGAGAAGATAGTGCCCCAGGATAATAACCTTGCTCCTAACGACAACCCGTCCCTTATCGATTATTTATTAGTTCCACTGGAAAAAGAAATTACGGCGGCTTTGAAGAGAGAGCCTATTAAGGAAACTACAGGCTTTATCTTGTCTTGGTTCGATTCTGCGTTGTTTAAAGATCAGAAGTGGTTCACTACCTCCGAACATTTCTGGAGACTTAGTGTTCGGGAGCGGTTTAAACGATTACGTGAGGTTGATGATGAATTGGACAATGACCCTACTGATTTTTTAAGCAAGGCAAAGGGTTCCTTTAACACCATTTTTAACATAGTAAAAAGTCAAATGAAGAAGGAAGCATTTTTAAAAGATCCCTACAAGATCGAAATGTCCCCCCTTTACCCAGTGGTGGAAATAGCCCTTAACAACGATTGTATGGAAAGTTTCTTCGGCTATGTAAGAGGTATCCTCACAAAACATGCAGTAGTTTCAGACAAGGAGGGATTAGAGAAGAACCTCAAGAAAAACCTACGACTCCTTACTTACTGCCTCTTAGAGAGGAGTCCTATCCTCTTCGATGTATATAGGGCTAGGGTAACGTACGCTCGCAGAAAACTTGATAAGAAAGGCACACAAATCATAACTGATTTTGCCAATAATTTTGACCCTCTAGATAAAGAAGTCCCCCGCCTCGAAGAGGACCAGAAGTTATTTCGACTTTTTAGAGAAAAAATAACCAGAATAAAAGAACAAGGACACATTGAAAGACTAAGAAACCGAGGAGACATAAGGAGTAGAGCAAGACGAGGTCTCTCTGAAAACTTTCGTAAGAAAATTAAAGCCATCTTCAGCACCATCAAAAAGGCTAAAGACATAACAAAGCAACACACAAAAACAGAGGGTTATCGCGAGTTGATGATAGGGTTCTTTAAGGATGAACCGACAAGCGTGAAGGAGTTAGACATAGACAATCCTTTGGCGAGAATCAACGCATTAGGGGATAAAAAGGAGACCCTTGAAAAGGCCTTGGAAGACCCCCTCACTGTAGAAAAAGCCCTCACTAAAAAGGAAGATAGGAATATGTATACTCTCTATGAGAGTTTTATCGCTGCAAAAGAGCAAGGGACTTTCGAGAAAAAACTGGAAAGACTGCAAGGAGAAGAGAAGGTTATCACAATAGGGCGCATAATACAAAGACTAACATATATTAAAGAATACGGGAATATACAGAGACAAACCTTACAAAACCAAGATCTCCATCTCCCTACCGATGACTTTGTAACAGAAATTCAAGCCATCCTCAAAAAAGTCACACCTAAAAAGAGCGTACCCTACAAGACGATAACGCATAGGATCAAAAGCAACGCTGTGCAGTTTATGATAGCCCCCGCTAATAACAAGTTGCTGTCAGACAATTGGAGCCATTTGGATGATATAGTAGCAGCTCACTATGCCCTCAGATACTTTTATGATAACGACAGCACAAACGCCATCTTAGAGAGCGCTATTAATGGACCACTTAATGAAGAAGAAGAGAAAAAGGAAGACAATACGGAAAATGAAATCCAAAAGGCAATGAACAGCCTACCAAGCAAAAGGAAGGCTAGCAGCGTACTTAAAGCAATGCAAGACCTGGAAAACATCAAAAAGGAGAGTACCGAACAAAAGAAGTATCCACCTATCATCACCACCTTAGAAAAAACCCTTATGGCGTGCGTAGAGGAGAAGGATCTCAAGGCATACATCATGATGAAATTTGGCGCCTTTAAGCAAGAGTGCATAGGGTCGCTGTGCATGATTAGCAGATTGCAAAAAGCTTTGGGTGAAATAGGAGAGGCTTATAAGATGCTTCAGCAGAAAACCGACAAAAAAACGCTGCAAGAGATACAGCAAACTTTGGTACTAAAACAGGGAGAACTCCCTAAAAATACTAGAAAAATTAAGAAGATAGTTAGCGTCATCACCAATACCGAAAAAAGAGATGATGCCCTCTTTACACCACTTTCCAATAGCTTTAAGGCTATCATCAGCAAGAAGACGTTGAGAGTTCGATAAAGAACTCGAGGGTCTCGTGAGCGAGTTTATAGAAACTCATCCGAGTCTTACAACTTTTGTTAAGCCCATTTTGACGAAAATACCCCTTGCCGCTAAAAAGCTTGCAGGCATTCGAACAGAGAAAGAGATTGAGGACATCATAGAAACCACACTTAAACAGCAGCTGCTTACCACAAATTTAGAAAATATAGAGCAACACTTAGAGGCTAAAGAAATCAATGGCATCCCTGAAGACTACACCATCACAAAACTACTAGCATGCCTTTATGATGAAGCGATGCGCCTTGATGCACTAACAACCCGCATTAAAAGGGAGACTAAGGCCTTCATGAGAAAAATCCTGCACTCATATAATCTTTATTATAATCCCCCAAAAATTTTGGAGGAAGTAGAAAAAATCGTCACATTCATTAACGAATACCATAAAGATGCTAATATAGCTAGCATTCTCATAGAGACCATCAAAAAACCGCTCACACCAAACCAAGGCCAACAGAGAGAAGAGGAAGAGGAAAACGACGAGGTTCAAGAGATAGGACTCTTCGCAGATACATTCGCTAAAGAAAAACCTAATAACCAGAGAAACATACAAAGAGAAATAGAAACGCTTAGGAAAGGAGAAACCCACACCTTTAGTAGCATGAAGAAAAGCGAGACCATCAAAAGCTTTTTGGAGGCATTACAATCCCTAGTCGATGCAGAACTGAAGAAATCAACTACCATCACCTAAAAAGTTCTCCTCATACCTGCGGACAACCCCTAGGGATAGCGTTTCCGCCTCTTCTTATGGTGTTTAGGAAGTTTTCTCGTAATTTTGCCCCAGCGTTCAGCTTCCTCTGACCAAATAAAAAGCCCTCCTGGGAAAGCCAAAAAAGCCATCGCCATCCTTATTTCCCTCCTTTTGATAGGCATCCTTGTCATCTCAAGGAGGCGTAGCACACCTGCACAAAAGAGAACCCCAGAGGGAACCACAACCCTTGAGCAACGAGAGGGGGACGCCCTCTTTGGCGATAGTGGCTTTGAAGAAGACCCTGCAGTGGCAACAGAAGTCTCCGCAAAAGAGAGCGACCTTCAAAGCCCCCTTGGCAAGGGTAAATCCTCCAAAGGAAAAGCAAAAGCCCGCCCCGCAACAGGGTATGGAGTCGGCACCTATATCCTGGGGAGCGTTTTTGTCATCTGCGTCATCTCGGCGGTCATTCTTGGTGTTTCAGAGGAGGCACGCAACTACCTTTTCAACGCAAGTCTAGACCCTAAAGAGGTCGCAAAAGCTAACATAACAGCCACCGCTGGGAAGTTTATGGTAGGACTACTCTCTGCCAACCAAGACCTGACAGCATTACAGGGCCATTTAGCGCAGATTAAAACGAATGCCACGAACCTCACCGCCAAAGAGGTAGAAGCCACCCTAAAGGACGCTCTTAACAGTCCACTCGCCAGTAAAGGCAACTTCGCAGAGGAATTGGAAAAGCTACAGTTCCCAGAGAAAGTCAACCGCATCCTCACAATAAAGGCAACCCTGAATAGCCTCAAAAACGAGCCACAGAATAACCCTCCTTCTTCTTATATTACCTCCTTCTTCGCCGCCATAGAAAAGATTCTAGACAAAGAAGAGCTAACGCCTGACAACCTAAAGCAATGCATTACCACGACCTTTGATGCCTTTAAAAACGGACTTTCAAATATAAATCAAGACAGCACACATTTGGGAACAATAGCAGAGGCTTATAAGCAACTTATTGCTAAGGAAGATGTGGACCGCCAGCAACAGACTCTACAAGAGCTACAGAGCAGTCTAGTACTAAACAAGGGAGACCTACCTGAAGATGCTAACACCATCGAGCCAATAGCTGCAGTCATCCACAAGGCTAAAACAGCACAAGATGACCTCTTTACACCACTTTCCGATAGCTTTAAAAGCGCTATCAGCGACGAGATGCTTCAAACGCTCAATGCCCCTCTCTTACAACAGGTAACAGCCTTTATAACCAACTTCCCGCTATGGTCCTCAGATCAAAAGACTTTGAACGAAATAGCCACCACCGTCACCAAAGGCCTCACCTTTCAATCAGAGGATAAAATCCAAAGCGCCGTAGAAAGTGCGATGAACACCCTTCGCAACCCTTGGCCTAACACAGGGCTAAAAGAAATAGCAGATTCGATTTCAAAAGCAACAAGTGTTGCCGAAACATATCGGAATAACAAAACCATCACCGCACTTTTCGCTAGCCTACAACAGCACCTCCAAGCAGCGCTAGAAGAGAAAGCAACCCCTTCCTTACAAACCACAGCCAAGAAGGCGATAGTCACGCTCCTCACTAACCACCTTCAGTTCCAAGCGGCGTTAAACGAGATAGAAGCAGCAGTGACAATAATGCAAAATCATAACATTCTTAACGCAAAGGCCACGCTCCTAGCAACCATCGGAGAGAAGTTGTCAGCTGAAAATCCACACCCGCAGGCAGAAGAGCAGAAAGAAAATAACCCACCGCAAAGGAGAGGCCCCTTCGCAGCAGAACTAGCCAAATTGAAGCTCCAAAGCATTCTAAGCATGTACCTAGCTCTGCATACAATCCCACAAGGATCGCTCTCTGAACCCGTGGAAGCATTTGTAAACCAGATAAAAGGGACCCTTAAAAGCTCTCTCCCGAAGGACCAACTCATAGCTACCATCAGCCAAAAGGTCCAAGAGGCCAATCACCACCCTCAAAACAGAGGCACAGGTCCCTTGGGAAGAGGCCCAAAAGGCCGTTGACGGTCTTAAAGCTATTTATCCAAGAACAGAGGAGGAGATAAACAGAATAATAGAAGGAGCCGTTCAAGAGGCAACCAAAAAGATGGCTACCGAGTATATTAAAGCGATGAATCGAAACCTCCTTAACAGCAACAAGAACACCTCAGCCTCTGAAAACCCCTTTTTCTCCCTTATGAAGGGGAACTTTGAGAAGCTTTTAGTATCGCGCAAAAGAGAAGATACAGAGAAAATAATAAAGAGGAATGCAAAGGCATTGGCAGAGGAAATTTTCACTAACAACCTTTTTTCGACTACGACACCCTATTGGGAGAACATAAAAAAAATGGCCGCTAAAATCGTAGCAGCTAACCAGCAGCAGCGCAAACAGACCCTGGAAAAGATAAAACAAATGCTGGTACCGACTAAAGAGGAGAAAGTAGCCCTCACCCAAGAACTGAACAACGACGCTACAGAGATGATAAAAGTAAGTGAAACCATCGAAAGGGTCATGGGAGAGGTAGACAAGGCGTTTCTTTCCCCATCTTCCGAAGCCGCCGACCTACCAAGTGACCTCTTCGACCCCTTCTTCAAAGAACTTGCAGCGATTATCTACGATAACCTACCAGAGAATGAGTGCGAGAAACACATCCAGGAAAAGAGAGAGGAACTCGAAGACTCTTTAGTTTTTTTTATAGAGAACTTTTTACTCCATAGCTATGCACTACGTTATATAAACAGCTTGCACAAGGTTGCCACCACTATTAAAAGCATCCGACTCATAACCATTAAAGGGCAACGACTCATAAACGAAGAGAAAATCAGCGAATGGGTGAAAACAAAGGTAACCACCTTTCAGGAAAAGATAGAAAACGACCCATTTACTATAAGTGAGCAGATGCTTAAAATCCCCGACAGCTACAAGAAAAACACAGGCAGCCGCATCGTAATCGAAGCCTTACAAAATATCCTCAAAGGAAAGCCGCTAGCGACGCTAAAAGAGAAACTTGAAGCCCAAACCAAGGAATATAAACAAGACCTCATTGATAATAGTTATAGTCGAGAAACAACACTGGAGGAAATAGAAGAAATAGCCGCGGTCATCGCCACCATCAATGAAGACCGTGCGGAGCCAAACCAAAGCCCACAGATAGAAGAGAAAAAAGAAGAAAAGAAGAGCAGTGCAGAAAAGATAGGCAACTTATGGAAAGAAAAAAATTTGAAAAAACTAGAAGAGATAGCCCGCGAGTTGAGTGGAACTATAGCCAGTCCTGTTGTAAAGACTAGATTTTGTTGTAGAGACGTTCCGTCGCAACAGAAACATGTGTAACAAACAAGCTTCCTGAAGATTTTTACGCCGAACAAACTTGCTTGTATGCACCAC
>PJEL010005240.1_pt1 | contig 10490 bp, 7 predicted proteins | sample 1853271 | NCBI WGS metagenome assembly PJEL01 (sample SAMN08108733, study PRJNA415343) | Invertebrate metagenome, whole genome shotgun sequencing project. | host: Globobulimina | place: Sweden: Gullmar Fjord | collected 2015-08 | reverse complement strand
CCCAGTCGAGCTTTTCTTGAATTGATTTCGTCACCCAAGTACTGATTTCATGAAGATACGGAGTAGTAGCCATGTACAGGGCTACCGTTGAAAGTAGTGCCTTGGTGAGTTGCGTAGGAAGAATACCAAAACGGTCTGCCATGCCGAAGGCAACAAAAGCAAATTCCCCACCTTGGCTCAACAGGACCCCAGTCTGCTGTGCGTACGCTGGGGATAATCCCATAGATAGGCAGAGCAGAGTTGTAACTGCTGTCTTGAGAGTGAGAAGACCAACGAGGAGGCTGCACATCAGGGGAAGGTTCTTTGCTATCATGAAGAGGTCAATCTCAAACCCAACCGTCATAAAGAACAGGCCCAGCAGCAAACCCCGAGATCGGGAAGCATCTGCTTCGACTTGATAGCGATATTTCGTCTCACTGAGGGCCACTCCAGCTAGAAAAGCCCCGAGTGTTCCATTAAGTCCAAGACCCTCTGTCAGAAACGACATCCCCAGCACTGTGAGAAGAATCATAGCTAAAAACGCCTCCTCGTTGTTTCCCCTCGCAACCAGATAATACAGCCTATCCAAAAAATTCTTTCCCGCTGTAAGAATAAACATAACCACAATTACTGTTTTGGCTGCAGCAGCAAAGAGAGCCAAAGGCAGGTTTGTTTCCACTCCACCCCTCAACAGTGGGATGACCACCAGCAGGGGGACAACTGCTAGGTCTTGAAAAAGCAAGATGCCAAGGCTCGACCGGCCATACTTGGTCCCAGTTGCATCCTTTTCCTTCAGCAGTTGAAGTACAAATGCGCTAGAGGAAAGAGTTAATCCGCCACCGATAACAACTTGCGCTGGTGCGCTAAATCCAGCCATTCTCGCCACTAGACCTATCCCAAATGCAGTTAAAAAAAACTGAGAAGCACCGAGGAGAAACACATCTTTCTTGAGCTGGATCAGGCGGTTTACACTCAGCTCCAGCCCCATTTCGAACAAAAAAAACATTATGCCCAACTCACCCAGTACATCAACAGTGTGTACGTCCCTGATCAGACCCAGCCCACTTGGTCCTAGTAGAGTCCCAGCTGCCAAGAACCCGAGGATAGGGGAAAGTGCCATGTGTTTACTGAATGGCTGCACCAGAGCAGATGAAAGCGTCAGAAGCAAAACATCTCTCTTGCTACCGCTCAAGAGCTGTACAAAATCTGTAGCCGTCTTTTCCCCTTCCCTCAGCAGGCCTTCCCCCATTGCTTCCAGTATACTTACGGATCGTTGTGTCAATGATGCTATAGCTCTTTCTTCGCCCTGTTCCACCAGCAGAGCAATGTGTTGCTGCCTATCATCACTTCTGCGGTGGTATTTCTTTGCACGCATTGACATTCGACCATTCCCCAATTCTCCACACCTCCTGCTAATATCGGCGCCACGTTTTGTAGACATAGAGTGATGAGATGTTGCTGTTGACTTTAGCAGTTCATCACCAGATGTGGGAGAAGAAGTAGTAACATCACTTTGTGAGGCTGCCACCACTAAATTGGGATCCACTGTACCCTGACGTAAGAGCAGGGCAAGTGCAAGAACAGAAGTAACTGCTTTTATCCCTACTTGTTTAACACTGTTTTTCAGAGCCTGAAATACCCTCCTCTGCCTCCCCTTGCTACTGTCATCAAGGTCAAATGCAAGGTGATAGTCAACATTGCCCTCCTCTAAGCTAACACTATTATGGGGGGTTGTTGATTCATCACCACCCGTAAACTGCTGCTCAAAATTAACAGCCGACGATTCTCTGTGGACGGTAGAAAGGATCCCATGACAACTTCTTTCTTGTCCCTCCTCCTCATCCTGTCTCTTACAACCACTATCTTCATCATATCCAAAGGTATTTGCTGCTCGAATATAAAATTCCTGGCCTTCATGCGAAACTAATCTTCTCCTCCAGCCTGGCATTAACCAGAATGGAATGTTTCTATATTTGCCACAGAGGACATTAGACCGGGTGCGTTCATCTCCCTCCTCTCTCGAAGAGAGAGAGGAGAGGGCACATGACATATAATATACATGCATCCCTCTTTCTGTGCGCTCTACAGACAAGATAGGTAACTGCAGTTGCAACTAACAACAAGAACGTCCACCCCATTATCACAAAAAAGAAATTATCTCACCTCAAAGTACGGCATCGACTTGGTCTTAATCTTTCACTCTCTTCAGGGGATGCTGACATTCTTCGGCTCATATTTATGCCGAGCTTTCCTACGTTTCTGTTTCTGTTTCTGTGTGTGCCAAGTGCGTTTAGCAATCTCACCACGCTGGACCTCCCAATCCCACCACCGATGTGATCGGACTGAAGGTTCATCAGTCCAATCTTCGCAGATGTTGTTAAGCACCATAACACCAGGACTAGTATGATCGTCAGTCGCCGGGGATTCAAACGCAATACCAATGACAAGTGAGTGTGAGGAATTACCACCATCGTTGGCACCACAAGTGCCAACAGCGAGTGGTTCACACACTCAGGGCCTTAGATTAATTTTCATTCGAGTGCTGGTTGGTGGTTAGGGCTTTAGGGTTAGGATTAGGGTTAGGGTTCAGATTTCGGTTAGGAGGATACAGTGTAGTTACATCTATTGATGTGTACATTTGGGCCACCTAAGGGTTCCGGTTGAAAAGAACATGTACAAATAAATAAACAAAATGGTAGATGTACTTGAATTGTAGCAGTACCTTTAAGGGTAGCAGTACTTATGAACTGCTACTGTTTGATAGTAGCTAGTATGTAATATCCGTACGGATGTGATGAAAAATGAAGCCCTGCACACTAAAACCCTATAATATATGTACGCCTATATAGGTGTACATTATATGTCATGCCATCACACATTGTGGGTATACGTTTTACGTTATGGCATACATCGCGCCGTCACATTGTAGCTTACAGCGCTAACCCTAACACTAAACCCTAAACCCTAAACCCTAGCCCCTCATAACCCAAAACCCTGAACCCTAACCCCCCATAACCCTAACCCCCTAACTCTAGTCCCAAAACTTAAACCCTAAACCTAACCCCATAACCCTTAACCACAGCCATAACACTAACCCTAACGCTAACCTTAACCCTAACCCTAATCCTATCTCGAGCGTTGCCACATTCATTTCCTTAACTGTTGCACGGATTGAATCTCCTTGGCCACTAAAGGGATAGCATAGTCGGTGGCTACGAAGAAGAAACATGGGGATAGTTTGGAGTGTTTTGGGCTGATGACGTACAGTTCTCGCGAATCCAGTTCTGCAGATTTCTTCTAGGTGTCCGACGTCGACTCCTCGGAAGTGTGGGAGTGACAAGAGTGCAGTGAGGGCCCCTTCTGGGCGAGAGTTTGTACAGGTAAATTAAAATAGAAACTTCAAGAGAGAAAGATAGCATGTAGTTTGTACGTACGTTCTTGTTGTCACTCTCCATAACCTTGAGCCACTAGCCTATCTCTCGCCTGGAAAAAAAAAGGGTTTGCTGATCTGCTTTAAGAACCTGTGGAGATACTGATAATGACTGGTATCTTGTTATTATAGGCTACAGAGAGAAGTGAAGAGTTTCATTTTAACACCGAAAGGCCATTTTGCTTGCTGTTCCGTAACTTCTGATAGCCAGGCAAAGAGAAAAGGGGGAGTGAGGTTTTGTGAACGCTCAGTTTTAATGGCGCCGTGCACTGTCTACAGTTGGGGGGCGACCCTTTTGCTTTTGTGTGTGTTTTTTAATCATCTTCCCACCACAAGGGCTTTAATATACGATATAAATGGAGAACAAGGTTACGAGTGGCTTTTCGTGGATGGAACATATAGCTTTATGTATGGGAAAGGTAAAGAGAGAGAAAAAATATGATATTGGACCAGTCGTGGCTTGGCTACTGCCTCAAAGCATTTCTAATCCACACAATTTTTCAGATCAAGGTCCTTGGCCTTATAAGGATGGGCCCAGCTACAGTAAACTGAACTTAACAGTTGCTGTAGATGAGGATAAGCCTCTACAAAACGCACATGTACATGTAGGTTTTACCGAGTTGGTTCTTCAGAGCACAGACGATGGGAGAATGGAATACATGGCTCCCAACCTTTGTCAAAATCCTCTTCTGCCTGATTGGGCGCGCGTATACGTGTTGCAGTTTGATGAAAATAATCCTCGTGAGGCCTATATCAATCTCACGTTCAACGTTGAGGTGCCCACACCATTATGCGCATGGGTTCAATTATGCGCAGATGGTTCAGTACTTGGTCCTGGAACCCTCCCAGCACTATTGACAGGAAATGCCATTTTTGAAAACCCTTATGGGTACCTTCCAGGAACTATGTATGCATTATTGCCTTTGTTGTTTTCGACGCTTCTTCTTCTGTGTGGTGTCTTCATTTTTTACACAATTCTGTTTGTTCGCCATCGAGAGACGTCTTTACCTTTACACTTAGGCACCTTGGCTGTACTATTTCTAGGCATTTGTGAAGCATTGGCTTCTTACCTGGCCGTAAAGTACGTCAACCATACTGGAACACCTTTTTGTTGTCCCTCTCCTGGCATTGTCTTGGTTTCCGTGAGCATAAAAATAGTGATGCGTGCGACGTTTCGTTGCTTAATCTTGTGCGTCTGCTTGGGATATGGTATTGTGCATCCAAAACTCTCCAAGATGCAAACCTTTTTCGTCATTCTTTTGACTGCACTTTTTATAATCACGGGGATTTATTCAGCTTGGTATAAAATGTTGTCTGAAGGAACCGTGAAAAAACAAAATGGTGCTGCTGATTTGCCTGCGTTCTTTGTGGACTCTGCTTTCATGATTTGGATATACATCTCTCTCGTCACTCAACTCGAGGATCTTCACGCAAAGCACGAAATGTACAAGGTAGGTCATAGCTAGCAGCTAGCCTGACTCTTCGCCTTCCCCATTCAGCCCTTAACTCTCTCATTGTCTCGCTATACCCCCCAGCTGGAGATGTACCAAAAGCTTACACGCACAGTCATAGTGGCCTTGTGCTGTTATGTATCTGTTACTGTATTTCTCATTGTTTCCACGGTAATATAATTTAATGCGTTTGCGTGCCTGCCCCATGCGGCATATATACCTCACCCCTCACCAATGGATTATTAATGATAAAAGTAAATATCGTGCTGTTCCAGGTCGCCAAACCTACTTGGTTGTGGTCTTGGATTTGGGTTTTGGACGCGGCCCAACCAGTCATAAGCACCTGTTTGCTTATTACAGTGTGCATTATCTGGCGTCCAAGTCCGACGTCAAACATGCTCGCGTGGAGCAAACAGATCCCTTTAAACGAGGATGATGCATCAGAAGGCAGCTGGGGTGTGGGTGGGGACGCAGGCGTTGAGGAGCTTGAGGTAGAGATGAGCAGGGCATTTGCAATACTTGGGGAAGAGGATGAAGCATTTGACGTTGAGATGGATGACTACAATGATATTCACGTTGATGCTTCGAAGGAGCGATTAGAACACCATGACACTCAACTCACGAAGCTATCACCGAAGAAGCGGCAGGGCTAATGATTGAATGCGTGTGTCTACTACCCTCAATATCCACATGTTCAGGGGGATAAAATAACAATAATGTGGACATTGGGGCATACCACCACTGGTCATGATCGGCTGTCATGAGATTTATCTTCTGGTGGGCCAACAAGGAATGGTGGGGTGGATTGAAAGAAACCCTCTGATTAAGGGTAGTAGCAGGGATACATCTCATTTCTTCTACTTAAATACAATCCCCATTTTTGGAACTACATTATTTTCTACATGAAGATGTTCCCTGGGTCGAAATAGAATACTTAAAAGACTGCTGAATTACTTGGCCAACAACAACTAAAGCTAAACTGCTCAGGACTTCTGAATGTCGATAGGGATGAATCATTTCTCAAACTGCTGTGCTCCTTCCCATAGACACAAGCGACAGTCATAAAATGAGCAAGTAGCAATGACTCTGCTTGATTGACTTCCTCCTCCACTGCGACACCAATCTGCCCCATAAACCATTGATTTATGACCTGTGAACTTGACCACTTCCCCTTCCTCCCTGTGTAATACCATCGACCCTGCATGCATGCAAGCAGCCTGGGGGATTGTCAGGAACAGGTCATGGGGTCAGCTGCGGTTCAATGAAGGAAGCAAGACAGGTCATATATATAATAGCTTCAAGTTTAATTAGTCAAGTCACCAGCAGCACATCTGGGTCCTTAGGGTGCCATTTCAGCCGCCACAACCCGCCACCTGAACATTAGCAATGAAGTGGGCTTTGTCATTCTAACTATGTCATCGTATGCATTCGACCCCCCCATATATATATATACACACACACACATCTAATAGCATTACCTATACAACGATAGCCCCAAACTTTAACTGGAGATCGCAGAGATCTGGCATCCCATATTCTTACGTGCTCATCATAGCTCCCACTGGCAAACGTGTGAGCCTCATTGGGATGCCAACACCCTGCTGTAACCCCTGCTTCGTGCTCCTGGGATGAAATGAAAAAAAAAAGTAGAAAGCAGAGATAGCGTGTGCTTAGGACTGCTTCACATTATACAATAAGTTATTTTGCGAGCTCCAGGCGCTCCTCTCTTCTATGTGCGGGGATGCAAGCAAGCAAACTCCTTGTTTTGTTAGCGAGTGGTGGTCAAGGTGGTGATTGTGGCAGGAGAATTGTGAATAACCTTACTCTTACAACAAATGCAGGAGGTGCTGCCGAGACGGGCATACGGATGTCCCATCCCTTCATCAGGCCATCATCTCCACCAGAGACAACAATTTCTACATAGGTGGTTAAAATTCAGCTTCAGCTCTAGGCAAGATAGATCGACTGAAAGGTCAGAACTGGGTTTAGTTTAGTTTAGATAGAAAGAGAGGCTACAACGTGCATACGTACGGCCCAAAAGCTTGCTTACCACTTTGGGAGGGGTTGGAGAAGAAAACCAACCAAGCTTCTATCCCATTCCCCCCAATAGAATGTCCTTCCCACTTAAATAACAGCTGCAAGTCATTGCTTCCAACTCCAGCATCCCACAGCAATAGCGATCCATCTGATGTACTTTCCACTATTCTATTACCCCCCCTTTCCCAATCCAATGCCAGTGCCAATGGGGGCTTTGACGATGATGATGACGAGCAAGCAAAACCTGGGTTTAAGAAGGACGTTTCCCCAGCTGAGCTCAATGCACTGCTGGCCTGAATTGCCAGCAAAAGTGATTATACCGTCAATCAACAGTAAGCAACACACGTCTTTTGGCCTTCGCAACATGCTACACATACCTCATCTATTCTATACAGAAGAATGCGCCCATCTGACGCGGCACAAGCTAGCAACCGCTCTTCTCCAGAGTCGGACATCCTCCACTTGCAGTCTAACACGCCAACATTCAATGCCAAATACTGCTCCAGTGATAGACGCGGAGAAACCTCCTCATCACCATCACCACTCCCAACTCGAAAAATACCCACGCCACCTACACGCTTTCTCGTCCCACCCTTCTCCTCATCCTCCTTCCCTTGCAGCGTATACGTACAGCAAGCCAACAGAGAGGAACAAGGGCACCATTCTACACTGCAAGCATTGCTATCATTGGGAAGGATTATCTCATCCAACAGTCTTCCTTCCATTTTTCTTTCTCTCACTCACATATGTTCTCTTCATATTTCGCGATAAGAGTAGTTCTAAGGTAAGTACTGTACAGCCATTACATGAAGAGGGACAAGTACCAACTATTAGGTACCTACTATCACATCACAGCAGCCCAGGGAACGTCCAAAAGGTCCTAGGGTTAGGGTTTGCGTCAGTGCACCGCACCACTTCAGGCAGGCGGTATACTGTGTCGGGTTTCCAGTGTAAAACCGACATATAGCATAGAGGATGTTACAGTTTAGGACGTTACAAGAGTAGAATAAGGCCTAAGCTAGCAGGGTAACATGGCAGGTTCCTCTTAGAGACTAAGGGGGCATGCATTTCAATTTCAACCCTAGAGGAACCTATGTTCCTGCAAACGTAGGCATAGAAACATATTGTAGGCAACTTATGTGTCCCTGTGCGAACTGAGAAGGGCAGCAGTATCGTGGTTTTCGTATCTGGATCGTGAATACGAGACTCTTCCCACCGCAACCCACTGCACCGAAGAATATCAGTACAGTAGTTACACAAATAGTGTTATTCACTATGTTAACAGTCCCTGCTTAGGACACACATGAAGAGTTATATTTTATTCACCACAAGAAGACACGTGTCACAAAGCCAAACGAATGGTTGTAATATAATCTAGGCTGTCAGTTACATTTTTGTAACCGCTGCGTCATACTGCGTCATCAAACTGAGCCTCGTCCGTTTTGCGCAAAAAATAGAAGGCGCAACGATGTGTAAACTATACCCTAACAATGGGTCATCTGAATGTCGGCTTAGTAGGTAGATTAATTCCCAACGACGAGTCATCATGTTCACACCCTAATCCTAACCCTCTAACCCTAACCCTTGCCACCCGGGCTGAAGTGAAAGAAATGGATGAGGGGTATAGCAGGAAGAGGACCCGTGACAGCAGAACCAATGATGATGTCAGGAAGAGGGAGTGCAGAAAGACTGAGACGCACCAGGCGGGGGCTACCAAGAGAGAAAACAGGGAGGTTGCAGGGAAGGTGAATGTGGAAGAGAGGGATTTCAATGAGATTGAAGGCTTCTTAGTGGAACTAACGGAAGCGCATGATGCAGAAATGAAGAGCATGCTGCAGTGCCATCAAGAGGAACTGAGGGAAATGAAAGAGATGTGCTGCAGGGAGAAGGAAGCCCTTTGTAGTGAGCTGACTGAGGCCTATGAGAGAGATATTGCGCAAAGGGAAGATATGCATAGCACAGAGATGGAAGCTCTCAGCAAGATGCGCTGCAAGGTGACGGAAGGCCTCCAAAAAGATATGAATACTCTCAGGAGGGATACTGTAGGATTGTCCAGTATTATCAGAAACGTAATAAATGACGTGAATATTGTGTCGATGGAGCTTATGCAGAAGCTGGGCAGCTGCAACCAACTCCTGAATGGTGTCAAATCTGGAAACAGAACAACATTTCCCTCGTCGAATGAAACTGCTACTACTCATGTGAGCCTGTGAATTATTTTATTAACATCCCTATGGTGGATAGATTGATCTCAGTACACCCATGAATACTTGCTTTGCCTGGACCTTAACTTGAAGTACTTTTTCTCAATAACCTAACCACTAAGGAATGAAGAGAGGAAGGGGCTAGCTAGGTCATTCATTCATGAGAATGAAGGACGAGAATAATGAATTTGGCTGTGAACTAGACTCTAATTAACTCGAATTGGATGAGGAGCCCCCCCCTTTAGTGAGCTCGAGCTTAAAATAAGTGTTTGAGGCTGTCATGGGCTGGCTACATTTTTCACTCAAGAGCACTTCGCACCATTTTAATGATGGAAGCCTCTTCTCTCTCACTTTCCAACAACAACTCAGCAAGCTACTATTAACGCAGGAGAAAATAATAATTTCTCGAAACGTGGAACACCCACCCCACCCGTGTATAGAGAATGGGGGGAGGTGGTGAGAAGTGTGAAATGTTGTCACATGCTTCAGAACATTGTCGTTGAAACTAACTGTAACCCTACACGTGCCTCAGCTAGTGGTGGGTAATGGCTTTGATGATGATTTACATTGATTATATAATCCCACACAAATGCTGAGGACACAGGTGTGTGGTGGAGGACTAGGACTTGGGATGACAAAGAAAATGTGATCGACTGCCCCTTTGTACTACTAACCCTTCCACTTGTGTGTATTGGATGGATAAAAACTGCCTCTAAGCCACCCAGTTTGAAATTTGAAATTTGAAATTTGAAACCATACGTATAACAGAGCCTGTGTATTGCTGTTTTAATGTCGTACAAAATTTATTAGCCGCCACTACTGTTCCTGTTCACCTAACCTATCCAAACACAGATAGGTGGTATATATCTGTGTATCAGTTGCAGCCGCCTTGACTGCTTTCACATGGTTGTCTTGATCATGACAAGCTACAGCGTTCATCAATACCAGCAAATAGTTAGTTAGTTTTCCTCATCCACGGCTCACTCAAACCTGCTCCGCCCATCCAGCTACATAACCACCAGCTACGTCAATGGGCAGTGAGATACCATCATCAAACTCGCTCATTTTATGATTGATTTTCCATGAAAAAAATTGGTGCAATGTGTAAAGGCCCACCGCCCACCAATGATTTTCAATGTGCCGTCCATTGTTTTCTCAAGCAGGTTTATCAATAATCACGACTGCTATACACGTCGTAGTAGTACATAGCAATGGCAACAACTCAGCCAGCTGGAAAGGGAGATGTATGAATATATTTGCTATGGTGGCTTACCCTGCTGCTTTAGCTTTAGTTACTTAGCCTTTTCATCATCATCTACCTATTCATTATCAGTTTCTTCCTCCTCTTCTCTTAACCACGATATGAATTCCTGGGTTTTGGGAGCATTA
>PJEL010005239.1_pt1 | contig 10491 bp, 8 predicted proteins | sample 1853271 | NCBI WGS metagenome assembly PJEL01 (sample SAMN08108733, study PRJNA415343) | Invertebrate metagenome, whole genome shotgun sequencing project. | host: Globobulimina | place: Sweden: Gullmar Fjord | collected 2015-08 | reverse complement strand
CGGCGTAAAAAAGACAGGTTGGTGGTCACGCCCGCAATTTGATATTGCTGTAAGGCGTTTCTTAAAGTGCTTAGGCATTGCGCTCTGTCTTCGCCCCATACAATTAACTTGGCGATCATGGGGTCATAGTAGGGGCTAATCTCATCTCCTTGTATCACACCGCTGTCTAAGCGAACTCTTCCTTCAATCAGTTCTGGCAGTTGCACATGGTCTAGCGTGCCGGTTGTCGGTAAAAACTGGTTGTCTGGGTCTTCGGCATAAATACGCACTTCCATGGAGTGCCCATTTATACAAAGTTCATCTTGCGTTAAAGTAAGCGCTTCACCTTGTGCCACTTTAATTTGCCACTCGACCAAATCTTGGCCGGTGATCATTTCGGTTACTGGGTGCTCTACCTGCAAACGGGTATTCATTTCCATAAAATAGAAATCACCACTTTCTCCTGGCTTTTCTACATATAAAAACTCGACAGTACCGGCTCCAACATAGCTAATGGCTTTGGCGGAAAGTAAGGCCACTTCGCCCATTTTTTCTCGGTCAATTTTATTAAATTGTGGAGCGGGCGCTTCTTCAATGACTTTTTGATGGCGGCGTTGAATAGAACAATCTCGTTCAAATAAATAAACGCCGTTGCCCATCTCATCCATAAATACCTGAATTTCTACGTGACGGGGGCGAGTGATGTATTTTTCGACTAAAAGTTTATCATCACCAAAGCTGTTAAGGCCCTCGCGCTTAGAGGCTGCAATGCTTTCAATTATTTCACTTTCATCTTCAATTACACGCATGCCTTTACCACCACCACCGGCACTGGCTTTCACTAAAACGGGAAAACCAATCTTTCTCACTTCTTCACTTAAAGATGCTTCGTCTTGATTGTCACCATGGTAGCCAGGTACTAAGGGAACGCCTGCTTTTTCCATGAGTTTTTTAGATTCAATTTTTGAGCCCATGGCTTCTATGGCGGCAACCGGCGGGCCTACCCAAGCCATCTCGGCATCCATAACCGCTTGAGCAAATGATGCGTTTTCAGATAAAAAACCATAGCCCGGGTGAACGGCATCGGCCTTAGCTTGTTTAGCCACTTCTAAAATTTTACTGACCACAAGATAACTGTCTTTAGCGGGAGCGGGGCCAATAAACCAAGCTTCGTCGGCACACTTAACATGCTGAGCGTTACGATCTGCTTCGCTGTATAGCGCGATGCAATGAATACCTAATTTTTTTGCACTTTGCATAATGCGAATGGCAATTTCGCCACGGTTAGCGATTAGCAAGCGCGTGATGTTTTTTCTGTTTTTCATTTTAATTCTCCTGCCAGCTTGCTTTGCGTTTTTCTAAGAACGAAGATAAACCTTCTTGGCCTTCTTCGCTTACTCGAATAGATGCAATTAGATTAACGGTGTAATCTCGCATGTCGGAATCTAATTCACCTCGGCTCACCGTTTGAATAAGTTGTTTGGTTTTATTCATGCCTTGTGGGCTATTCTGCAATAAGGCAGTTATGAGCTGCTCACCTTTTTGTTTAAGTGCATCTGCGTCCTCCACCACTGCATGGGTCAAACCAAGCTGGGTGGCGGTATTGGCATCAAAGGCTTCGGCGGTTAAAAAGAAACGGCGCGAGGCACGCTCTCCAATGGCGCTCACCACAAACGGGCTAATAACCGCAGGGCTTAATCCAATTTTCACTTCGCTTAAACAAAAGCGGCTGCGTTGTGTGGCAATGGCCATGTCACAACAGGCCACTAACCCAACGGCTCCGCCATAGGCTGCGCCATCCACTAGGGCAATGGTGGGTTTGTTTAAGCTATTCAATTTGTGCATAAGCTCGGCAAGCATTTGAGCATCATCACGATTCTGTTGCTCATTAAGCTGGGCCATGCGCTTCATCCAGGCAAGATCAGCACCGGCTGAAAAATGCTTACCGTTTGATCCTAATACCACTACACGTACTTGATCATTTTTTTCTATATCGTTAAGCGCCGTTAGAATTTCGCAAATTAAAATGTCATCAAATGCGTTATGAACTTCCGGCTTGTTAAGGGTAAGCCGAGCAATCCCGTTTTCGATTGTAAATAATAAATTAGACATACTATTTTCCATTGTGAAGGCCCCCTTACATTCTAAAAATGCCGAATTTAGTTTCTTGTTGTGGTGCGTTTAATGATGCGCTAATGGCCAAGCCTAAAATATCGCGGCTTTGTGCTGGGTCAATCACCCCGTCATCCCACAAGCGAGCAGAAGCATAATATGGATGACCTTCCTTTTCGTATTTTTCTAACAGCGGTTTTTTAAATTCAGTCTCGTCTTCTTCACTAAAGGCTTCGCCGCGTTTTTCTTTGGCGCCCTTTGTGATAAGTGCCATTACCCCAGCCGCTTGTTCACCGCCCATCACAGATATACGCGCGTTAGGCCACATCCACATAAAGTTTGGATCGTATGCTCTACCACACATCCCATAGTTACCGGCACCAAAACTGCCGCCAATGACCATAGTGAACTTTGGCACCTTGGCGCAGGCTACGGCGGTGACCATTTTAGCGCCATGTTTGGCAATGCCTTCTTGTTCGTATTTACTGCCCACCATAAAGCCTGTGATATTTTGCAAAAAGATAAGTGGAATATTTCGCTGACAACACAGCTCAATAAAGTTGGCGCCTTTTTGTGCGCTCTCTGAAAATAAAATACCGTTGTTGGCCACTATGCCTACAGGGTAACCCCAGATTCGGGCAAAGCCACACACCAGTGTGGTGCCGTAGCGAGACTTGTATTCATCCAGTTCGCTGCCGTCTACCAAACGCGTTATGATTTCACGAACATCCATGGGCTTTTTACTGTCTTTTGGCACCACCCCATAAAGTTCTTGCCCGTCATGTAAGGGAGCAACCACATCGCGTATATCCAATTGAGTTTGTTTTTGCCAGTTAAGACGATCAACAATGTTGCGGGCAATTTGCAAAGCATGCTCATCGTTTTCGGCAAGGTGATCGGCTACACCACTGGTGCCGGTGTGCATTTCACCGCCACCAAGCGTTTGTGCATCTACTTCTTCACCCGTGGCCATTTTTACTAAAGGGGGGCCAGCCAAAAAGATGGTGCCTTGCTCTTTTACAATGATGGACTCATCGGCCATGGCGGGTACATAAGCACCTCCAGCCGTACAACTGCCCATCACCACCGCAATTTGAGGGATACCCATTGAAGACATATTGGCTTGATTAAAAAAGATGCGACCGAAGTGATCTCTATCTGGAAAAACTTCATCTTGGCGCGGCAAGTTAGCGCCACCACTGTCCACTAAATAAATACAAGGCAGGTAATTTTTCTGTGCGATCTCTTGTGCGCGTAAATGTTTTTTAACGCTGATTGGGTAATAAGATCCCCCCTTTACAGTGGCATCGTTGGCAACGATCATACACTCCACACCGCTCACTTTCCCCACTCCGGCTACTACGCCCGCGCAAGCCACATCTTCACCATATACTTCGTGTGCGGCCAATTGACCCACCTCTAAAAAAGGTGAACCTTCGTCTAGCAAGTGCGCAATGCGATCGCGTACTAATAACTTGCCACGACTCTTATGGCGCGCCTGTGCTTTCTCGCCACCACCTAACTCAATTTTTGCCATCAGGTTTTTAAGATCAATCACTTGATCGAGCATATAGGCCTGATTGTCTTTAAATTCAGGGGAATGAATATTTATTTTTGAATGAATGATGGGCATAGGCCAATCCTTTATTTTAATTCGCTAAAGAATGAGGGAAGCTATTTATCGAGTCTTCACTGGCACGGATGCCTGTGGGAGCCTACATGGAAGTATTAATGGCGCACTCGGTGAATAGTTTTCCTCATTCAAATATATTTATTTGCTTTCGTTAAATATTTCACGACCAATTAACATGCGTCGTACTTCTGAAGTACCTGCGCCAATCTCATAAAGCTTGGCGTCTCGTAACAATCGCCCACAGTCATAGTCATTGGTGTAACCATTGCCCCCTAAAATTTGAATGGCATCCAAAGACATTTGGGTGGCTTTTTCGGCGCAATATAAAATTACACCGGCTGCATCTTTACGGGTGGTTTCACCACGATCACACGCTGCTGCCACCGTGTACAAATAGGATTTACAAGCATTCATGGTGCTGTACATATCGGCAATCTTTCCTTGAATAAGCTGAAACTCACCGATGCTTTTACCAAACTGCTGGCGTTCATGAATGTAAGGCACTACTAAATCCATACATGCTTGCATGATGCCGGTGGGGCCACCACTTAAAACTACGCGTTCGTAATCCAGGCCGCTCATGAGTACTTTTACGCCTTTATTTAAGCCGCCTAAAATATTCTCTTCGGGTACTTCGACATCTTCAAAAATCAATTCGCAAGTGTTGGAGCCACGCATGCCCAATTTATCGAGTTTTTGGCCACGGCTAAATCCAGCAGAGTCACGCTCCACAATAAAGGCGGTCATACCATGAGCACCTTTGTCAAAATCGGTTTTGGCGTAAATAACATATACATCGGCATCTGGGCCGTTGGTGATCCACATCTTGCCGCCATTTAAAACGTACTTGTCGCCTTTTTTGTCGGCTCGCAATTTCATGCTCACCACATCCGAGCCTGCATTCGGTTCACTCATGGCCAATGCCCCTACATGCTCACCGCTTAATAGTTTGGGTAAATATTTGGCTTTTTGTTGATCATTGCCATTTTTAGTGAGTTGGTTTACGCACAGGTTTGAGAAGGCCCCGTAACTTAAGCCAATAGACGCCGAGGCTCGGCTGATTTCTTCCATGGCCACCACGTGGGCCAGGTAACCCATGTTAATGCCGCCGTATTGCTCTTCTGCGGTTACGCCTAAAAGCCCCATGTCGCCAAATTTTTTCCACAATTCATTGGGGAAGGCATTCTCTTTATCGGTTTGCTGTGCGATGGGCGCAATTTCACGCTTGGCAAATTCATTAACCTGAGAACGCAGTAGGTCAATGGTTTCACCCAGGCCAAAATTAAATTCGTTATAGATGCTTTTCATTATTTTTATCTCGATCGTTAAATTTATTAATATATTTGTTAAGAATGCTGCATGGCCGTTCGGACCCTGCCTTCATGGTCGTCCAGTTCCAACATCATGATTTCAATGTCGTTAAGCTGTTGCTGTAGGCGTTCTCGGCTTTGCTGCACCATTTCTAATACTTTCTGGTATTGAGCCTGGTTATTTTGCGCCGGGTTATACATTTGGATGAGTTCGCGGCTTTGGGCCAGAGTCCAGCCCAGGCGCTTACCCCGTAAAATGAGCTTCAGGGTGACGTAGTCTCGCTGACTATAGAGGCGTTTTTGCCCTTGGCGCTGAGGGCTAAGTAGGCCCTCACTTTCATAAAAGCGTATGGCACGGGTGGTGATATCAAAGCGCTGGGCCAGATCACTGATGGTGTAGATAGTGCCAGGGCCGGTTTCGGAGTATTCAGATTCAGTCATGATTGTAGTCTAGTATCTAGTTGACGTTTACGTCAACGTAAGTTTACTTGTATTGAACAAACTGGGCCTTTTTGTACTTTTTACTGGTGGATATTTGTCTAATAAACAAGCACTTGCTTGGTTGCTTATGCACAAAAAAACATCAAGGGGTAGATAAAAAAAGCTAACTTTTATGCTTGACTCTTTTTGTCTGTTGACTTAGCTAAGTGGTTGAAATAGTTGGTTATTTTTTGTTGCCTGAAAAAAAGACAATTTAAGACGAGGTTAGGTTTTATGGGACTTGGGACACGTTTTCAAACTGTTTTCCACGAAGTTATCCACAGCTTTTGTGGGTAAGGTGAATAAAGTCAGTAAACATCAGCATTGCTCTCATACGTGTGTTTAAAAAAGGCGAATATTGACTGCTAATTCTTTGTGCCAGCGATATTGAACGATGTGGTTATTGGCCATTTAAGCGGCAGGCGCTTTAATGCAATGGTTGAGTTTATGAGTGTGTAGCATGCAAGAAAATTTAAACAGTAGTCCGTATTTCAATTATGAACATGCCAGTGTGCAAGCTTTCAGTGCCAAGGTGATTCAAGCTGGTATGAGTGAGACAGAAAAGGCCGTGGCTTTGTATTACGCGGTGCGTGATGGCATTCGCTATAACCCCTATGTGTTTGAACGGGAAAAAAGTGGTTTTAGTGCCAGCCATGCTATTGAGATGGGGCAGTCTTATTGTATTCCCAAGGCTGTATTGCTGGCGGCCTTGTGTAGGTTAAATGACATCCCAGCTCGTATTGGGCTAATGGATATTAAGAACCATTTATCTAGCCCTGCGCTCATTGAATATTTGCGCAGTGAAATTTTTGTGATGCATGGCTATACCGAGATTTACCTTGAAGGGAAGTGGGTAAAAGCCACGCCTGCATTTGATGCCAAATTATGCGCGCATATGGAAGTGAAGCCATTAGAATTTAATGGCAAGGATGATTCTATTTTTCATGAGTATAACGGTGAAGGTGAGCGTTATATGGAATATGTGACAGACCATGGTTTATTTAGTGAGCTGCCTTATGAAAAAATAATTCAGCACATTTCAGAAGCTTATCCTCATTTGGCTAAAATGCATACAGCTCAAAAAGATCGCAGTTTGCAGCAAGATTTGGAGGATAGTTAAGCTTTTTCACCTTTAAATATTACTGAGGTAAAACCGACTGAACTATTTTAGCTTGAATGCACATAAGCTCTGTATCCAAGCTGCCTTGGTTACTTCCCCAATGGTGCGGTGTCCTCTCTAATTTAACCTATTGAAGTGGCAATACCCTATTGAGGGAGGAGGCGGGTTATTGTGCTGGTAAGTATTTGCTATCAAAGCAGCATAGACTTGAGCTTGAGGGCACCATATAAAAAATGAATGGCTGTGCTACAAAGCCCATTTAAGCTGTGTTTGTGTTTTTTATGTCATCCTTTTTTTGTATACTCCGGCCCGGCTGAAAAGGCCACTAAAATTAAAAAAAGGGATTAACATGAAAAACGTAGTAACTGCTGCATTATTATCTGGTGCAATTGCACTGACTTCTGGTTGTGCTTCTATTTTGAATGACGACACTCAGCAAGTGAATATTGCAACCTCTACTGGTAAAAACATCACCGTTCGCGTTGATGGCCAGGACTTCCAAGCGCCTGGTATTATTACCGTTAAGCGTGAAGATGCAGACAAAATTGTTACCACAAGTGCAGAAGGCTGTACTGGACAAACGCTTATGCCTAAAGAAGTAGATGGTAAGTTTTGGCTAAACCTTCTAAGCGGTGGATCATTCGGTTCTTCAACTGATTACTCAACTGAAAAAATGTGGGCATACCAAGAGCGCGTTATTGTAACTTGCGCTAACTAATATTTATGCTGCATAAAATTAAGGGAAGCCTTTTGGCTTCTCTTCTTCTGTTTTTTTCGCTATTTGTTGATGCTTCAATTCCGGTTAGTTCTGAGCTGGAAACCCTGGCACTTCAAAAAAAGCTCTATGACAATCCTACCTGGTCTGCATTGTTGCATGTGGTAGATTCTAAGACGCTTATTGATGATAAAAACTTTATACTATCTATTGATGATTTCTCTTTAAAAAACGAACTTATAAGCACCGTTCGTTATTTATATAAAAATAATGAGTCATCTTGCCGTTTTCCTGCACGAAGAAATTTCATTTTGTCTGCGCTTGGTTTACCCACAGATTATATCGCAGAGCCTAACTGCGCTGATTATATTTCATTTAAAAAAAAGGCCCCTGCTAAAACGATTAGTTTGATATATGCCTCAGAAAATTTAACGCAACCGAGCAGCATGATGGGGCATGTGATGTTAAAAATGAGCGGTGAAAATAGTGATGGGTTAAGCGTAGATCACGGAGTTTCTTATTTTACCCAGTTAAATTCATTCAATGTACCTATGATTATTTGGGATAGCTTGGTCACCGGAAAAAAAGGGTATTTTCAGGTGTCGCCCTTCCAAGAAAAACTGGATTTTTATTTAAATGAAGAACAGCGAAACGTTTGGGAATACAAAATTAACGTAACAGATGAGCAAGCTGTGCGTTTTCAGGATCACCTTTGGGAATTAAAATCCACCGAGCTTAAATATTTTTTTAACAGTTATAATTGTGCCACCGTTACTCTGCTGCTTTTAAGGGTTGCCAGTGCAGAAAAAATTATGATCCAAGACAGTTGGCTAAGCCCACTGGATGTGGTGAAAGCCATTCATTATTCTGGGGTAGTGGCCAATACGCAAGTTAACCCATCAAGTAAATGGCGGGTAAGAATGCTGGCCAGTGCGCTGGATAATAAAAAGGTACGCAATGTTGCTCAATTTGTTGATAACAAGGGTAATGCCTTAGAATTAAATGGTTATAGTGCCACCGAATCGTATTTAAGCACAGAATTGGCCAGTGCTTATAATAACTATAATGCAGAAATGAGGCGTTATGACAAAGATAAATGGCAAGGGATTAACGGAAAAATAAAACTGATTCGTGACCAGCAAAGTGGTTCTTATGAATTAGATCTTAGTAACTTTAAATCACCAGTAAAAACCCCAAAAGATGCACAAATTTCGCTGGGTTATCGCCATTATTTAGGTGATAACTGGGCCAACATAAAATACATGCCCGCGTCCCATGGTATTGAAGATGATAACCGCCAGTTTTTTAGTGAGAATGAACTTAAGCTAATGTCGATGTCTATTTTAGCCAAAGAAGACACGGGTGAATTAAAGCTCGAAAGTTTGACCTTGTATTCTGCTCGTTCAGATATTCCTTGGGACCCTTTAACTGGCGGTGTTTCAGGGCAATTTAAATTGGGGTTGGAGCAGCACTGGAATGATCAGCTAGATCCAAACCTTTCGGCATATGTTTATGGAGGCGTGGGGTATAGCTATGCCGTGTCGCGGGATGTTAGCTTGTTTTCAATGATAAGTACTGGCCTAGGTGGGGCATCTGATGGGGCTTACATTTATGCTGAGCCAGAAGTTGGTTTGTATTTATACGAAGTCTTTAATATGAAAACAATTGTGACGTATAAAAAAATATACAATCAACAAAAAGCAAAATACGCCCAGAGTATGTTGTCGTTTAAGCAAACTATATTGGGCCTAAATGATTGGTCTGTATATGGAGAATACGAAAAGCGCTGGAATACGTTTTATAATGTTGAACAGTTTGGTGTGCATGTTAAATATCAATTTTAATAAGAAGGCGTTGGCGATTTTTTAATTCGGCTGCCACTTAAATAGTTCAAACAATGCCTTCATATTCCCTTCAAGCGGTGCGTTAATTTCTATCTCTTTCCCAGTAATAGGGTGCTTTATTTTTAAGCTTCTGGCATGTAATAACAAGCGCTGGCAACTTAGTTCATTAGAAAAGTAGCGGTTATAATTGCCTTTGCCATAGCGGGCATCGCCAATAATGGGGTGGCTTATGTGTTTTAAATGACGCCTTATTTGGTGTGTTCGGCCTTGCTTGGGCTGAACTTCAATCCAGCTAAAGCGGCTTTGCGGATACTTGTCGATGCTGGCGTTTATTTCAACGGTATCTATGGGCTTAAAACTAGTTTGTGCTTCTTGGTAGGTGTCTTTATTTTGTCCGTAATCTTCCATGCCCTTTAATGGGTGATCCACTTCTTGAGGTTCTTTTAACCAGCCACGTACCACGGCCCAATAAGTTTTTTGGGCTTGCGGCCAATCTTCCTGAACCTGTTTAGCAATTTGACCACTTAAGGCAAAAATCAGTACCCCAGATGTGGGGCGATCTAACCTGTGAATGGGGTATACAAATTCTCCCACTTGGTCACGGACCATTTGCAAGGCAAACTCTTTAGCATCCTTGGCCACCCAGCTTTTGTGAACTAGCAGGCCACTGGGTTTATTCACAGCTACTAGGGCGTCGTCTTGATAAAGGATGGATAGGGACATGGAAATATATGAGCTGCAAAAGGGCGCAGTATATTCAGCTCATTGATGGCTGTGAATCTTTATTTGTGGGTTTTAGGCAGCATCAAAGGCTTGCTGTATGGCTTGTGTTTTTTCTGGCCCTGATGTGTGTTTTTTAAGGGCGTGCTGTTCCTCCCACCATAAATACGTGCTTTCTAACATGTGCTCCAATGTCATTTGGTTGCGGTATTGCAATTCCCGCTGGGCTTTTTCACCATTGGCTTGGACGCGGCCACAAATAATATGGGCTTTTTCGATACTAATGAGGGGCTCTTTACGGGTAACGTGACTTAGCCAGGATTGCCCACGACTAAGCAGTTTGATAGACCAGGCAGGCATGCTATGTACGGGGGCGGGTTTATTAAGGCGTTTTGCGATCCAGCGATATACAGACAGCAAGCTAGCTGAAGGCCCTGCCAGTATGTAGTTTTGCCCTTTCTGGCCGTGCACAAAGGCCATAACATGGGCCTTGGCCACGTCTTCAACATAGCAAAACGGGGTTTTACCCGGGGGAACGCAGGTAAGTTGGCCGTTATTAATGACATCAAACAGCGTGT
>PJEL010005238.1_pt1 | contig 10493 bp, 10 predicted proteins | sample 1853271 | NCBI WGS metagenome assembly PJEL01 (sample SAMN08108733, study PRJNA415343) | Invertebrate metagenome, whole genome shotgun sequencing project. | host: Globobulimina | place: Sweden: Gullmar Fjord | collected 2015-08 | reverse complement strand
GTGGTGCTCTACGACAAGCTGATCGGCCCCGACATCATCGACTACGCCCGCCGTGATGCCGAGCGCATCTACGTGGGCAAGACCAAATCCAACCACAGCAAAACCCAGGACCAGATCAATGCGCTGATGGCCGAGCATGCCCTGGCCGGCAAGCGCGTGGTGCGCCTGAAGGGCGGCGACCCCTTCGTCTTCGGGCGCGGCGGCGAGGAAATGGACTATCTGCAGGATCGCGGCGTCGCCGTCGAGGTGGTGCCGGGCGTGACCGCGGCAGCCGGCTGCGCCGCGGCGGCGGGCATCCCCCTCACCCTGCGCGGCACCGCCCAGGCGGTCACCTTCCTCACCGGTCATGCCCGCGACGGCGAGCCCGACCTCGACTGGGCGAGCCTGGCCAGCGGCAAGCAGACCCTGGCCGTCTACATGGGCGTCTCTACCGGCGGGATCGTCGCCCGGCGGCTGACTGAACACGGCCTGGCCGCGACAACGCCGGTGGCAATTATCGAGAACGGTACCCGGCCGGAGCAGCGCATCGTGACCGGAAGCCTGGAAGACCTGCAGCATCGCCTGCAGGACGCCGGAGTTACCGGGCCGGCATTGATCATCATCGGCGAGGTCGCCCGCAAGGCCCTGGAAGCAGGCCGCGACAACGATCTGCAAGCAGTCATCGCAAGCAGCGCAGCGGCCCTGCCGCGCGCCATTGCGGTCTAAAGGAGAGCACCGAAATGAGCTTCAAAGCGATCACAGCCAATCGCCTGCGCGAAGGCGACGTGGTCTACCTGACGGACAGCGGCCAGTGGTCGGTCTTTTTGAACAAGAGCCGGATCAGCAGCGACGAAGCGGTCCTGGAAGAGATGCAGGCACAGGCCGAGGCAGATGTTTCCGCGCGCAAGATTGTCGCCCCCTACCTGATCGAACTGGTCGAGATCGACGGCATCCTGCAGCCGCTCTCGACCCGCGAAACCATTCGCGCGACCGGCCCGACGGTAAGCGCGGACTTTCGTGACGCCCATTCGAAGCAGCGCGGCAAGGCCGCCTAACAAGGAAGTTAGTCGATGTACCGCTATGACGAATTCGATCTGGCTTTCGTGCAGCAACGCGTAAAGCAGTTTCGTGGCCAGGTGGAGCGCCGGCTGGCCGGCGAGTTGACCGAGGACGAGTTCAAGCCGCTGCGGTTGATGAACGGGCTGTATCTGCAGCTCCACGCCTACATGCTGCGCGTCGCCGTGCCCTATGGCACGCTGTCGTCGGTTCAGCTGCGCAAGCTGGCCAGCATCGCCCGCGACTACGACCGCGGCTACGGCCACTTCACCACACGCCAGAACATTCAGTACAACTGGCCGAAGCTGGCGGAAGTGCCGGACCTTCTCGATGAACTCGCCAGCGTCGAGATGCACGCCATCCAGACCAGCGGCAACTGCATCCGCAATGTGACCGCGGATCACTTCGCCGGCGCCGCCGCCGACGAGATCGAAGACCCGCGCATCTATGCCGAGATCATCCGCCAGTGGTCCAGCCTGCACCCGGAATTCTCGTTCCTGCCGAGGAAGTTCAAGATCGCGGTCACCGGCGCGCCGAACGACCGCGCCGCCGTGCGCTTCCACGACATCGGGCTGCAGATCCGACGCAACGAAGACGGCGAAGTCGGCTTCGAGGTGATCGTCGGCGGCGGCCTCGGCCGCACACCGGTCATCGGCACCACGATCCGCAAGTTCCTGCCCAAGCAGGACCTGCTGAGCTATCTGGAAGCCATCCTGCGCGTCTACAACCAGCTGGGGCGTCGTGACAACCTCTACAAGGCGCGCATCAAGATCCTGCTGAAGCAAACCGGCGCCGAGGCTTTCGCCGATCTCGTCGAAGACGAGTGGTTGCAGGTCAAGGACGGCGCCCTCACGCTTCCGGCCGAGGACATCGCCCACGTCGAAACCTACTTCGCACCACCGGCCTTCGAAACGCTGGATGCCAATCAGCCGGCCTTCGAAGCACGTCTTTTCGAAGACCGCGACTTTGCCCGCTGGGTACGCAGCAACGTGACCGCCCACAAGACGCCGGGCTACGCCTGCGTCACAATCTCCCTGAAGCCGGAAGACGGCGTGCCGGGCGATGCCACCGCGGAGCAGATGGAGGTCGTCGCCGATCTGGCCGAGCGTTTCAGCTTCGACGAAATTCGCGTCAGCCACGAACAGAACCTGGTGCTCCCGCACCTGCGCCTCACCGACATTGCGGAGGTCTGGAAGCAGCTTAGCGCGCACGGACTGGGTACGCCGAACGTCGGCCTGCTGACTGACATCATCGCCTGCCCCGGGCTCGATTACTGCAACCTGGCCAACGCCCGCTCGATCCCGGTGGCCCAGCGCATTACCCAACGCTTCAGCGACCTGAAGAAGCTGCATGATATCGGTGACCTGAAGATCAAGATTTCCGGCTGCATCAATGCCTGCGGCCACCATCATGTCGGCCACATCGGTATTCTCGGCGTCGACAAGAAGGGTGTTGAATTCTATCAGATCACCCTCGGCGGCAGCGCCGATGAGAACGCCGCGATCGGCAAAATCGTCGGGCCGGCCTTTTCCTACGACGATGTGGTCGATGCGGTGGACAACATCGTTCACACCTACCTGGAACTACGCAAGGAGGGTGAGCGCTTCAACGACACCTACGCCCGTGTCGGCATCGCTCCCTTCAAGGAGAACCTCTATGTCGCTGCTTAAGGACGGCCAGATTGCCGAGGACATCTGGCAGCCGCTGAGCGAAGACGCGCAGACCGCGCCGGAAGCCGACTTGATCGTCAGTCTGGAACAGTGGCAGGCGGAAGGCGACAAGCTGCGCACCCGGAACGGCCGGCTCGGCCTGCGCCTCAAGAGCGACCAGTCGCCGGCGCTAGTCGGCGACGACATCGAAAGGTTCGACCTGATCGCTCTGGAGTTCCCGCGTTTCGGCGACGGTCGCGCCTATTCCTATGCGCGGCTGCTGCGCGAGCGCTATGGCTTCGCAGGGGAGCTGCGCGCCGTCGGCAACGTGTTGCGCGACCAGCTGTTCTTCATGCTGCGCTGCGGCTTCGATAGCTTCGAGATTTCGAAGGAGACCGCGCCCTCCGACTGGCAGGCCGCAATCTCGGAGTTCTCGGTCTGGTATCAACCGGCCACCGACAGCCGCAAGCCGGTCGGCGCGCTGCGCCGTACCGCGACTTCAACCGCCAACCGATAAGAGCAAAGGAAGACGCCAGGTGATGAACCAGGCCGAGGCGACTGTCCGCACCAACCCCCTCGTTGTGCGCCCTCCGGCCAATCAGGACGAAGTCCTGAGGTTGCGCGAGCGCGCACGCTTGCTGGATCTGCGTTACGGCGGCCTCGACGGGACTGCGCTGCTCGACATCGCGCTCAACGAAATCTTCCCCGACCGCATCGCCGTCGTATCCTCCTTCGGCAGGGAGTCAGCGGTGCTGCTCGACCTGGTGGCGCAGGTCAACCGACACACGCCGGTGATCTTCCTGGAAACCGGCAAGCACTTCCCAGAGACCCTCGCCTACCGCGACGAACTGACCGCCAAGCTCGGCCTTACCGATGTGCGCAGCGTCGCGCCGGCAGCCGATGACCTTGCCTGGGCCGATGCCGACGGCACTCTTTGGCGGCGCAATCCCGACCTCTGCTGCCAGCTGCGCAAGGTGTTGCCTCTGGAGCGCGCCTTGAGCGGTTTCAGCGCCTGGATCAACGGGCGTAAGCGGTTCCAGGGAGGCCTGCGTCAGCACATCGGATATTTCGAGGCCGCGGACTCCCGCATCAAGGTCAACCCTCTCGCCAAGTGGGACGCCGAGGCGATCGGCAAGTCCTTCGCCGAGCGGAACCTGCCGGAACATCCGCTGGCGGCCGCAGGCTTTACCTCTATCGGCTGCTCCCCTTGCACCTTCCAGGGTGACGGGGCGACCGGCTCACGCAGTGGCCGCTGGGCCGGCACCGAAAAGATCGAGTGCGGGATCCATAAGGCGCCCTGAGGCCCGGTGACACCCCGAACGCTGGTGACCCCTCGATCCGGATTTCCGGTCTATTAACCATGCCTGTTAATCTCTCGCCGCGACTCGGAACCAGCGCCCAGCGGTAAACCCGATTTTGTCCCACCGGTGAGCCCCCGGACACCCGTCTGCCGCTTCGAACTCCCCCGAGTATTGAGTCGCGGGACTCTCCCCGACGCCAAGATTCAACAGCCCGGACTCTAGTACAGGTTTGATGAATCACCCTTCCGCAAGCGCGAAATCCACTGTAATCAGCGCGAGAATTCTTCGGCGCAGCGATTCACTTCAGAAACATAGATAAGTATATTTTTCCGCTTACAGATTTTTTTAAAGTAAAAATGCCCTCAAAGAAACATTCTTGCTTTCGAATACAAATCTCTTTTCGAAGTTATACAGGATTAATAGTTAATTTAGCGAAACTTTGCTGGTAATTTATCTCAAATATAAAACGATTCTTCTTGATGTACCCTGTTAAGATTGTGTAAACCTTTAACTGCGGACGAAGCGCCTCCTGGGTTCCAGCGGCAGTGTCGGGTTCCAAGAGAACCGACGAATAAGCCCCAGCCCCAGCACAAACCAAGGCCCGCTCCGCAGAATGTTCACAGGGTATCGGACGTTAGATGAACCGGATTGCAAACATGCTAGCCGTTTGGCGGCCGCACCAGGATCGTTGGCTCGCCATCGCGCGCCATTGGGTCACTGGGCAGAGCCGCGCCAAACACGGCCTCAGCACGAAAGCTGTCTGTTCGGCGCTGACCGGGCCGCTGGCCTGCCTCGTTGCGGGCGCCGCCCTTGCCAGCGTTGCGACCAGCGATCATGTCGACGACACCTGGACCCGGGTTACCGCACAGAGCTTCATCCCCGTCGACGTGAAGGATGTCGATCCCGATCAGTTCTACGTGCGCCAGGTTGGCATCAGCCAGATCGACCTGGAAGAGCAGATCGCCAGAAGCTTCACGCCCAATCCCGGTAAGCTGCGCGAAGAGCTGACCTGCCTTGCCCAGAACATCTATTTCGAGGCACGCAGCGAGCCCGTCGAAGGCAAGTTCGCGGTGGCCCATGTGGTAATGAACCGTGTTGCCTCGCGCTACTTCCCGGAAACGGTTTGCGGCGTGGTGCAGGACGGCACCGACGAGACTCTGCACAAGTGCCAGTTCTCCTGGTACTGCGATGGTAAGACCGACGTGGTCGAGGACGAGGAAGCCTGGAACGAAGCCACTGCGCTGGCCAGCAAGGTCTACTGGGGCCGGGTGGAAGATCCCTCCGGTGGCGCTTTGTGGTACCACGCAGACTACGTGAAGCCGTTCTGGCGCAAGGCCTTCGCCCGTGGTCCGAAAATTGGCCGCCACATCTTCTATAGCCGCAAGCCGCAGGCCGCCCCGACGCAACTCGCGCAGGGCAACTAAGCCTTCGCATTCGCTTCCGGCTGCTGTTCCCTCAATAGAAAAAGACTTAGCCAGGCGCTGCGGCGGTCGCGTCAGCGACGGCGCTGAGCACGGCCGGTCAAAATGCCTTCGACGAAGCTGTAAGCGTCGTTGGAGAGCTCGGTGAAGACACCTCCGACGAGGCCATGTTCCGCTGCAGCGCGGACGATTTCCACGGAAATCGCGATGGTCTCACCATTCTGCGATTTCAATTCGAGAAGCGCGCTCCGACCGATACGAAAATCCATCGAACTTCTGTCGATCGCGTCCAAAATCGCGCCAAAGCCGGAAGCGCTGATATCGGTCAGCATGACTTCCCGACCATCCAGGTAAGCCTCCGACTGCAGGGCGCGCCGGCGATCCCGCCGACGCTCTTTGCGCATAACCGTGATGTTATTCCGATTCATCTATCCGCCCATTCGGTGGATCGCCGTTTCCTAGGGGCAGGATAGGCCGGCGCTTCTATAGAATTCGTTAGCGCCAGGTAAGCATTGGTTAACCTAAACGAGCAGGTGGCGGGCGACCTTGCCTGTGGGGGTCAAGGGCAGTGACGCCTGAAACTCCACCAGGCCGGGACATTTGCCATCCGGCAGCTCGCAAGCCAGCCAGCTGAGCAGATCGCGGCCGGTCAGGGAGCAGCCGTCACGCAGCACGACGAAGGTCTTGGCCTCCTGCCCAAGGTAGTCGTCCGGAATGCCCACGACAGCAGCTTCCTCGACCGCAGGGTGGGCCTTCAGCACCACCTCTACCTCGGCCGGATAGATATGCTCCTCGCCGCGCAGGATCTTGTCGTCGGCCCGGCCGAGAATATCGAGCCGCCCGACCTCGTCGAAGCGCCCGATGTCGCCGGTATGGAACCAGCCGCCGCGCAGGGCGCGCCCGGTTGCCTCAGGAAGGTTGAGATAACGCTTCATCACGCCCGGCCCACGCACCAGGATCTCGCCCTGCGCGCCGGGCTCTGCGCAGTGCCCGCCCTCGCCGTTCAGCACCACCTCGACACTCGGCACCACCCGCCCCACGGTCGTCGCCCGGGCACCGCGCAGACCGCGACCGGTACTGCCGCCCCAGGCAACGATAGAAGCAGTCTCGGTAAGGCCATAGCCCGGAACGATAGGCAGCCCGAAACGGCTCTCGAAGGCTTCCGAGAGGCCGGCCTGCAAGGGCGCGCCACCGGTCGCGCAGAGCTTCAAACTGCGGCGCACAGCCGCGGTGTCGACCTTGTCGGCGCGCTCCATCAGGTACTGGTAATAGATCGGCATATGGACGAAATAGTTGACCGCCTGTTCGGTGATCAAGCGCCAGATCAGGGCCGGATCGAAACCGTCGACCAACACCAGGACTTCGCCGTTCAACATCGCCAGGTTAAGCCCGCAGACCTGGCCCATGACATGAAACAGAGGTGTCGAGATGAGCCGCACCCTGGTGTCGTCGCGCGGCGCCAGCGACTGATTGATCCGCGTCATCGCGACGAGGTTGGTCTGAGTCAGTTCCACACCCTTGGGGCGTCCCGTGGAGCCGGAAGTGTAGAGCAGCACCGCGGTTTCCTGCGGCGCATAGTCGTAGGTCGCGCCCCCGGCCGACTGCCCGTCCATGAGATCGCTCAGTGCCGGAATGCCGGCCACCGTCGACGCTGCGGCGATATCGGCGGGGATCACCCAGGCACGTCTGCAGGAGGCGACGACCTCGGCGGCGGCCAGGGCCTGGTCGGCATAGGCGGTGTCGCCGCGGCCATCGAAGGTCAGCAGCGCCTCGGCGCCGGAATCCTCCAACTGGAAGCGGATGTCGCGCTCGCGCAAGGCGGTGCTGAGCACCACCGCCAGGCCGCCGATCTTGAGAATGCCGTAGTAGGCCGCGAGGAAGCCCGGCCGGTTGCAGCAGGCCAGGGCAATCCGGCTGCCCGGACCATAGCCCTGCGCACGCAGGCCGTTGGCCACCCGATTGGCCATTTCCAGAACCTGCGCAAAGTTGAAACAGCGCCCATCGAAAACCAGGGACTTGGCGTCAGGCCGTCGGGCGGCGGCGGTATCGAGAAAGGAAGCAACATTCAACATCGCATCTTACCTCTTTCAACCGGCCTAGCCCTGTAAGGCGGGGCGGAGCGGCCGGTAAATCCACATCACCAGGACAAGGGCAACAAATGTCAGTAGAGCGCCGGAGAGATAGGGCCAGCCCGTACCGAGGCTGCCGAGGGCAAAGCCGCCCCAAACCGGACCGAGAATTCGGGCAAAGCTGAGCACCGCATGGTTCAACCCCATGGCCGAGCCTTGCGCCGCATCCGGCGTGGCCTTGGACAGCAGGGCCTGCAGACAGGAAAGACAAACCGCGATGCCGGCGCCCAGCAGCATCAAGGCAGCGGCGATCGCCAGATCATTGGGCCACAGCACGAAGAGCGTCATACCCAGCCCCATGGCAATGCTGGCGCCCGCAGTGACACGGCCCTCGCCGTAGCGCGGGCAGAGAACGGGGATCAGGACCCAGAGGCTGAACACCGCGGCAACGCCAGCCAGCGTAAACCCGAAGGAGACATCGCGGGCATCCCAAGCCAGCACCCGCGACGACCACAGGCCCAGGGTCGAATCCATCGAGGCGTAGGCGAAGGAGAGCACCGCCATGATGGCGATCGGTGCCAGGCAGAGGGGCGCCATGACGATGTTGCGCGACGGCAAGACGAAGACCCTCATCTTTCCGGCAGCATCGGACCTGACACTGCGGTCCAGGGTCACCGTCAGCAGGATCGACAGTACAGCGAAGCCCACCGCGCCAAAGGCGGCGCTGCGATAGTCGTCGCCGGCGGCGCCGAGCAGAAATGTCCCGACCAGAGGGCCGACGATAAAGGCCAGGCCGTAGGCAGAGTTGACGTTTGCCATGCCGCAGACGCGGTTTTTCGTGCAGGTCCGGTCGGCGACCAGGGCCTGGATTACCGGGATCACGGCATTGCTGACGCCGGCGAAGGCACGGGCGGCGAACAGCAGCAGCAGATCGTCGGCATAAGCCAGCAGCAGGTTCGCAAAGGGCGCCGTCGCCAGGGCGAGGAAGATCACCCGACGGCGGCCGAGATGGTCGCTGAGCCGGCCCCAGAAAGGCGCCAGCAGCAGCACCACCGCGGTATCGGTGACCAACAGCAAAGAGACCTGCAGCGGCGTCGCGCCCAGGGCCAGCGCCTGAAACGGCAGGAAAGGATAGACGATTCCCAGGCCCACCAGATAGGTCAGAGCGACGAGGACCGGCGCCGGCATCATCAGGCCTCCGCGACCGGGCAAACCCGCATGAGCAGAGGCCCTCGCGGGCGCAGGGTAATCATCGGCTCCGGCTCCACCGCCTGGCCCGGCAGCAGTTGCAGATCGAACCGCTGCACAATGGCCGAAATCGCGATCATCGATTCGAGGATGGCGAAGCGTTCGCCCAGGCAACTGCGTGGACCGTCGCTGAAGGGAAAATAGGCGAAGCGCTGGTCACCATGCCGATCAGGATCGAAGCGGCCGGGATCAAAGCCTTCGGGATTCTCCCAGAGTTCCGGCCGGCGGTGGACCGCGAACATGTTGAGCATCACGTTGGTCCCGGCCGGGACCGGCAGGCCGGCGATCTCGTCGTCCTCCACCGCCGTGCGGGAGAAAGTCCAGAGCGGCGGGTAGAGGCGCAGCGTCTCGTCGAAGACCATTCTCGTGTAGCGAAGTTCCGGCAGCTCAGCGAAACCGGCCGCGCGGCCTTTCAGTACGGACTGCGCCTCGGCGCGCACCCGGCCCAGGGTCTCAGGGTGCAATGACAGCAGATACCAGCACCAGGTCAGGGCATTGGCGGTGGTTTCGTGACCGGCGAGGATCATCGACTGGATCTGCTCGCAAAGCTGGCGATCGCTGCTATCGCCCTGGTTCTCCAACAAGAGGTCGAGCAGGTCGCCTGGACGTTCGTCGTCGGCACGGCGCTTTGCGATAAGGTCGAAGACGAAGCAATCGAGATTGGCGAGCGCCTCGCGTACTTCGCGGTTGCCTTTGGTCGGCAGCCAACGCGGCAGGTTGAAGGGCGACCAGATTCGACGCTCTGCATCTCGCAGAACGACGGTCAAGGCATGGAACACGTCCTGATGCTGGCCATCGAGGCGCAGGCTGAAAAGCGTGCGCATGAGGATGTCCAGGGTCAGGCGCATCATTTCCGGGATCAGGTCGATGACCGCCTCGCGTGCCGCCAGCGCGCTCCATCGCTGTTCCAGGTCGGCGACGGCATCTTGCATGGCCGAGGTCATTCGGCGCAGCTCGGAGCCCTGAAAACTGCGCCCGGCGGTCTTGCGCTGAGACAGCCATTCGTCACCTTCGGCGAGGAAGATTCCGTCGCCGAGAATGGAGCGCAATACGTCGTAGAACTTGCTCTTCTCGTAGTTCAGGCGGTTGTCCTGCAAGACATGGCGGATCATCACCGGGTTGTTCAGCATCAACACCTTGTCGAAGCCGAAGTGCAGCTCGACGGCGTCGCCGTGGTCCCGTGCGGCCCGGGTGAAGAAGCGCAGGGGATCGGACCGAAGCTCCGGTAGGAGGCCGACCAGCGGCCGGCCCCTCAGTTTCTTTGGGGAAACTGACCGGATCTGATCAGAAGGCAGCTCAGAGACGTGATCGCCAGAGGTATGACCGATTGCAAGACCCATGAACCTACTCCCAATACTCGCTTCCGGGCGATCCCCACCGCCCGCTCCAACCGTGTCTTGAGGACGGCCGCGCCCTAGTGCCGCTGCGCCATGCGCGGTCCGGCGGAGGCCGCCATCTGAACCGCACCATTGCGCTCGATGCGCGCCACCGACTTCTCGGACAGGGCAATCGAATCGGACATCGCTTCGGCCGCCACACCGATCAGGTGAGCTGCAAAAGGAAGACCCGTGCGGTCGGCTTCAATGCGCAGGTATTCGAGGCAGCGCTTGATGGCGGAAGCGTCCTGCAGGGGATCACAGAGCTTCAGTTCGATGGGATCGTTCTTTTCAGACATTTTATTCTCCTCAGTCTGTGGCTAAGCGACCGCCGCCTCGTCGAGGAACGAGGCATTGCGGATGACGGAGCCTTGGATTCCTGCAACGGCGCGCA
>PJEL010005237.1_pt1 | contig 10493 bp, 8 predicted proteins | sample 1853271 | NCBI WGS metagenome assembly PJEL01 (sample SAMN08108733, study PRJNA415343) | Invertebrate metagenome, whole genome shotgun sequencing project. | host: Globobulimina | place: Sweden: Gullmar Fjord | collected 2015-08 | reverse complement strand
AAAAGCCCCAGCATTTCTGCAGGGGCTTCATCTGAATGTGGCGGAGAGATAGGGATTTGAACCCTAGACGGGCTATAAACCCGTGCCGGTTTTCAAGACCGGTGCATTCGACCACTCTGCCATCTCTCCGAACGAGACGAATATTATAAGTATCCCAGTTTGATGTAAACCATTATTTCTGTTTAAAGCTTCAAGCGACCAGCTTCTATCCAGATTGGTTAATTATTGACGTAAAACAGAAGAAATACCTGTGGTATAAACCACTAAAAAAACAAATAGGATATAGGCTAGGATCAAGATGTGCTAAAATCTGTATATTGTTAATCTGTTTATTATTAAGTAGCACTTGCTATATGAATCCAAACGTCATCCCAGTTTCAGCATTGTCACCCCATCATAAAATTCCAACTCTCTCTGAAATTAAAAATAATAAACAAGGTTTATTATTAGGTCAGGAAAGAGTCATCGATGCATTTGAGCTACTGACAAGAACATCAAATCAGCATATGTACCTTGCTGATTTACCGGGAATAGACAGGTGCGAATTCATCAAGTCACTCACACTTAACTTGGGTGTTCAAGAAGATCAATATTTACATAAAGCAATAAGCAACAAGCAATTAACCTTTGATTGGAAAAACGACGACTCAGCCGCACTTGGGGATATATTCTCAACCAAAAATCAACCCTATCAATACCTTTCCGGTAACATTAAACGCGCAGATCTCGTCGGAAGACTCGCTCAAAGCAGTAATGAAACGGGCAATAGTAAGACTCAATATATTCCCGGGGCGCTCGCACAATGTCACTATCTATTTATTTGCGCCGAATCACTCTGGAAACGTGAAGGGTTATGGGACCTCCTTTTAGAAATACTGACCCATAGACAGTACCATGTTCATTCCACTCTCCCGGCTCTTCCTCTCAATTGTAAAATCGTACTTGTCGGATCCAGTACACAATTTAGTCTCTGCTGGGTTGAAGAACCACAGTTTTCATTACATTTCCCGTTACTCGGAGAGATGGTCAACGAACTCGATTTAGGCCATCATTCTGAAGATGATTATGCATGCTGGTTATTAGCCGTTGCAGCCAGTGTAGATACCACCCTGTCTCAATCTGCCCTTGTTCCGCTCTTCTCATACAGTGCCCGAATAGCCGACCATCAACAAAGACTTTCACTACTATCGTCGCAAATTGGACACCTGTTAGCTCAGGCTAAGGCTTATTCCGGGCAAGAGGAGATCACTGATGAATCCATTATTCATGCATTGAAAAAACATCAGAGCAGGCATAATGCTTCTGAAATGTTGTCGGCTCAAAATTTTGACGACAAATTTATTAACTTACCCACAGATAAGTTTATGGTCGGTCAAATAAACGGGCTCACTGTGCTGGAAACTGTCGAGTACAGTTATGGTGAGCCGGCCAGAATCACAGCTTCTGTCCATTATGGTGATGGTGAGGTGGCCGATATCGAAAGAAAATCTGAACTCGGTGGCAATATTCATGCGAAGGGAATGATGATCCTCTCGTCTTGTCTTTACAGGATCTTCGGTAAAGATGCACCTCTTCATTTGAATGCAAACATCGTCTTTGAGCAATCATATCAAGAGATCGATGGCGACAGTGCTTCGCTTGCCGAGTATTGCAGCCTGATTTCGGCTATTACAGAAAAGCCCATCGATCAAGGTATTGCAGTAACCGGAGCGCTCGATCAATTTGGAAACGTGCAAGCCATAGGTGGAGTTAACGAGAAAATTGAGGGCTTCTTCAATCTATGTTCACGTCGTGGCTTAACCGGTACCCAAGGTGTCATCATCCCTAAATCGAATACTCAACAACTTAACCTAAGCCCACAACTAATTGAAGCCGTAACAGGGGGTGAGTTTCACCTGTATGAAATTGAACATATCGATGAAGCAGTTGAACGACTAATGAATATCAACGCGGGTATTGCCGATAAAGACAATAACTTCCCGGAAGATTCGCTATATGGATTAGTTCAGGGCCGTCTCGCTGGATTAGCCGGTTATCAGGATGAAGAAAAAAGTTTTTTTGCGAAGCTAGTCGAAAAATTAAACTTTTCCAGCTGATCGGAGTTGTTTAGCGTACACGTGTTCGCTAATCTTGAGTTCTAGAAATTGCTGAAGTGAAGTATATCGATGAGTAAAGCGAACAGTTTCAATAAAAAAGACCTAATAGCCTGCGGACATGGAGAGTTATTTGGTAAAAACTCTCCACGTCTACCTATAGACAACATGTTGATGATGGATAGGATCACCAAAATTAATGCAGATGGCGGTGAATTCGGTAAGGGCGAAATTGTAGCAGAGCTAGATATTAACCCTGACCTGTGGTTTTTCGGCTGTCACTTCTCAGGCGATCCTGTAATGCCTGGTTGTCTGGGTTTAGATGCATTATGGCAACTGGTCGGTTTCTTCCTGGGCTGGGAAGGTGCTGAAGGCAAAGGACGCGCATTGGGCGTAGGTGAGGTTAAGTTCACAGGCCAGGTACTACCTGATGCTAAAAAAGTGACTTATAAGCTCACGATTAAACGTAAAGTATACCGAAAGTTGGTAATGGGTATTGCCGATGCAACGATGGAAGTTGACGGACGTGAGATCTACAGTGCAAAAGATCTAAAAGTGGGTATATTCACAGATACATCTTCTTTCTAAAGACTTTATTTCGTCCATAAAAATGCCCTCTTAACTCACTTATATCTATATATGATGAGGCCGGAGGGCAAAAATGCTGCGTTATTTATTGAATAAGCCAGTTAGCCGGCCATCTACTCCTTCACGCCAACCCCCTAACCATTGTGACTTCGAGTCAAGTGTCGAATAAGGACAATTCTCCTTTGAGCGGCCGCCAACTCCAGCCTGAAATCCTTTCGAAAAAGCTCTATCTAAACGATCTCTTTTTTGTCTCTTCATGCAAGCATCCTCTGTTCTATATACAAAGAAGCAATAGCTTCACTTAATATAAATAGAGTTTTTTGAACTCAAAATCAATCAATATTTAACCATTTTTAACGGTTATTATTTAAGCTGTTGAGTTTTTTGAACAAAAAAAATCGAGGCATTGGCCTCGATTTTTTAAGAGTTATGTTCTACTTAAACCTGCGGCGGAACCAAAGTAGTGGCAGGGCGAACAACCACGCAAAACTGGCAGCCCCTTTACGCTTATAATCCTCAGGATCACCGTTGTCATCGACACAGTTATTCGCATTGACGAATGCTTCATCAGCGACAGCCCCATTAGGCTGTAGAACCACCATACGAGGCAGATAAGAAGTTAACGGATCGCCATAGCCATTGACATCAAATACTGGCAAACCATTCTCACCGATAACCAGATTGCCATCCTCGTCGAACTTATATAGTGGCTTACGAATAAAGGCCGTGCCGACAATAGTGCCATCTTCATTGATGCTGTTAGCTTCAACGACCTTAATGTCACTGCTATAGGTCAGTGTCACTCCGGTGCCGTCTTTAACTTCTACCTTATTACGCACCCAGGCACCGTCAGAGTTTTTAACAAAGCCTTTCGACTCACAGGTCAGCAACTTATTTAAGTTGCTAAACTCGCTGGTAGACTTGTCAAACAGGAACCCCTCTTTCGGACGCGGCTTCTCTTTATCATGCGTCGTCTCGATAAATCCGACGACCTGACCTTTATTGTTGATGTCTTTAGCTTTACTGCTTAGATCTGAAGTCGTGTTATAAAAGTCGTTAGGTGTGACGATTTCACTATCTGGATTATTGGTATCGAAATAGAAAAACTTATCTCTGATATAACCTTCAAGATACTGCTGATAACTACCAACCAGTATGCCACTGTCATTGATGTCATAGGCGATAGAACTGAATCTATCGTCGATCATTGAGATCCAGTGATACTCATAGTTACCGTCACCATTCTTAGTCCAGTAGGCAGAGTCGTATGCGAGTTTGTCTGTATCATCGTTGCGATAGACATGAGAGCGACCAACCACCACACCTTCAGCATTCACGCCCAATCCCTGCGCAGTAAACACAGTGTCAGATGTTGAAGTCAGACCTAATGGTAGCTCTTTAGTTTCAGTCACTGCATCATCGGCGCCCAATTGCCACACATAGGCACGCACATCATACTGAATGCTGCTATAACCATTGTTATCGGGATATTGCTCATCTTGAATACACACATCTACCGGGTATGTATCACCAGATATACAGCTGTCTAGCTTCTCTTTTGCCGTTTTTGACAGATCGGTTCCCGCATAACCCGTGATAAGGTTTGTTGCATTAATGGCCGTAGCCACCGAATACCCACCGACATTAACCGTGTCGCTGTCTTTTACATATTCAGTTAATGGAGGTAAGAGTTCGATTTCGCTACCGCTGGCTGTTTTAGCAAAACCACGCTCTTCATATTCCCGGTAATACCAGTAATCTTGATCGGCGGTATCACCTGTGTATTCGACTTTCTGCTCCGGGGAGGTCATGGAACCAATTTTAACTCCGGCATCATTTATATCGTAGTAATTAACATCGACAGAATTGATTGACTCAGGAACATCAGGATCGGTATCTTTTGGCGGCGTAGTGTCGTTCACGCTATCAAACGTGGGTATCCAGGCACCCGATGCGCCATTCTCATCGGAGGTAAAAGTGAAGTTGTTTGCTTTAATCGGCTCATCGATAGAATAGGTGATCTTCTCAGCATCGGCGATACCATCTTCGATATCAATCACACCATTATCATCTTCTTCAGAAGTATCGAGCTTCTTCTTACCTTTTGAAACTCCGACAGATTTGTTATCGGCATTGACTGCCATACCATATCCATTACGAGTGCTTTCCAGCGTGCCGTTAAGATCGAAATCTTCGATGTTTTTAATTTCATAGACTGGCGCGGCATGAGCGCCCTGAAGAACACCAATTACGCCTACGGCAACTAATGAAAGGGCTTTATCCAGTTTAAACTTCATTAACGCTATTCCCATTATTATTTTAGTCTTACTTGAGCGACTCAAGTTCTTCCCATCGCTCAAAGCAAACTTCCAACTCCTGCTCTTTATTGGCTAGCAGCTCGAGTTGAAGGTTAATTTTATCTTGATCCTGAGCATAAAACTCTGGCGCACTAATCTTTTCCTGTAAAGCTTCAACCTCTTGCTCTAACTGCTCCATAGTGGCTGGCAACGATTCGAGCTCGCGCTGTAACTTATACGATAGCTTCTTTTCAACTTTAGCTTTTACTGGGGTTTTAACCTCTTTGGCCTCAACCTCGACAGGTTGGACACTCTTTGTCTCTTGAGGTTCCTCAGAATAAAACTTTGCTCCTTGAGACACGGCATCTTGATAACCGCCAACATATTCAGCCCAACCACCGTTACCCGTGAACCACCAACTACTAGTCACAGTATTATCGATAAAGGCTCGATCATGGCTAACGATAAGTAAGGTGCCAGGATAATCAGCAAGTAGTGACTCTAACAACTCTAAGGTCTCAATATCAAGGTCGTTCGTCGGCTCATCAAGAATAATTAAATTAGCGGGTCTTAGCAGTAGACGTGCTAACAGTAGTCTATTCTTTTCACCGCCTGAGAGTGCTTTAACCGGTGTTCTTGCTCTCATCGGTGAAAACAAGAAATCCTGCAAATAACTCAGAATATGACGGTCTTGACCATTAATAGTAATGGTCTTCTTACCTTCGCCGACATTTTCTTCCACTGTCTTCTCAGGATCGAGTGCTTCGCGGTACTGATCGAAATAGGCAATTTCGAGTTTGGTACCGACTTTAACACTCCCCGACTGAGCTTCTAGCTGACCAATAAGTAATTTTACTAATGTCGATTTACCACAGCCATTAGGTCCAATAAGCGCAATTCGGTCACCGCGCATGACTGAAGTCGTGAAATTTTTAACCAGATTCTTATCTGGAAGATTGTAATTTAGATCTTCAATATCGAATACTAACTTACCGGAGCGATCGGTATCCGCAACCGCCATCTTAGCGGAGCCTTGACGATTAAGGCGTGCCATACGCTCTACTCGCAGTGCTTTAAGCGCGCGTACCCTACCCTCATTTCGGGTTCGTCTCGCTTTCACACCTTGACGGATCCACGTCTCTTCATCGGCTAGTTTTTTATCGAAGTGTGCATTTTGCTCTGCTTCAACTCTCAACCATTCAACTTTACCATCTAAATATGCTTGATAATTTCCAGGCCAAGAGGTCACAACGCCACGATCAAGATCCACGATTCGGGTCGCCATTCTTGAAATAAACCCCCTATCGTGACTCACAAAAACAATTGCACCTTTATAGCTCATTAAGAACTGCTCAAGCCATTCGATCGTATCGATATCAAGATGGTTAGTCGGTTCATCTAAAAGAAGTAGATCAGGTTCGCTAACCAGCGCTCGGGCGAGTGCTACTTTACGTTGCCAGCCACCCGACAATTCAGATAGAGCACTGTCAGGGTCTAAACCTAATAATTCACAGTTCTGGTTGATTCGGCTATCAAGCTGCCAACCATTGAGGTGATCAATATCCTCTTGCAAACGCTCCATCTGCTTGAGCATACGCTCCATCTGCTCAGGATCTGCACTGCCAAGATCATGGGCCAACTGATGATAACGCTCCAACTTCTCCCCTACTTCTTGCAGACCTGCAGAAATATAGGAATAGACAGACCCCTTATCAGCCTTAGGGGGATCTTGCTGTAAACGACTCACTTTAACATCTGTAGCTATGTTAAATTCGCCCTCGTCGAGTAATACATCACCACTCAATACCTTCATTAAGCTCGATTTGCCAGCACCATTTCGACCAACGATACACACTCGCTCGCCGGGTTCGATGGTAAAATCGGCTTTTTGCAATAATGGTGTATAGCCATACGCTAACGAACCACTATTAATACGAACTAAACTCAAGTTATGCTCCTAAAAATTCTTTCACATTATCAATATCAAAAGGCCAATTTAGCTCTTTATTGGTATCAATCTGTTTTAATACGGGAATGCGTATACCATATTGCTCGGCAAGGAAATCGTCATCGCAAATATCTTGCTTCTCATATTCAAGCTGAATTTGATCGAGTAACTGTGCAGCAAGTTCACACAGATGACAGGCATCTGTGTGAAACAAGATATACTGAAATGGATTACTCGGCATGGGTCAACAGCCAAGTATTATGGATTTGTGGATTACGTTTGAAATCCAAAGGTAACGTCTGATTATCGATATTTTTAACGGTAAAATTCAATGCTTCTAATGCTTCGATCTCCATTTTAAACTTACGCTTATTGTTAGAGAAAATAATCTCGCCGTTAGGATTCAATAGCTTAATTAAACTCGATAACAAGGCAACATGGTCACGTAGAACATCGAAAGAATCTTCCATGCGCTTTGAATTGGAAAACGTTGGAGGATCGATAAAAATAAGGTCAAATTTATCATGAGTGGTTTTGATCCACTGCATGCAGTTGGCTTGAACAAACTGATATTTATCATCATTCAACCCATTTAAGGCAAAATTCTCTTTAGCCCAGTTGGTATAGGTATTTGACATATCGACCGTTTTAACCGATTTAGCCCCACCCAATGCCGCATGCACAGAAGCCGTTCCGGTGTAAGCAAATAAATTCAGTACATCTTTGTCTTTAGATTTTTGCCCAACGAGCTTACGCGTGAGGCGATGATCGAGGAAAAGCCCCGTATCTAAATACTCTTTGAGGTTTAGCTTAAATTTAGCCCCGTACTCAGTGGTAATTAGCTCAAGTTTATTTGCTTGGATCTTCTCATATTGATTAGTGCCCTTCTGACGCTCACGAGTTTTTAAAATAATATGCTCGGGATCGATACCAATAGCACTAGGCAAGGTGATCAAAACGTCAGTAAGACGACGTTTAGTTACAGACTCTGGAATATCTACTGGTGCGGTATATTCTTGGATCACAACGTAATCGAGATATTTATCGATGGCAACTTTATAGTCAGGTAGATCGGCATCGTAGATACGATAGCTATCGACGCCCTCTTTTTTAGCCCACTTCTGCAATTGCTTAAAATTCTTTTTGACCCGGTTAGCAAAAGGCACCGCAATGTCACTGACATCGCCGTCTCGATTGATTTTGGTTGGGTCGACACGGCGTGTATTTTCTGCATGAACAGTATAAAGATTAAATGCACATTCCAGCGCACCGTTATTCATCTTCATCTGCTTGTCAGCTTTCAGCTTCAATGCGGATAAAAGTTCAACATCACTGTTTAGAATAGCGAGATTCCAACCACCAAATTCAGCCTTAAACTTATCACCTAATTGATAATACAGCTGTAAAAGCGCTGTCACTGTGCCTAATCGCTCACCATAAGGCGGGTTACTGATAAGGTAACCTGAATCAGCAGGCACTTTAACATTCAGTGCATTTGAGACGTCAAACTCTATCAGATCCAATACGCCCGCATTTTCGGCATTACGTTTTGCCAGAGCAACGAGCCGTGAGTCTATGTCTGAGCCATAAAACTTAGTCGTACAACGTGTTTTGCCTATTGACGCTCTGGCTTTGGCTTCGTCTAACAAACCTTGCCATACTTTGTCACTATGTCTGTGCCAATGTTCAAAACCAAAACGCTCACGATGTAGTCCGGGCGCCATATCGCAAGCCATCATTGCGGCTTCAATCAATATAGTACCACTACCACAGAACGGATCCATTAGGGTGACCGGAGTCTTTTGCCAACCACTACGAACCAACATGTTCGCAGCCAGGTTCTCTTTTAATGGTGCCTCACCCGTTGTTGAACGGTAGCCACGCTTATGGAGCGCCGGACCAGAAAAATTCAAACCGATAGTGATCTGTCCGCGGCGATAGTGAGCATCGATTCGAAAATCTGCATCCACACGAGCCACATCAGGTCTTGGGCAGTCATCGTCACGGAAACGGTCAACGATGGCATCTTTAATCTTAAGCGCACCAAACATGGTGTTATTAATAAAGCCACCCATACCATGAAAATCGATGCTGAATGTACTACGGTGATTAAACTCCATCTGCCAATCGATACCATAAGCCGCATTATATAGCTGCTCGGGGGATTCACACGGGCCTTTGTGGATAACAAGAATAATACGGCTAGCTATCCGCGACCATAGCGTTATCCGGTATCCTAATTCCAGCGAAGCCGAAAAATAAACACCTGCAACACTCTCTTTTATTTCAGAAGCACCGAGTTCTGCAAGCTCAAGTGATAACGCATATTCGTAGCCCCTAGGAGCCGCAGCAAAGAAATTTAACATCGATAAATTGATACACATTAAAAATTAATCAGACATTATACCCGAAGACGAGACAAATGATAAAAAGTTATTGGGTAAGTGGCTCAAAAATCCACTTAGATTATGCAGGTTAGTACGTTCACGATGCGTTTAGCTTCATTAATGAACGTTCAATCGAGTTATCGTAAATGTGGCTTGCAATGGGTAAATCATATCGCTATAGTTCGCCCCGCTTTGAGAGGGAGCGGGTTTGAGATTGTCAAATCTAGTAAATTCTTAAAAGTGAAACTAGGACGCGGGATTGAGCAGTATAAAAGCTACTCGGACTCAACTATTTATGAAAGCAAGGCGAACGTCGTAGCCCTGCTTTTATAGAAAGTAATCCAGCTCCCGCAACCAACTCTTTAATTGTAAGAGTCAAAACTTCAATTCACTCATCTAGTGCATAGGTCATCCGGACGCGGGATGGAGCAGTATGGTAGCTCGTCGGGCTCATAACCCGAAGGTCGTTGGTTCAAATCCAGCTCCCGCAACCAATTCTTTGATTGAAAGAATCAAAACTTCAATTCATTCATCTAGTGTATAGGTCATCCGGACGCGGGATGGAGCAGTATAAAAGCTACTCGGACTCAACTCTTTATTGAAACAAGGCGAAGGTCGTTGCCCTGCTTTAATAAAAAGTAATCCAGCTCCCGCAACCAATTCTTTAGTAGAAGAATGAAAACATCTATTGGACTTTAATAAAAACAGTCGCGGGATGGAGCAGTTTGGTAGCTCGTCGGGCTCATAACCCGAAGGTCGTTGGTTCAAATCCAGCTCCCGCAACCATTTTTATCTAAAACCAAAGTCGATACCCTGCTTTAAAATTAATTCCACTTCCCTAGCCATTTTCTTGATCCGTACCTTTATTAATTCACAATTCTGCTAATTATAAATTCATCAGATTCATAACTATTCATTCAAACTTTTCATTAATTTTATGTGTTCTGTGAACGTACGATAAGTGAAAGATCGACTCTCATCTTTTTTGGCTATTTAATAAGGTTGAATATTTCGGGGGGAAGGAAGCGTTAAGTCAGCCCCTGGCTATCACTAAAATAACCAGAGGCAGAATATATGGCGAGTTGCTTGCCTATTAATCAGGCCGCAACAATATGTCGCTTGATATTTAATGGGTACAATCTGTCATTCATGACCTTGATACACTCAAATTGCATTAATG
>PJEL010005236.1_pt1 | contig 10493 bp, 9 predicted proteins | sample 1853271 | NCBI WGS metagenome assembly PJEL01 (sample SAMN08108733, study PRJNA415343) | Invertebrate metagenome, whole genome shotgun sequencing project. | host: Globobulimina | place: Sweden: Gullmar Fjord | collected 2015-08 | reverse complement strand
GCGTCCTGGCCGAGCAGGCCGCGGGCAAGACCGAGGGCGGCTCGATCGACCTTATCTGGATCAACGGCGAGAACTTCGCCGCCATGAAACAGCAGAACCTGCTCTACGGCCCCTTCACCAAGGGTCTGCCCGAGTTCGACTTGGTCGACTTCGACAACAAGGCGAGCACCCTGGTCGACTTCACCGTGCCGACCGAGGGTCTGGAAGCCCCCTGGGGCATGGCCAAGCTGAACTTCGTCTACGACTCCGCGCGCGTCACGCAGACGCCGGGTTCGATCCCCGCGCTGCTGGCCTGGGCCGAGGCGAACCCCGGGCGCTTCACCTACCCGACGCCGCCGGACTTTCTCGGCACTACCTTCCTGAAGCAGGTGCTGATCGAACTGGCGCCGGACCCGGCCTTCCTGCAGGCGCCTGTGGTCAACGACTCCCAGGTCGAGCAGGTGGCGCGGCCCCTGTGGGAATTCCTCGACGCCCTGCACCCGCACCTCTGGCGGGGCGGCAAGACCTTCCCGGCCAGCGGCCCGGCGCAGCGCCAACTGCTCGACGACGGCGAGGTCGACATCACCCTTTCCTTCTATCCCTCCGAAGCCTCCTCGGCGATTACCAACGGCCTGCTGCCGGAGACGGCGCGCACCTTCGTGCTCGACAAGGGCACCATCGGCAACACCCACTTCGTCGCCATTCCCTTCAATGCCCAGGCCGCGGAGGGTGCGCAGGTGGTCGCCAACTTCCTGATGAGCCCCGAGGCCCAGGCGGAAAAACAGAACCCGGAAGTCTGGGGCGACGACACCGTGCTGGCCATGGCCAAGCTCGCGCCGGCCCAGCGCAAGCTGTTCGAGGAACTGCCGCGCGGTGCGGCAACCCTGTCACCCGAAGAACTCGGCCCGACGCTGCTGGAGCCGCATCCCTCCTGGATGACCCGCATCGAGGCCGACTGGCAGCGGCGCTACGCGCGCTGAAGACCGTCTGAAGGAGCCTGGGCACATGACCCGCCGGGGCCTGCTGAGCACTCTGCCGGGCATCACCCTGGCGCTGTTCCTGGCGCCGGTCGCCGCCGGCCTGGTCGGCACCTGGCTGCCCGCCTTCGGCTATTTCCCGACCCTCGGCGGCGATCACTTCGACCTCCAAGCCTGGGCCGCGCTCTTCGATCAGCCCGGCCTGTTCGAATCGCTCCGGTTGACGCTGCTCTCCGGCATCCTGGCGACCCTCATCGCTTTCCTGATCACGGTGTTCTTCCTGGCCGCCTGTCACGGCGGGCGTGTCATCCTCGCGGTGCGCGGACTGATGGCCCCGCTGATCGCCGTGCCCCACGCGGCCGTGGCGCTGGGCCTCGCCTTCCTCATCGCGCCGAGCGGCTGGCTGGTGCGCCTGGTCTCGCCCTGGGCGACCGGTTGGGATCTGCCGCCCGACGTCGCCACGGTGCAGGACCCCAACGCCCTGGCGTTGACCCTGGGGCTGGTGATGAAGGAGCTGCCCTTCCTGCTGCTGATGACCCTGGCGGCGCTGGAGCAGACCCGCGCCGACGAGCGCCTGGCGGTCGCCCGCTCGCTCGGTTACGGCCCCGTGGTGGCCTGGCTGAAGGCGGTGCTGCCCGCGGTCTACCGGCAGATCCGCCTGCCGATCTATGCGGTGCTGGCCTTCTCGCTCTCGGTCGTCGACATGGCGCTGATCCTGGCGCCGCTGTCGCCGCCGCCGCTGGCGGTGCAGGTGCTGCGCTGGTTCAACGATCCGGATCTGTCGATGCGCTTCGTCGCCGCCGCCGGCGCCTGCCTGCAACTGCTGATCGTCGTCGGCGCCATCGGGCTGTGGCGTCTCGGCGAAGTAGTGGCCGTGCTGCTCGGCCGCGCCTGGATCGCCGGCGGCCGGCGCGGCGGCGACGGCCGCATCGTGCGAGCCCTCGCCGGCGGACTGCTGCAGGCCATCGTCGTGCTGGCGGCCGCCGGTCTGATCGCCATGGCGCTGTGGTCGGTCACCTGGCGCTGGCCTTATCCCGACGCCTTGCCGGCCACCGTCAGCCTGAAGACCTGGGCCCGCCAGGCCCCCGATGTCTTGTCGATCACCGGCACCACGCTGGCCACCGGATTGATCGCCGCGGGGATCGCGCTGGCGCTGGTGCTCGGCTGCCTGGAGAACGAACAGCGCCGCGGCCTGACCCTTTCCAACCGCGCGCTCTGGCTGCTCTACGCGCCGCTGCTGGTGCCGCAGGTCGCCTTCCTGTTCGGCACCCAGGTCCTGGCCATCCAGATCGGTATCGATGCCACCTGGATCGCCCTGGTCTGGAGCCACCTGCTTTTCGTCCTGCCCTATGTCTTCCTGACCCTGGCGGACCCCTACAGGGCCCTCGACGAACGCTATGCCCGCACCGCCTTCTGCCTCGGGGCCAGACCCAACCGGGTGTTCTGGCAGGTCAAGCTGCCGATGCTGCTGCGTCCGGTGCTCTTTGCCCTGGCTGTCGGTTTCGCCGTCAGCGTGACACAATACCTGCCGACCCTTTTTGCCGGCGGCGGCCGCTTCGTCACCCTGACGACCGAAGCCGTCGGCCTTTCCGCCGGAGGAGACCGCCGCGTGATGGGCGTTTTCGCCTTCCTGCAAGCTCTGCTGCCACTGGTTGCCTTCGCCGCCGCCCTGGCGCTGCCCAAACCCCTGGGCCGGCGCCGGGCGCCGTTGGAGCAGCCGGCATGAGCATCATCGACGTCAGCCGCGAACACGGCCTGACCTTGAGCCAGGTCGAGATCGATCACGCCGGGCGCCGCATCCTGGGTCCGGTCAGCCTGACCGTGCCGCCCGGCGAGGTGGTCACCGTCATGGGGCCCAGCGGCTGCGGCAAGTCGAGCCTGCTGGCGCTGATCTGCGGCAGCCTCAGCCCCGCCTTGACCGGCAGCGGAAGGATCTTGCTCAACGGCGAGGACGTCACCGGCCGGCCGCCGGAGGCGCGCCACATCGGCATCCTGTTCCAGGACGACCTGCTGTTCCCGCACCTCTCGGTAGCCGGCAACCTGGCCTTCGGCCTGCCGCCGGGAGTGCGCGGCCGCGCGGCGCGGAGAAAACGCATCGAGGAAGCCCTGGCCGAGGCCGACATGATGTCTTTTTACGACCGCGACCCGACGACCCTGTCCGGCGGCCAGCGCGCGAGGGTTGCCCTGCTGCGCACCCTGTTGTCGGAACCGCGCGCCCTGCTGCTCGACGAGCCCTTCGCCAAGCTCGACGTCGCCCTGCGCGCGCGCTTTCGCAGCTTCGTCTTCGACCATGCCCGCGCCCAGGGCCTGCCGACCCTGTTGGTCACCCACGATCCGCAGGACGCCGCCGACGCCGGCGGTCCGCGGCTTCACATCGATGCCGACGGCCGCATTCTGGGGGGCCGGCAGGCAAGCCGCGGCCATCGCCCCGGCGGCCTTGGTTAGGGCGGGAAATCCGCCGATTTCGGCTTTTTTTAAGGTCCCCCGGGCAGGATGCGCCATGGCGGAAAGCTTTTCCGCTGGGCCTTTCTTGTCCGGGCCGCTGGGCGTAAACTAGCCCCCAGAAACAGCATTCCGCCGGCTACAAGCCCGGCCGTTAAAGGATCCCGAGGCCATGTACAGCGCGACGACACAGTCTATCAGCGTGACGGTCAAACCGATCTATCTGGAGGAGCAATCCTCCCCTACTGAAAGCCACTATGTCTGGGCCTACCAGGTGCGGATCGAGAATACCGGCGCCGAAACGGTGCAGTTGCTGAACCGCCATTGGGTTATCACCGATTCCATGGGCCGGGTTCAGGAAGTCCACGGCGCCGGTGTCGTCGGTGAGCAGCCTACTTTGGAACCGGGCGAGAACTTCGAATACACCAGCGGTACACCGCTGACCACGCCGTCCGGCATCATGGTCGGCAGCTACGAGATGGAAAGCACCGGGGGCCGCCGTTTCGACGTGGAAATCCCGGCATTTTCTCTGGACAGTCCCCATCAGCCCGTGCAACTGAACTAACCAGAACAGCGCCAGATCGAACAGGCGCGTGCCGCCCGAGAACGAGGCAATCGGCCTGTTTTTCGGACCATCAGGAAGGGCCGTTCCGTTGTGACCAGCAGCCAAAAGATTGAGACCCTGCCGAAGCTCGAGCGGCCGAGTCGCGAAGAAGCCCTCGAGGCGGTCGAGACGCTGATCCGCTGGGCGGGCGACGATCCGACCCGCGAAGGCCTGCGCGGCACGCCGGACCGCGTCGTCAAATCCTACGCGGAATTCTTCGAAGGCTATGCCGTCGATCCGCTCGAAGTGCTGGAGCGCACCTTCGAAGAGGTCGAGGGTTACGACGAAATGGTCCTGCTGCGCGACATCCGCTTCGAATCCCACTGCGAACATCACATGGCGCCGATCATCGGCAGGGCGCACGTCGCCTACATGCCGGACAACCGTGTCGTCGGCATCTCCAAGCTGGCCCGGGTCGTCGAGGCCTATGCCAAGCGCCTGCAGATCCAAGAGAAGATGACCGCGCAGATCGCCAACATCATCAACGACGTGCTGAAGCCCAAGGGCGTTGCGGTGGTTATCGAGGCCACCCATCATTGCATGACCACGCGTGGCATTCATAAGCCGGGCACCTCCATGGTGACCAGCCGCATGCTCGGCATGTTCCGCACCAACCCTTCCACGCGGCGCGAATTTCTCTCGCTGGTCGGCTCGCCCGCCAGCCTCGCCCACGACGGCAGTTGATCGGCCGGCATAGCACCATCGACCGGGGGGTCATGAATTGGGCAGCTGTGAGTTGGGAAAATCATGAGTCGGCGTCACCGGCGTTCCGCCGCAGGCAGGGCCAACGCTATCGTCTCGGCCAGGCTTCGGATCGCGGCTGCTAGGGCCGGAGCGGACCTATGATAGAGCTGCGCCCCGTCATCTTCGTTATCGGCATCCTGCTGTCGGTGCTGGCCGTCGCCATGATCATTCCCGCGATCGTCGACATCGCCATCGGCCATCCGGACTGGCAGGTCTTCTCCGTCGCCGCTTTCGTGACGCTGTTCGTCGGCGTTTCCATGATGCTGACCACGCGCGCCAGCCTCAGCAGCTTTTCGGTGCGCCAAGCCTTCGTCATGACCAATCTGGCCTGGTTCGTGATCGCCGCCTTCGGCGCCCTGCCGTTCCAGTTTTCCGAACTGGAGCTGGACGCCACCGACGCCTTTTTCGAATCCATGTCCGGCGTGACGACAACCGGGGCGACCGTGATCGTCGGCCTCGACTTCGCGCCGCCGGGGATCCTGCTGTGGCGCGCCATCCTGCAGTGGCTCGGCGGGATCGGTATCATTGTCATGGCCGTCGCCATCCTGCCGATGCTGCAGGTCGGCGGCATGCAGATGTTCCGCGTCGAGGCTTTCGACACCGACAAGGTATTGCCGCGCGCGGCGCAGATCGCCGGCGGCATTGCCATTATCTATGTGTTTCTCACCGCCATGGCGGCGATCATCCTCTGGTCGGTGGGCATGTCCGGCTTCGATGCGGTGACTCATTCCATGACGTCGATCGCGACGGGCGGCTTCTCCACCTATGACGCTTCGGTCGGTCATTTCGACAAGCCCGCGATCGACTGGGCGATGAGCGCCATCATGGTCCTCGGCTCAATTCCCTTCGTGCTCTACCTGCGCGTCGTGCGCGGCGACCTGCGTCCGGTCTTCGCAGACACGCAGGTGCGCTGGTTCCTGGCCATTCTCGCCATTGCAATTCTGCTGATCGCTTTTTGGCTGGTCCGCAGCGACCTGATGCGCCCGCTGGATGCGCTGCGCTACAGCACCTTCAACGTCATCTCGGTGATGACCGGCAGCGGATTTGCCACCGCCGACTATGGCCTTTGGGGAAGCTTCGTGGTCGCCATGATGTTCGTGCTGATGTTCATCGGCGGCTGTGCCGGTTCGACCACCTGCGGCATCAAGATTTTCCGCCTGCAGGTGCTTTACGCCACCGCGCAGGCGCAGATCCACCGGCTGATGCAGCCCAACGGCGTGTTCTTCGCCTACTACAACAAGAAGCCGATTCCCGACCCGGTCGCCACCTCGGTCATGAGCTTCTTCTTTCTCTTCGCCGCCTGCTTCGCGCTGCTCGCCGTCGGCCTCGGCCTCACCGGCCTCGATTTCATCACCGCGGTATCCGGCGCCGCCTCGGCGATTGCCAACGTCGGCCCCGGCCTCGGCGACATCATCGGCCCGGGCGGCAACTACGCCACCCTGCCGGACAGTTCCAAGCTGTTGCTCTGCCTCGGCATGCTGCTCGGGCGGCTCGAACTCTTCACGGTGCTGATCCTGCTGGCGCCGTCTTTCTGGCGCGGGTGAGCAAAGCGACATGACCACGATCCGCAGCACGACCCGCGAGATGATCGAACGCCTGATCGGCTTCGATACCACCTCGGCCAAGTCGAACCTGGCGCTCATCGATTTCACGCAAGACTATCTCGAAGGCCTGGGCGCGCGCTGCCGGCGCACCACCAACGCCGAAGCGACCAAGGCCAACCTCTTTGCCAGTCTCGGCCCGCAGACAGCCGGCGGCGTCGTGCTGTCCGGCCACAGCGACGTGGTGCCGGTCGACGGCCAGGCCTGGGACAGCGACCCCTTTACCGTGGTCGAGCGCGACGGCCGGCTCTACGGCCGCGGCACGGCCGACATGAAAAGCTTTCTCGCCGTGGCCCTGGCCCTGGCGCCGGAGTTCCAGGCACAGCCCCTGGCCAAGCCCCTGCACATCGCCCTGTCCTATGACGAAGAGGTCGGCTGCACCGGCGTGCACGGCATGATCAACGACATCACGGAAAACCTGCCACCTCCGGATATGGTGATCGTCGGCGAGCCGACCGACATGCAGATCATCAACGGCCACAAGGGCTGCTTCCTCTTCGAGACCCGCATCACCGGCCAGGCGGCGCACTCGAGCCAGCCGCACCACGGCGGCAATGCCATCATCGCGGCCGGCAGGTTGATCGCCTTCCTGGCCGACCTGGCCGCGTCCAAGCGCGCCGCCGCAGAGGAAGGCAATCCCTTCGACCCGCCCTACACCACCTTCAACCTCGGTCAGATCGAGGGCGGCAAGGCGATCAACATCGTGGCGCAGGACTGTTCCTTCACCTGGGAATTCCGGCCGATCCCCGGCGAGGACACCGAGGCCATCGTCGCCGCCTTCGAGGCTTTTGCCGAGGAAGAAGTGCTGCCGGGGCTCAGCGAGTTCGCGCCCGGCGCCGGCATCGAAACAAAACGCCTGGCCACGGTGCTGCCGCTCGCCCCGGAAGAAAACGGCGCCGCCGAGAGCCTGGTGCGGCACCTCTCCGGCGCCAACGCCTCCAGCGTGGTGTCCTTCGGGACCGAAGGCGGACTGTTTCAGGCGGCCGGCCTGTCAGCCGTGGTCTTCGGACCCGGCTCCATCGATCAGGCGCATAAAGCCAACGAATTCATTAGCTTGGAGCAAGTTGCGGCCTGCGAGGCATTCCTGCTGAAACTGCGCGACTGGGCCGCGGCCTAGAGCCTTTCCTCGTCAGCCGGCCTTCTCGAAGCGGACCTCGGCACCGAAGAACCGGCTGGCGAAAGCCGAGACTTTTTCCGGGTCGCCGGTGGTCAGGAAACGCCGCCGGCCGGCCTCTTCGGGCCCGGCGACAAAACGGGAATGGCGCGTCAGATAGTCGGCCAGGCTTTGCGACACGATGCCGGGCTGGTCGAGCAGGCGCACGCCCTGCGGCAGGGCGGCGGCGAAGAGGTCGGCCACCAGAGGATAGTGGGTGCAGCCGAGCACCGCGGCGTCGGGCGCCCGGCCCTGGGTCTGCTGCATCATCTCCGCCACATAGCCTTCGACCATCTCGCGCAGCACCGCTGTCGGCTCATCCCCCTCGATGGCGGCGACCAGGTGCGGGCAGGCCTGGCTGACCACCCGCATATGCGGCGCCCGCAGGCCGACTTCGAAGGGATAGGCAGCAGAATGGATGGTGCGCTGGGTGGCAAAGACCGCCACCAATCCATCCTCGGCCAGGTGCCCGGGCACCGGGGCGCCGTCGCGCCAGGACACCGCGCTCAGCGCTTCGACCATCGGTACGAAAACCCCCAGCACGCGATGCTCCGCCGCCGCTGCCGGCAACCAGTCCTGCTGCAACCGCCTCAGCGCGATGGCCGAGGCGGTGTTGCAGGCCAGCAGCACCAGACTGCAGCCCTCGGCGAAGAGACATTCGATCCCGGCCAGGGTCAGGTCGTAGATTTCCTCCGACGGGCGTCGGCCGTAAGGCGCGTTGCCGTGGTCGCCCAGATAGGTAAAGGCCTCATCCGGCAGCCGTTCGGACAGGGCCTGCAGCACGGTCAGCCCGCCGTGGCCGGAATCGAAAACGCCGATCATCTTACCTGTCCATCTATCAGCGCAGGACCTAGAGCACGACGTAGGGGAAGAAGGCGCTGCGAATGGTTTCTTCGAGCTGCCCGTTGAGATCGTTCATGGTCTCTTCGGTCAGTTTGTACCAGGCCTGTTCCCGCTCGTTGAGGGTAATGTCCTCCGGCACGGTCACCGAGCGTCGCGCCTCCGCGCTGGCCGTGCCCTGGACCAGACGGCCGTCGAGAATCTGCATTTCGATAACCACGTGGGTCTCGTAACGTTCCGACTGTTCGGTGGTCAGCAGGCCGGTGACGCCGGTCTCCCTCGGCAGCACCGTCTCGATCGCCGAGGCTTCGCGCACGATATAGCGGAAGGTCAGGCGGTCGCCGGCCGCCACCAGGCGGTCCTTCCCCCACTGCGCCGCCATGTCATTCAGCGATACCGGAAAGCGGTGCTCCACATTGGGCGCCTGGCCCGGCGGGACATAGGCCTGCTCGATCTGAACCTCGCCGACGTCCAGACGGATATCGGACAGGTGGGCATAAGTGATCTCCGCAAAGCGGTTGCCCGGATCGTCGAGGGTGCAAGCCGCAAGGGCGGCAACCAGAAACGAAAGAGCGAACGTCAGGCGAAGCGGGGCGCGCATGGCAGTCTCCCTGGCGAAAAGGCGGAGGTGGAAAGGGGCTGTTCGACCTTTGATAGACGCCATGTATGAATAAGTTGGGAATCGGGCGGGATCAAGGCAGAGCCTGCCGGGCCCGGTCCGCCCGGATGCCCGATACGAGAGCGTGTCAATTTAGAGGCGCCGCGTCAGGGCGCGTAGATGCGATCCAAATCGCTGTCGTCGAAGCGATAGACCGCGGTGCAGAATTCGCAGGTTACTTCGACCGCACCTTCGATCTTGAGGTCTTCGATCTCCGGGCGCGGCATGGACTTCAGCACGTTTTCCAGTTTTTCGCGCGAACAGCGGCAGCCTTCGGCGACGCTGCGCGGCTCGAAGACGCGCACCCCTTCCTCGTGAAACAGGCGGAACAGCACGTCGTTGAGCGCCAGGCTATCGTCCAGCAGTTCGTCCTCGGTACAACTCGCTTGCAGCACCATGGCGCGGCGCCAATCGTCCTCGTCCTCGATGGCGTGGACGGCTTCCTCGGGCAGGCGCTGCAACACCAGGGCGGCGGAGAGCCAATGCTCGCCGCGCCGCCCGGCGGCCAGGACGATGCCGCTCTGCAACTGTTCCGACTGCATGAAGTAGTGCTGCATGCAGTCCGCCAGGCCGTCGCCGGTCAAGGCCACGATGCCCTGGTAGCGATCGCTGTACTTGTCGCGATCGACGGTGAAGGCGAGATGCCCCTTGCCGAAGAGTTGCGGGATCGTCGGGCTGTCGCCGATCTCCGCCGTCAGCTGATCGATACGCGCCTGATCGAAACCGGCGTAGCCGCGCATCGCGCCGTCGGAGGTCACATCGACCACCATCATGCGCAAGGGACCGTCGCCACTGGCCTGCAGGGTGAAGACGCCCTCGTATTTTATCAGGCTGGCCAGTCCGCCGCAGAGCGCCAGCATCTCGGCCAGCAGGCGCGCCACCGGCTCCGGATAGGCATGGCGGCTGAGAATGCGGTCGCAGACATTTTCCAGGCGCAGCAGGCGGCCGCGGATCCCGGAGGATTCGATCAGAAAAGGTTGGACCAGGTCGGCCTGCAGGCTCTCAGGGCCCGCCGTACCTTCAGACATCAGTCATCTTTGCCCATCACGAAAGGCACCAGGCCAGGATGCCCTTTTGCGCATGCAGGCGGTTTTCCGCCTCGTCCCATACCACCGACTGCCGGCCGTCGATGACCGAAGGCGTGACCTCGTCACCACGGTGGGCGGGCAGGCAGTGCAGGAAGATCGCGTCCGGCTTGGCCAAGGCCATGAGCCGGTCGTCGACTTGATAGGCTTGCAGCATGTTGTGCCGGCTCTCGCCGTCGCCGTCGCCCATGGAGACCCAGGTGTCGGTGACCACGGCATCGGCGTCCTTCACCATGGCGTCGACGTCGCTGGACACGACGATCTTGCCGCCTTCGCCCTGGGCCCAGTCGAGCACCGTCTGCGGGGGGCGCAGCATCTCGGGGCAGGCCAGGCGCAGTTCGAAGTTGAAGCGGACGGCGGCATGAATCCACGAGGTCGCCATGTTGTTGCCGTCGCCCGACCAGGTCACC
>PJEL010005235.1_pt1 | contig 10494 bp, 12 predicted proteins | sample 1853271 | NCBI WGS metagenome assembly PJEL01 (sample SAMN08108733, study PRJNA415343) | Invertebrate metagenome, whole genome shotgun sequencing project. | host: Globobulimina | place: Sweden: Gullmar Fjord | collected 2015-08 | reverse complement strand
CAGACGTTTCGATTATTGTTCCATATGTGGCTAGGACATCAAAAACAATTACGGAAGATGTCGCCGGTTTTCTTGTAATATTCCGACCTTGTCCGATTATCGTCAATCCTACAATACTTGCCGAAATTGTCAGAACTTCTTTAGCTCGATCACTTGCATATTTTAACTGTTGGCCTGATTGCATGGCTAACATATTGGCCAAAGTTTTATTGTACGATTTTTCTGCAGCTGGTGTTTCCTGATTAATCCGGCTTTCAAGGTATGCTATTGAAGCGTCGAAAACTTCTTGGATTGTTTGGGTTCTAAATGCCATTGTTTTTATATTTCGTTGTTATCGCTGTACAACTGCAAATGCATTATTATCAAATACTGCATCGGGGATTGAGTATTGAAAAATAGAATTGTTTATATCACCAACAATATACATTTTTGTAAAATCTTCTATTGCAATACCGGTTATATCAGTATCCTGCCCGGCAAGTGAGAATGATAAAGAATCATATGCTATTGTTGATAAATCCCAAGGTGTTGATAATGTGTATTGATATGCCGTGTTGGTAGCGGCCCCCACCATAATAAGTTTTGACCCATCCTGCGCAAATTCAATCCCCTCTGAATCTGTATCTTGTCCTGATATCGAGAAAAATATACTGTCGTAGCTGGCAGTTGACATATCCCACGGCGTCCCTAACGAATATTGATAAAATCTGTCAAATTCTGCGCCGCATGTGTAAAACTTTGTACCGTCAGATTTAAATCTTAACCCATGTTGAGCATTATCTATTGAAAGATGTGAAAAAGTTGGCCCGGCTGACGCGGATGACACCAGCCATGCCGTTGATAATGTGAATTCTCTAACATTTCCGGAAGTATCCGTAACATACATTTTAATTCCATCAGGCTTAAATGTAACATCCGTGGGATTGGTCCCCGCTGCAAATAATACTGTGTCATAGCTTGCGGTGTCGATTTTCCAGGGTGTTGATAATGTGTATTGATACACTGTGTCATTTGTTAGCCCGACAATGTACATCTTTGTTCCATCAGGCTTAAACGCTACACCTTGGGGTCTGTCCTCTTCCGTAGCCACACTCTTAAATAATGATGAATATATAGCACTGCTAATATCAAACACTCCGGGGCTCGCGATTATGTCCACCGCCTCGGCTTTGTCAATGAATGTTTTTATCTCCCCTACTGTTACAGTTCCCAGCGAAACGCTGTCATATTCAACGCTTACAGATCCTGACACTATATTTCTTCCATCCACATCTGTTTTAATAATTGTATCTGGATCAAGACCAGCAACCGCCGCCCATGTCTCATCTGTTGTGAATTCATGCGAGTAAATATCAGTTTTTTTATTACCGTTTATCAGTCCACCATCCAGCAAAACACCGCCGATAAATCCAATTCCATCTACGGTTAAATCGTCGGCCATTGTAACGGCCTTGAGAAATGCCTGGATTTCAGCGTTTAGCCGTGTTCTGAGACTGGGGACACTATAGAGGACTGATTCCTTGCTGGTATTCTTTACACCTCTAATGAGATCAGTTTCTAAGACGGTCTCCGGGGTTAAGTCTTCCTCTTTAATTGTCATTTTCTCACCTTTCCCATAAGTTCATCATCAGCGGTATTTGTTAAGATTTCGCTGATATCGTTTGTCAATGTTTTATATTCATACTCGAAACCGGGCATAGGCACCGGTTTATCGCTCTCTTTCAATGCTTGAAATCTCCATAATTGCCCTGATTGTGTCCTTAAAGTAAAGGCGCCAGCCGGTGGATTAACCCTTATAATATTGACCATTGTATCCGGTTTTGGATAACTTGCCGCCGCCTCAACGTTTCCGTACAGATCAGCAGATAACGCTTTTTTTGCTGCTTTTTCAATATTTGAAAGCCCTGAAAGTGTCTGAGGCTGATTTTCAACAGTGTCAAGATAATCACTTCCGATTCTTTGCTCAGTCGGTAAAAGATAATTTCCAACCCACCCTTTTTGATGTGAATTTTTACCTTTTTTTCTGGTACCCAAATCAATAGCTATGGAATTTTCAACGCCTCTATCCATTTCTGGTTGACCGCCTTTGTATTCTAAGCGTGTGCCGTTTTTACCGTTTATTAATTTTGGGTCGCCTTCATAAATGTCATTCATGATATACTCAAATCATGTGTATCGCCACTCGGAGCATCCAAACCGGTTGCTTTGCCTGTTTTAACATAGATATCTATTGCGTCAGCTATTGCAGTCGCTATTCCCAATGCTTCATCGTCCGTTCCTATTCCATCATTGAATGCTGTTTGCAAATTCGTTATCAATGTCGCTTTATCAAGAGCCATCTTAAGCCTTTATGTTAGATAATTGAGTTTGTATCGCTTCCAAATCTGTCTTCATGGTGGCTAAAGGTTCCGCTATCTTAAACAAAGTGCCGGTTGAAGCCGTACCGCCTAAATCTACTTGATTTGATCCGCCCAACAAAGTGCTATCAACTAATTTGATAAATTCAATTAGTGTCTTATCTAATAAATCCAATATTTCGTCGGTTCCGTTTCCAAGTGAAAACTTTACCGCTTCAGAAATAATTGAACCATCACTTTTTAGATGAAGCGCCGCAATAACATTTCCGTCTGAATCTCTTGAATAAAACCTTTTTTCTCCTGGCTCCGACTCCGGCAAGACCAGGTCTTTAATGCCAAAGGTATATTTATCAGCCCCTAATTCTCTAACGATAACCATATCCCCATTCATCGGCGCGGTGTCTTCACCGGATGTATTCATATAAACAACTGATTCAGGATTGGCACCAAATAAGGCGACCTGCAAAACTCTGACATTATCAACACCTTTATATGTTTTTACTTCCTGACCTGTTACTTGGCCTATTTTACCAGCCATTAATTAGCCGGTGAAAAATCCAAATAATATTCTTTGCCAGGTTCAAAATAATTCATCGCGCCTTTTTCATCGACCATGATAGTCAATTCTGCAAAGGGTGTGGCTTCGTTGAATTCCTGATTTTCCGCGTTCCCATCACATACAGCTGTTAATTTCGCTGTTTTGTTATGTGTTGATGCTTCTACAGTTTGACAGATTAATTTTGCTCTCATATTTTCCCTTGATAATATTAATTAGCCCATGTTTCAGGTTCTTCAATCGGCCCACCGGTCAATAATGATGGTGGAACTAAACTCAAAACTGAGGTTTCCCCTCTTCCGCTTAAGACATATTGTACAGCCCGAATTAAAAATGTAAACCCATTGGGTACAAACAGAGTCGGTGAAGTCACTGAAACAAGGGTGTTCTCACGCCATAATTCGCCGTTAGGCGCATACCATCCGTTAACATCAAACGGCAATTGCAATGCTTGAGCCCTTGCATAATTCCTCGCAAATTCAATCGTTTTTCTTCCGGCTCCACTGATCAATGAATTTGTTGAAATCGTCTTAAAACTTGGTATCGGCACACTATCATCTGTTACAACTGCAGGCGGGTCTTTTAGTAAATACGCAAATGGGCTTTCATTTATAGCCTGATAATTTTGGAATATCTCCGTGTCATCAAATCTTGCTGTAAAATTCCCGGTTAATGGGACATGGGCTCCATCTACATTTTCAACTATTGATCCAACCGTGGCTTGATTTATTTTGGCTTGATGATATAAAAGATTGCCGTCCGTGTCATCACTGGTTAATAAACTTCTTTGCCGCGCCAAATCTTGGAGAAACTCAAAAGGGACCGCCTGTGCGTCAATTGTTTCTTTTTCAAATTTTTCATTTAATAATTCGTCCGGACCAAGCGCCACATTTGCAAGTCCAAACGGCGAACACATATGAGCGGTAATATCGAGCAATGATTGTGGTAGATATTCTCTTTGCTCTTTTGGGTTTGATTTTATCAGTCTAAAAACTTTCGAATAACCGCGTAAATTCATCACGCTTTTATTGTTTGATAGCGCCGGAACGGATATATATTTATTACCAGTAATTAGTTTTATATCACCGATTGACGCGATTGACGGGGCAAACGAGCCCTTTTTAACCAGATTATCAAGTTCTTGGTTTCTTCCAGCTTCCCATTCGATAACAGCGTTCCATTCCCCTACTCCTTCACTCATCGAGCGAGAAATAGAAGCGGATTGTAAAACTAGTGATCTGTTACCTAGTTGGATTTTCATAATCTTTTTTGAGCGTTTTGTAGAGTAACCCTTTCCTGGTCTTCCGGAATAAAAATTCTTTCACCGGGTTGAATTTGTTCCTGATCTTCTACTTTAAATTCCAGTGTGTTTGCTTCCAGGATTAAAGGCCAATTAGTACCTAACTTCGCCCTGATTGCTATTTTTGGCAGTGTGTCGCCGGTTTGAGCCGTATAAAATTGTCCTTGTTTTGGTGTTGTCATTTTAACCACCATTTGCAAAATGTAATTGTTTCTCTTCTTGAACCATATTTATTATCAACCAGAAAAGTCCGCCATCCTCTAACGCGAACTACTTTGCGGTCAATCAATCTTTTTCTCCAAATCCATTTATAAAACTTATGCATCATATAAAAACCCCATTTTGACATTTGGTTATTTTTTAGTTATTGTAAAATTTGTTAGATGCAAATGAATTTTGAATACATTTTAAAATAGGCTTATTTCTAAAATTCTAACTAATTAAAAGCCATGAGAACGGCGGGTGTAATGTCCGCTACGTAAAAACCCTCACCTCTGTTAACTCCGGTACCATTTGTAAATATTTTCCATGGAAATCATTCCAATCACAGAAATCTGAATAATTTTTATCAATCCTAATTCCATCCTTTTCGATTATTTCACCCGGTCCACCAAGTTCTGTCCATGCGATTTCAATAGTTGCCCTGTTAATTTCAGTAGTAAAAACTCTTTCAACTTTTAAATCGGTAGTGGACTTTAACAGATACAAAATCGCTTGTCTGTTACTATTTACCTGGTCACCAAAACTACCGGATTGAGCAATATATTGATCCTCAATCGGTGCATTGCTAAAATTCTGCTGTAAATTTTCAAGTGTGGTGGTCATATCTTGAAAATAACTATCAACCGATTCGGCTAACTCAACCGCATTGCTTCGAGTTGTGACGCCTGGAAGCAAAACAGCTCTTGAAATCTGGGAGTTGGCAAGTGATAAATTAAGCTCAAGAACCGCCGCCGTATTTCTTCCGCTTTTTCCATCGTCATCAGTTGAGATATCTGTAAAACTATCAGCGATTGACCTCCATAGTTCGACCGCTCCTTCTGTGTTATTCTGGGCTAGACCTATCGAGTCGTAAAGGTCCTCAAACTGCGCTACCAATGCGCTAGTATCAAGCGGAAAACTAGTCAATATTGTGCTAATAGCATCAAAAATGGCGATAAGTCTCGGATCTATAATTTGTAGATTTTCGAATTTTCTGATGTTTGATTGTATCTGGCCGACTGTCTTGGTTGCTGCGCTTACCAGGGCGTTATAGTCTTCAAATAGCGTCGTATCTACATTGGCTTCAAACTGTAACCCTGCTGACTCGTTAGCGTCATCAACATATTGTCTTATATTTTGTTCGATCTCTTCAACTGAAACGCTGAAACTTTCTGGAAGTGGTTCAATCCAATTTGATTTAAAGGTTGTATATCCCATTGAACGCACCGGCTCTACTTCCCAGACTGCGCGTGATAATTGAAGAACCAAAGGTCCAATTTGTGGGTGTAAAACTTCCCAAGTCCCTTTTGCATTAAGACTAGACCAAAAGTTCTGACTGATTATATCGTTATCCGGACCATCAAAAAATACTGTTAATTGATGTCTATCGCCTTTTATTTCCAGGTCTTGAACAATCGTTCCTTTCACTTTAGGGGTCTCAAAAGTTCCTAGTTTTTTCTCTTTTGTGATCGGGTCACCGATCCATTTCCCGATATATTCTTGATTTCCGTCTTCTTCAGGGGAAACAAAAGTGATATCAGCTAAAATTCTATCTTGAATAGCCATTAGATTTTATTTACCCCTTGCCCGCCTGATGTTTTCGGGGCATCCACTGTTGTTTCCACTTCAACATCATTTCCTTTGATATTGTTTTCCACTTTGACGTTTAAATTTGGGTTAATATTCGGCACTTCGACCTCTGGTTTTAAAGGTTTCCGTGATGCTTCGAATTGCGGTTTTAAAGGTTTTGGAGTTTCTATCACCCCTTGGACTTCTGGCCGGGTATTTTTAGGCTCCGGAGTTCCTTTAAATAAAGTTTTGACAGTTTCTACCGCCCCTTTTTCCTTGTCTAATTCAGCAAGAGTTTTTCCACCAACAGTTAAAAAATCCCTTTTCGTAAAGAATATTTCCTTAAGTAGTGAACTAAGAAAATTAGACCTTTCTTCGGGTGTTTTTAATTTTTTTATCAGCTCTGTTTGTAACTCAATCGCCGCCTGTGGTCCAGCCAGCAAAAGCCCCACTGTTGTTGTCTTTTTATCCTTAGCCTCTGGAAGTAATTCATCAAGTTTTTCAGCACTTTTAAACAAAAATTCAGCAATGGGTTTTAATTCTTTGCCGAGCGGTTCTAGTACTGCTAAAAATTCCCTGAATGGTTCCAATTGAATTTTGACAATTCCACCAAATTTTTCAAACGCCTGACCAAGTAAATTAATTGTTTCGATTAACGGTTTGGCGTCCTGTCCCCTGAAGAATTCTGTTAACGCGACAATGGAACCTTTTATTTTTTTCTCAAATGGGTCCAGAACCTTAAACCCTAATTCAGTCAATGCGGAGCCTAAACCCTTTATTCTATTTCCGAGGCTGGTTTGCATTATGTCTGCGGTTTCTTGTGATATATTGCCGGTTTTTTTTAGTCGCTCCTCGACGCCTCTGATTTTTTCAATATCCCTAAGAAATAAAGCGGCTCCTGCAAGAGGTATTCTCCCGAATATATCCTTTATTGCCTTGACCCTGGCTCCATCTGGTAACTGATTGAGTGACGTCCTAAGCTCTTTCATTACTGTTATGATATCACGTGGTTTTCCAGTTGCTATGTCAAACATAGCGACCCCGAGTGCCTTTAGTGTCTGCCCCCCTTTGCTGGTCGGCGCTCCAAGACTGACCATAATCCCTTTTATTGCGGTCATTCCTTTCGTTCCTTTTAGTCCGGCGTCACCAAGCGCACCGGTGATAGCGAACACTTTTTCAAGCCCAACGCCAAGCACCTCCGTAGCAATCGGCCCGACGTCCTTCATGGTATCAAACATATTTTCAAGGTTAACGTTTGCCGAATTTGCAGTTGCTACAAGAAGGTTGTTTAAGCGGTTCAGATTTTTAATCTTTTGAGCTGAATTCTCCGAAGCCAATCCAAAAGAACCTAGTAAATCTGATGAAATATCCGCAGCTCTCGCGAATTCCTCGCCTGTAGCAATGGAAAGATTGATCATTGAGTTAAGGCTTCCCATCGCCTCAACACTGGTAAAACCGGCACGAGCTAGGAATTCAAGTGCCCTTGCTGCCTGTGTGGCTGTGAAAATAGTTTCATTCCCCGCGGCCCTTGCGGATGCTTTTATATTTTTCATTATCTGCTCAAAGGAAAGGGCTTCTTTTCCTGATAATGAAAATTTAGCGCCGGCGGCGGTGATTGAATCGTCAAAGCTCACAAACTGACCGGTCACTTCAGAAATACCGCGGCTTAACAAGCCAAAGCCTTTTTGGATAACACTTGCGGCTAGAATACTTTTTAAGACGCCTTTGAATTTTAATGCAGATTGTGAGGATTCTCTAAAACCACGCTTCATATTTCTGTTAAGCCTACGTGTATTTTTTTCGATCTTGCGAGCAGTCGCGCTGATATTTTCGCTCGCTTCGAATCTTGATTTTACACGTAAGGTTTTTTGAGGCATGGTTTCATTATTTTGATTCTTTTGGTTTGTTTTTCGGGTTTACATGGCTACAATCCCACCAGAATTTTAGATCTGAATAAGTGAGCTTTTCGACTTCGCTTATCGGTTGATATTGTGCAAGATTCGCGCTTATATTTAGACATTTTTGCTGTGGTCCGTGCGCTTTGTCTTTCGGACCTAGAAGAAAAAAACCATTACTATTGCCTCAGCAAGTCTCAAATCAGGTCCGGAACAATTAACTTTCTTTTCAAACCAGACCAAGAAGTTTCCGGAAAGTGAAGCCAAAAGAGTCAGGTTTGCTGATTCAGCATCTTTTTGCTTTGCCGATTGAATCGCGGCTTTTGCCCCATATTCTTTGTATGTCAGAGATTTTCCCGTTGAGAAATTTTGAATGATGCAAAAACCCTTATCCGGATCTTGGACGGTTTCAAGCCTTCCTTTTTGAAAAGCCCTGATGATTTTATTTTTCCAGGTTTTGGCACCTTCTTTTCCTTGATCATTCACAATATCTTCGAATTCGATATCGTAGAAATCAAGTAATTCGTCAACGCTTGCCTCCGCTGCTCTTTTGTCGATCTTCGTTCCATCTTTACCAAGTTCCGGTTTTAATTCCGGTAGTGATTCGCTCATAAGCCCCTTATGAATTTTATGGTGGTGTTAAAAGTATTTCACCGTCAGCAATGAATGTTACTGGTAATGTTTGCTCTTGGGAGTTATAAGAGCCAAGGTTTATTCTGCCGGTTCCGGTTTTTAAACGCCCGTCACCTTCTTTTACTCCGAATGATGCGACGACTTTATCTCTAAAATCTCCTCTTAATGCGATCTCAGCATCTGCATCAACGATAAGATCAATGCTTCCGATTGTTTCCGCCTGCTGTTCATCTTTAAATAGTGTCCCACCGGTGTGCTTGATTCCTTCCAATTCCGCTGACGCTGTTTGATCAATATCTGTTGATGCTTTTACATTGTATTCAACATCATTCCAGAATGCTTTTAATAGGCTGCCTGCCATCGTACCCCCCTTAATTTAATACGGCTGTAGAAGCATCAGCCAAAACTTGGTTATCATTAACTTTGTTAAGTCCTGAAAGAATTGCTTTTATAATTGAGTCGAACCCATCGGTTGCAGCTCTGAGAGCAATGTCAAGATTGGCTTTTGCGAAGTCACCTTCATATAGCCATCCTTCTTTGACCCAGGCATCAATCAAAGTATTCAAAACAGCGCGCTCGATATCCTCGTCGATCACATGGGGCTTGATTTTTGTTCCAACTTTCGCCGTGTCCTGAACGATACCGGCGCCCACGAATGGAGGTCCACTGAACGTAACTTTCAAGCCATTTAAAATATTTTGAATCTTTGGAATATTCACCCATTCACGGTAAATATTCGAGTTTTCCGGTATTGAATTTGGATGGTAAAAACTGACCGCATCCATAATATAAACCGTACCGCCTTCAACTAGAGTTGTACCGATACCGGCATTCAAAGCGGTGTTTCTACTAGTTTCGTTGTCTGTCCAACGGTCATCAATATCACCGGGGTCAATCCCGATCATTGCCGTTTTTGTATAACCTTTTACGACCGCTTCTGTTTTCGTGATTCGCTCCATGTGTCCGATGTATTGGGCACCGATTTCGGAAGGGTGAGACTTCGACCCAGACACGGGAAGAATGCCGTTAGCACGATCAGAAGTTCTAGCAGCACCAATAACAACCAAATCGCTTAAACCGGTTGCAAGATCTCCATTGTCACCGGTTGCGGACCTGAAAGGGCGAGCAACTATTTTTTTATACAGTCCTAAAAGCTCGTCACCGGCTCCAACATATGCGCTAATTGCATCAAGAGTGGTTGAATCCTGTCCATATCCATGAATCAAAGCGGTTGCAAAGTTTCCGTTTGCTCCATCAAGTGTCCCCATCCCATCGAGCGCGTCTTGGATATCTGGCAATCCTGTACCGCCTGTTGGTTGGGTAAATGCCACCGCTACGCCCGTAGCCGTTTCTTGATCGAATCCACGGTTTACGCTTAAAATATTAAAATTACCAAATGTGCCGAGTGTCTTCGATGTGATGGTTACTTCAAAAGTAACCGCCACTTTGACAGCTGTTACGTTTAAATCCACATTTGCATTGATCGCTAAAACGGTTGCGTCCGCAAGTTCTTCAATCGTCATCGCTGCAATAACTGAAACTCTGACAAGATCGAAACCGACATATAAATAAAGCGTTCCGGCCAAAACACCCGTTGAACCTGTAAAATCAATTTCGCCCAAAGCTGCCGCCGCTCCTCCTGTTTCTGCCTGTGGCACGTTCCAGAATTCCACCTGGCCACCGGTCCCGCGTTCGGCTTGCAAATGGTCACGATGAAGCATTGAACCAAATCCATACAGCGAACCTGTGAAAGCTGAAGAGGCTGAAATCCTTGGAACGTCATCAACAACAGTCTTGCCAGCTTCATAACTCCCGATATTATAAATCTTTCTCGCGATATTCTCAGCCGTGGCCTTGTGTACCGCATTTTTAATACTTTGACGACTTCCCGCCGATTCTAAAGCCATGTTTTAACCTTTTTAATTGTTATGGAGCTGTTTCAGTAACACCCTGCAAAGTCTCATCGTCTTCCTGCTCATCGAT